>JACCED012364291.1_pt1 | contig 12620 bp, 18 predicted proteins | sample 7455021 | NCBI WGS metagenome assembly JACCED01 (sample SAMN15323456, study PRJNA562643) | freshwater metagenome | isolation source: river surface water | place: USA:Blue River Watershed | collected 2017-08-19
ACAAATAATTGATTTCTATCAATAATATCTCCTTAGAGAATCATGATTAAATTAATAATCGTTGTAATTTATAGATGTAATTTGTTAATGTAATTCTTTTAATAAATTTATATTCATCCTAAATTGTTAATTTAGAACAGAGCTTTTAACTCATCTATATATTGCTATATAGTTTTACATATTCAATCTGATTTTATAACTACAGATTTACTCTTGTACCAAGAAATGTAATACCATTAAGGCATATAAAAGAGATAAAAATAATTAAGATGTAATTTTCTGCATAATAGATGTAATCTTAATTTGTAATTCTCTTTTTATATAAAGTATTATAATATAATAAATATTAATTTTTATTAAAATCCTTTATAATTTGTAAAATTTTATAAACTGAGAGCATATTAATTTTTTCTTTGATGCATTCTTGTTTAACTAGTTCTAATAATTTATCTAAATCTTTCGATTTCATTGACTTATTTTACTTAAATCTTTTTCAAGTTCAGTTGTGAATTTTTTGAAGAAATCTTTAAACTCTTTATCATACTTTTTAGAAATAATATCTAATTCTTCATCAAATTTTTCTATTTGTTTACTTCTATCTTTGCCACTTAGTAGTTCAAATTTAGTTTTAGAATCATAATTTGACATCATATTAGTAGGAAATTGAACATTAAACAAACCTTTCTTCATATCTGCTCTTATACCTAATTTTTATTCTTCACCTTCAGTTAACTCTTTTTCTTCTGATTCTCTCAGATATTCTCTAAATGTTTTCATTTATTCTCCTTTTTATATTATTTATATTAAACTAAAAATATCAAATTATGTTTTGTTCTAGTTATAGCAACATACAATAATTTTAAAAAATCAACATTGCTCAAATAACTTCTACAGCTAAATAAATCTCTAAGATTTATAAAAATTTCATTTACTGAACTTCCTTGTGACTTATGTATGGTACAAGCATAAGTATAAGACACTTTTTGATATTCATTCTTTAGTTCAAAATACATTCTCCATAAATTTCTTTTAGATAATTTATCACTTGTACTTATAGCAGCATTTGATAATTTTTTCAATTCTTTATCAAAATGAATCCAATCATCAGGATCAACTGCTTTAAATTCTTTATCTTCAGTATCTGTTATAACCCAGTATTCAATATTGTACTCGCTTGAGAAAGTTTTAGTTGCAGTTTTAATTTCTATAATTTGGTTATTATTAAATTGAACAATATCATCTTTCACATAAGCTGAATTAAATAGCAAATATTCTCCAGGTATGTAATTTTCAGAATTAGGAATATGAACAGCTCTAATTTGTTTATTTAAATGGTTTATATAATTATTAGTATAAGAGACCATTAAATTACTATAAATATCAAAATCAGAATTAAAGTATCTACTCATAAAGTCTTTATCTGCTTTGTGTAATTCTATATTTGAGCAAGCAGAATTCTTTAAAGTTTCTAGAATAGCATCATTACTTGGATATATTTTATGCTCAATACATTTTCTAATTTTAGTTGCAAGTTCTATAATAGGATTACCTTCAGCTTGTCTAATAATTTTAGTTAAAGTATATTTCTTTATATTTAAAGAATATATAGGATTAATATTATCAAGTACTGGATCTAGCTGATGTTTATCACTTATCCAAATGACACATTTAACATAACCCTTGATCATAGCTGAATCAACAAATGCATATAAACTTTCACCAACCATAGAACCTTCATCAATAAATAAAATATCTACTTGGTCAATTTTTTGACCAGTTACTTCTAAAATCATTTGACCATTATCATAATCTTCTTTAGGAGTTAATTTTAAATAACTATGAATAGTTGAAATTGCAACTTCATCACTAATCTTATGAGCATCTAACATTTCTGATAGTACATTTAAAGATTTGTGCGTAGGTGTACTAACTCTCATTTTATAATCTTGTGATAAAGATTTTGATAAAAATGCAGTTAGAACACTTTTTCCCATTCCTGCAGAACCTTCAATACTAAACATTCTTTGTTCCTTTGAAAAATTCTTATACTTAGGAATTACTTGAGTAATATTTTTTATAATATCATCATGTATATATTGTTGGTCTTCAGTTAATTTCAATTTTGTCCTTTATTTTGTTCTATAAATCTATTTTTATACAATAATTACAAGTGGATTCTAAAATCATATCGAAATTCTCATTTATATTAAAACTAAAATAATCTTGAGATGCATAATAATCTAATTCATTATCTGACATTTTTAAAACATTTTCATTAGATATAACAACATTTTTGCAATTTCCTGTGGGTTTATCCCATCTAGCATCTCTTATTGTTGTAATTATTATTTCTTTAGTATTAAGTATCAATATAAACTTAGAACCCATAAAATACATACAAATACTTGTGTCTGAATCAGGTATTGATGAGTACCTATATAAATTTTATCATTCTTTAAATTTGTGATTTTATAAACTGTATAAAACATTTTTATCCTTGTTTTATACATATTTATAAAAATAACAATTATATTCTATTGAAATTCAATATCTGCCCATTCAGCGTGTTTACTTCTAATAACATTTTTAAGTTCAACAACTCTTAATGATATATCTGTATTATTTTTAGATTTTTTCATCAATGCTGTTAGTGCGTTATTGTATTTATTTAAATATTTTGAGTCGATTTGGTTATTAGAACCAAGAACAATTACAATACTATTCTGTCCAACTCTACTAATAGCAGTTTTCATAAAACTTGAACTTGCATTTTGTGCTTCATCTATTATTAAAATAGAATTATCATCTAATGTTGTTCCTCTTAAATGTCCTGCATACAGATATTCGATATCATAATCTTTTTTATATTGGTCAACCATAGTTTCAATATCTTCTTTTTTCGCGTCCCTTTTCTTCAATTTAGCCATTTTTGTCAATGACATTTCTAAAGGTTGATTATAACCAGACATTTTCTCATCTAGAGATCCTGGCATAAATCCAAGTTCATCTTCTGAATCACCAGAAATAATAGTTCTTCTTATATAATATATTTTATTATATTCTTTTTTATCTACTAATCTCATGGCAGAACTTAATGCAATAATATTTTTTCCTGAACCAGCAGCCCCTAAAACTACAGCAATTTCTGCTTCATCATAAATTATATTTGATGCGACTTTTTGCATCAAATTAATAGGAGGGGCAGGAAATCGCTTTTCATTCTTTTCATCTAATTCTTCAAAAAACCCATTACGAGTTTTGAAGTAAAAATATTTTTTACCTAATGAGTTTGTAATTTCTAATGAAGTTGTTTCTGGTTGTAATTCTAATGAACCAATAATATCAGTTATTTTTCCGGAATAATCAGGAATTTCTACTATCTTATGAAATTCAAATTCAAGTTTTTGATCTTTACCTTTAAGAGTTTCTGTTTTAATTCCTAAACTTAAAGCTCTTGTTCTTGCCATAATATCTAAACTAATAAAGATAATATCCGGATAAAATTCTTGAGCATCTTTTGATACTTCTAGAATTTTTCTATCATTTAGTATATTCAATGCTATTTTTGAACTTTCACATTTATACTCATTTTTTGAAACAATAAATAGCTCTATATTTAATGATTCTATTCTTGTTTTAATGAATAATAAATCACCTTTCTGTTCTTTACTTAAGATTTCTGCTTCTTCAAGGAATCTTGCAAATTCTCTAGCGTTGTAATTGATCTGATCCCAGCCTGATTTTTTATTATCGAGTTCATCAATTACAACTTCTGGTACAATAATTATATTTCCATTATCATATAACTTAATTATATTGATAGGGTCATCTAAAACTATATTTGTATCTATACTATAGCACTTTTGTGTTAATATAGTTTCTGGATTTTCTTGGTGTTTTTGCATTTATATCCTTTGTTTTGGTTTATCAAAATTATTTATATAAACATTATCATCTAAAATGATAAAAACTATATAATATGTATACTAATATTTATTTTGTGATGAATTTTACAAATTCTGATTCTTTATATAATTCAAAATTATAATTAATAATGCCATCTACTGTATTAAACTTTATAGTATTATCTTCTAAATAAATATATTCAATATGTGGGAATTTAAAATCTGAAGTAGTTAATTTGTCTTTTAAGTACAAATCTAATTTAAGTGAGTTAATTGTTGTGTATTTCATAAATATCCTTTTTAAGGATATTTATATTTTGTAAGTTTATTTAGTTAATTGTATTGATTCTATTTCTTTAATAAGATAATTTAAATCACTATTTTTTAGCATATTTCCTGCTACTTCTAATAATTTATCAGAATACCCAGAAACTTCTAAAATAGAATTGCTTAACTTAAGAGGTGTTCCTCCAGCATATCCATTTAAATTCCAGAATAAAATCTTAACCTTAGGATTAATTTTTTTATATTCTTTAACCATTACAGGTAAATTACCAAAGTAGTTTTGTTGTTCATCTGTAAAAACAACAATTGTATCAACGAAAGTATTAGTTCTTGTTAATTCATAGAATGCACTACCTAAATTAGTCCCACCACCTTGAGTATGTACTTTATCTAAAAACTCAAAAGGTGTACCATTAACTGAAACTTCTCTTGCTTCATATGCCCATAAATAACCAATTGTGTTTGTTTTATCTAATCCACAAAGCATACTAGCCATTAAAATTTTTCCAACATTAAATGGTTGTCCACTCATACTTCCTGATTCATCTAAAAGAATAGCAACTTTTTCTCCTGGTTCTACAATACCAATATTTCTTGATGAAATTATAAATGCATCTTCTACAGCTTTAATTAATTTCTTGATAATGAATTTATCTAAATTTAAGTTCTTAATCTCATTATATGCATCAACATATCTAAATGGTAGAACTTTAGATTTTAGACATGTGGTTTCATTTCTCAATAAATCACAAAGTAAATCAATTGTTTCTTCATCTGGGTTTGATTGAAGTATATTTTTAATATTTTTTAGTGCTGCCATATAACCAAGTGTTCTTTCTTGAAGTGCTTTTTTATAATTTGTAGCTCTTTCTTCACCAGTGCTTCCCGAGTTAATCGTTTGTGCTGTTTCAATTTTTGGTAATCTTCCTTCAATTAGAGCTTTTATATCTCCTTTTGAAATTTCAGGATTTGGTCTACATAATTTAGCAACATCTCTAAGTTTTACTGAACTTCTTTTTTGTTCATATTTCTTAAGTTCATAATCAGATAATGTTTCAAATTTATCTTTTAATGCTCTTCTTAAAGAATTAGGAATCATTGCTTCTGGATTTCTTGAATTCCATAAACTTACACATTCAGTTAAATCATCAGCCCTTTGAAAACTTTTAACTAAAGCATTTCTTAAATATGTTGTTCCTTTGGTATTTTCTGCTAATAAAACTGCTAAGAAATGAGAAATACTTCTTAAATTACCTATTGTTCTTGCATAAATCATAGCTTTTGCAACAAATTCTGAAATTTCTGGTTCAGAACAAAGGGATTCAATTCTGCTTAATCTATCTGCTTCAGATTCATAAAAAGAATTACCATTTAACATACTGCTTAGCACAACATTAGCAATATCTTGTTTAATACTATTTCTATTAAAGGCTGGAGCGCCAGCAGCATTAGTTGTATCTGGGACGTTTTTAATTTGTTCTTGTTCTTTACTTGATTTATTAAATTTTGCCATTTGTTTCCTTTTTATTTTATATTTTTAAAATTAATGAAAAATATTTTGTTCCATTTCTTCAGTTGTTAATTCACTATTCCAATATCCAATTAAGTGTTTCTCATATTTTATAATAAAAGCAAATATCCTTTTTAATTCTTTATTATTAACAAAGCAATCTCCTGTGACAACTTTAGGTTTATCTGATATTGTTACAGAAAAATTTTTACCTTTAGGTTTATCATAAACTTTAATTCTTGGTCCATGTGAAGCCATTTTTGTTGAAATCCAAATATATTCGTCTAACCCCGTTTTATTAGGTGCATAAGTTGGTGCCATTTCATTTATTTGTTCTGCTTCAATTATTTCTTTTTCTTTTAACCATTCTCTAAATGTTTGTCTCATTCGTTCCCTTTATATTTTATTAAATTATTGAAGAAATCCAAAGTATCATACTCAATAGTCCAGTTTTTTATGAGTGTTTCACAATTTATTGTGATGAATTTAGATATCTCATTAAATATTTCTTCTGATATACTGAAATTTTTACTTTCAACAATCTTTGGTTCCGGCTTGATACTAATTTGAATATAATTCGGATCTCTAATAGTCCAATCAAATTTATCAAATACAACTATATATGGTTCAGATATTTCATCATAAAATGGTTTAACTGTAACCCAAATACTAGTAGATAATCCACTTTCTTTTGGTGTTAAATTAAATCCCATATAAAATACATCTTCAAATTGTTCATCAGTTAATGTAGTAAATTTTATCACTTTATTACCTTTTTTTATTTTATATATATATGTATTATATTATAAAGAACCTTATATTTTAATTAAAATTCTTTATAACATAATAGAGCTTTTAAAAGCTCTATTAAAAATCTATAATTTACTATTTCTGTAAGTCATAGATGTTGCATTCATACAAGCAAATGCACTCATTAAACCATCAGAATCATTAGTATATTGTACACTTTTAGATAAAGCTACTCCAATACTTGCGCCAAGAGGTCTATACGCGTGCTGGACAATGACTCGATATTGCATTGCTATAATATCTTTCAATTATTCTAATTATAATTTTGGTACTTTACTGGTTATGTTCCCTAGAACTAGCTTAACCACATCTCTACAAAAATACTGCTATTAATTCAGTGCCAGACGCTACTCTGGATTATTGCTAATATTCAAATATTGTAGTATCTAAATATTGTAAGCTCAACTGCTTAGTATAAAAAATTCCAATTTAAGTTAATCTAAATCTTAATAGATTTAGTTCTACATTTGTATGACAACATTCACCTACGTAGCAATTGCTACCTAAGTTATGCGTAGTAGACTTCACACTTTTATTAACTTAATATAATAAGATAAAAACATAATAAATTTTGCTTTGATGTATTTTATTATTGTAATACTTACTTTATTAAATTAATTTGAACAATTAAAATTCATTTATTTTATATATTATAATTATAATATAAAATCCCTTAATTTTTAATTAAAATGAGAATATGTGTTAATTTCTTTTAAGTCTAATTAACAAAAGACAAATTCACAACAAACTATAATACATCCTACCTTATTATATTTAGAAAGATATTTATTTTTAAGATAAAATTGAAATAGATATAATGCTCTACCACTGAGCTATGTGACATAGTCACAATCAGATTTGAACTGATGACCTTTTTATTAACAATGATGTAATCTATTTCTGTAATTCTTAAAATTTATATATAATTATAATATAAGAGATATTAATTTTTAAATAATATGTATAAATTCGTTTGTTTTGTATTGAGTATAATGTTCAGTTATATCTTTCTCTAATGACTTTATAATAAGCATATATTGTTTCGCTTTAGTCAACAATCTATCTTTATATTTCTTTTGAACACCGCAATTCATATTATTTGTTAATAAATATAAACAATGTTTTAATCTATCATGTCTGTCGGATTTGAAGAACACTTTATGTTCTGGAAGTAATTCAGCAGTTCTCAAAAACTCTTCAAATGAATTGTATTGTAATGCTTCTGCAGCCAATGAAATTGACCAATTATTTAATTCTAATGGCTGGACTATATAATTTAATATACCACAATCAGTTGAATCTGGATCTATATGCATATCTTCAGTTGCTCCAGCTTTCAATTGTAAATAATGAACTAATTCATGTATTAAAACACCTAAAGAACTATATCTAATTTCTTTAGTTTTCGGATCTATACTCCCACCAATATGCACTTTAGATATTTTAATATTATCATCAATATTAAAAATATTTTTAAATTCTTTTACTATAGAATCAGCATCTTTTGAAAAATATAATTTCTTTATTTTATGTATAACAGATTCATTTAAATCTTTATCAAAGAAGTTTTTAAAATCTATTATATAACTTCTTTCTCTTAACTCTTTTTCATTTAACCATTCTCTAAAAGTTTGTATCGTGTATTTCTCCTTTATAAATTTAATATGCATCTTATTCAAAAAGATAAAAACTAATTTACCAATCATCTAAATGTAAAATATTATAACTTATTATTTTTAGAAAGACATTCAGTCGCGTTAATGATGTAATCTATTTCTGTAATTCTTAAAATTGATTTATTTTGTTTCTGTTTTAAATTGAACTCTTCTATTTTTAGCTAAACAATCTTCAGTTGTTTCAGTACATATTGGAGCAGATTCTCCATAACTGATAACTTTCAATTCATTTTTTACGCCATCAATAATTAAAGCTTGTTTTACTTCTTCTGCTCTTTTTAACCCTAAAGCATAATTATATTCATCTGAACCTCTTGAATCCGCATTTCCTTCAATGATAATTGGAGCAGCTAATGTTTGAATTATATCTGAATCAAATTGAACATCTTCTTGAGCATCTTCATCTAATTTATATTGGTCGAAATCAAAGTGAATATTTCTAATATCTTTAATATCTAACTTTTTAGAAATTTGGTCTTCAGTCTGTGCAAATGTTTTAACTTCATCTGTACCATCACAAACAACTTGGTTTAGAATAGCTCCTACAATCAATCCAGGAACAGCAACAGTTGTAGTACCAATAGCTATAGCTGCTCCAGTAGTTCCTCCCATTGTTAACAGTTTACTATAATCCGAACAAAAATCCCAAGCTGATGCTGATGTAACTAACATACCAGCAACAACAGAACTAATTAATAATTTTTTCATTTATTTCCTTTATTTTATTTTAAGTAAATTAACTTATATAGATACACCATGAAACCTGCTGCTAAAATGTATCTATATAAGTTAATTATAATATGTCCAGACTCGCGCTGGATTCATCGGGACGTTTACCGATCGTGGTGCGCTCATCTTAATAACTATCTTAAGTTCATTATTAAAACTTTCCACTAGCATAACATCAAATGCTTCATATTATAATTAATTAAATTAATATTTAACCCTCTTTCAGTTCCTTGCCAAACTCATTTCTAAGTACAAGAATATAAAATATTAACTTAATACAATTCTAAAAGTAGGAGTCGAACCTACATTATTGGGGCGGCTTATAAGCGATAACCAAATCATTCTCCGGATTCGAACCGTAACTATGCGATTTGCCCAATTTCCTAACCAATTAGATGATTTTAGAATTTTATTAAGTTAATTCAAATCCAAATACCTGATTTAAGGGTATTAAGACTATATGAAGTATTATATTATAAAAAACCTTAAAAAGAAATAAAACGAACAGCTTATTTTAAGTATTTCATTGATTACTCATAGAATGACCAACAAAATTAGGTTAGTACTGTTCTTGAAGGAGATTCTAACTCCTAACGCTCGTTCAGGTATTTCCTAATATACTAACGAGTCTCACTGTGCTATTAGAAATCAAGTGAGAGCAAATGAATAAAAATTCAATAAATATTTTATAAAATCTCAGTATTAAGAAAACTTTGTAAAACACTTAAAAGCTAAATCTTTGAACTTCATCGAATTTCTTCTCCATTCAAGATTCTAACGGGTACTTTAACCGAGTTTCCAACTAGGCACAAATTACAGTAATCACCCTGCTTCTTCATATGTTGCAACATACTAGCCATTGATTAGATGGCACGTTAGTTAAATTATAAAATTTTGCAACCAATTTTATAGATTAATCTATCAATTTTTGCAATTGTTTTTAAAATTATTCTTTTCATTTTTTAATTCCTTTATTTTATATAAAGTATTATATAATAATAAACCTTAAAAACAAATTAAAAATCTTTTTCTATGTGTTCACCTTTACTTTTATAAATTAATTTACCACTATGTATTGTTTTTAAATCTTTCAATACAGTTTCATTTATATCTTCAGCTTTCTTTCTTCTTGATGTATCATTGATAGACCAAAGTTCGGTATCATAAGAATCTAATAATTTTTTAGTTTTAATTCTCATTTTCTCATTTAAATATCCATCAAAAATAACAAGAATATCTTTATAATAAACAATTTTTTGCATTGGAGTATTATATTTTTTAACAATTTTTGAAATAGCATCTGATTTATCTATTATATCTTGTAATTTTCTAAAAGATTCATTGTTAGCATTTATTTCTTGGATTTGAGTTCTAATTTTATCATAATTTGTATTTTTAATCACATCATAAGTACTTTTAAATTTTTCTTTAATAAATTTTATATTAAGTTTTAATGAATTTAAATTACTGGCAATCTTTTTAGCAGTTCCTTTGTCTAATTTAACTTCTTCGTCATTGATAAAAGCTTGAAATGATGAAATATTTTGGACTTGAAAATCAATTCTTGGTGAACTATTTGCATCTTTATCTAAATAATCTGATAATACACCAGTATATGTAAATATTGTTTCTAATGACCCTTTGTTTGAAGTTATTGTTAATTCAACATCTCCATCTAGGGTTGCATTAGGATGTACTGGGTATTCACCTTTATCTAATTTGTATTCTAAAAACTTAAAATTGAATTCATAATTTTCAGTTAAGTTTAATTTTCTGTCTGAAGAAATATTTATAGCTTCTTGTCTTTTCTCTTTAGTTAAGTCAGATTCTCTTAAGTATCTTCTAAAATCTGCTTTAATCTCTTCTGGTGTTAAATGTAAAATCATTTTATTTCCTTTTTAAATATTTATATTACATTTTATCTTTTATTAATTCTTCAGCACATTTCTCGAACTTATCATCAGAATATAATACATAAGAGTAATAATCAGTACTTTTATCCAAAAATAATTTGTAATCAAACTTATCAGAATAATATTTAGCATTTTTCTCATACATTTTGATTCTTCCCTTATCATCTTTATTTCCAACAAATCCAACAACTGATGGGTGGACTTCTTTTAAGAAATCTTCCATTGCTTTTTTAATAGTTGGTACAACAACATAAGGATATTTGAAATCATTTTTCATTTTTGTTGAGTTGTTTCTAGCAAATTCAAATTCCCAAACAATAACAGATGAACAATATCTATCTGATGAATCTATTCTTATATCAAATTTTTCTTCATCTATAAAAAATTGTCCTAACCACTGGTGTTTAGTTTTATTCCACTTAATTGGAACTGCATCTTTACCTGCCATCTCATTTAGTATTACTGAAAAATCTTGTAAAATAGATTTTTGTTTATCATTTAACATTTTACTTCCTTTTTAAAATATTTATATTATAATATAAAGAACCTTAAAAAGTTATTAATCTTTATCTAATTCTGCTCGTAGTTCTTTCAAATTATCCAATGTTTCTTCAGTTGATGTTAATTTAGAAAGAACATAAATTCTTTCTCCACTATTATCTGTAGTAAAAGATGTTTTATATTCCTTGTATTTTGTTTCTAGATTCATAAGCATTCTTTGATAAATTAATCTTATAAATATGTTGTTATCTAATTCACAAATAAAACCAAAAATATCAGGATTGTGTATTAAAATATATGCATGATATATCTCTATATAATTATCATAATTAATATAGTCAATGGTTTCGATAATTAATTCATTATTTGTACTACGAAATGTCTTAGTTTTCATTAATCTTCTGAATCGAAAAAATCTTGAACTAATTCAACACCTAAATAACCACCAGCAATTGCTCCAATTGTTTCACCTATATTTTCAGCAGTTTTATTACCTGATAATTTTCCTGCTTCTTTACCAACTTTTGCTCCAATACTTCCTGTAACAGTACCTACTGCAACTTCAGTACCAAATTCTAATATATCATCTAATCCAAACATTATTTCTCCTTTAATTTTTTATAATCTGTATATAATTCTAACCAAGCATTAACTAATTCTAAACAACTATCAGATAATTCAACATCTAAATTAACTTCATTTAATGAATTTATAAAATCTGTTATTTCATCTTCATCCATGCAATTAGCAAGTAATTCAACATCTATATTGTTTACTAATAAATCTTTATTAATTATAAATGTATCAATATGGTCATCACCTTCTCTGTTAAACATAAATTGAATAAGAACTAGATTTTCGTCTGATTCATGTTCCAACCATACTTTATTAATCCAGAATCCTCTTCTTCCATCTTGCATAACATTGAATACAGTCTTTTCTATTAACTGTGACCAATATTCTGTTAAATCGTATGGTAAATTGGGAATATTGGGATATAATTTATAATAATCAAAGATATCACCTTTAGTTTCCATTTTTGTTTCAATATGATTTGCTTGTTCTAATTCTTGAACTAATTCTCTTAGTTTCATATTCAATCTCCTTTATTTAATTTTTGCTTAAATTTGCAAACCGGACATTGAAATCCATCAATGTAATATTGTCCTTCGCGTTGATCAAATTGTGAAAGTTTGATAATATCAGATTCTTCAATACCCAATTCTGATTTGCAATTGCAACATGTTCTTTTCTTTGGTTCCTTTATTTCTTTATTTTATATAAAGTATTA
>JACCED010011907.1_pt1 | contig 12619 bp, 10 predicted proteins | sample 7455021 | NCBI WGS metagenome assembly JACCED01 (sample SAMN15323456, study PRJNA562643) | freshwater metagenome | isolation source: river surface water | place: USA:Blue River Watershed | collected 2017-08-19
GAGCGCGACTAGCTCGACGACCGCGGAATGGAGGGTGGCGGTCTCAAACTTGGGAGCTGTGCAACCCTCCATGTACATCACCTCGGAGCCTTCGTCCGCGATGATCAGCGTGCGTTCGAATTGTCCGAAGTTCTCCGCGTTGATCCTGAAATACGCTTGCAGAGGGTGCTTCAGCTTCACCCCGGGAGGGACATAGATGAAGGAGCCGCCTGAAAAAACCGCCGAATTCAGCGCGCTGAATTTGTTGTCACCCGTTGGGATGACTTTTCCGAACCATTTGCGGAATATTTCGGGGTGCTCTTTAAGGCCTTCCGTGGATCCTACGAAAATGACGCCCTGGTCACCAAGCGCCTTCTTCATGTTGGAATACACCGCCTCAGAGTCAAACTGCGCTTCCACGCCGGCCAGAAATTTGCGCTCCTGCTCTGGAATGCCGAGACGCTCGAAGGTGCGCTTGACGTCGTCGGGCACTTCCTCCCAAGACCGCGTGGGCCGCTGCGCGTTGGCGAGATAGTAGCGGATCTGGTCGAAGATGATGTTGTTTAAATCTTCGCTGGCCCAGTTTGTGGGCATCGGTTTCGAGAGAAATACATCGAGCGCCTTGTGTCTGAACTCGCGGATCCAGTCCGGTTCGCCCTTGACGTTCGCGATGTAGTCGATGGTCGCATGTGAGAGTCCGACACCCGCGTCGAAGGTATGCTGTTCCGGGTAATGGAAATCGCCCCGCGTTCTGTCGATTTCTATCTGGTTGATAAGTTCCGTGGACATTTGGGTTTCCCTTGTGGAGGAGGTTTACTGCGAAATTGGCCGAGTATGGTTTTGAGAGTGTCTCCGAGATCGGATCGCCCCTTTGCGCTAGGCTGGCATGGGTTCAGCGAGTTCCTCGCGGATCCAGTCGTAACCTTTGGATTCCAGCTCCAGAGCCAGCTCCGGTCCGGCCGTGCGCACGATGCGTCCTCCCAGAAGCACGTGGACCACGTCGGGGCGGATGTAGTCTAGCAAGCGTTGGTAATGCGTGATCAGAAGGACCCCCAGCCTTGGACCGAGTTGCGAGTTCACACCGTCTGCAACGACTTTCAGTGCGTCGATATCCAGCCCCGAGTCGGTCTCATCCAAAATGGCGTAGGCTGGTTTGAGCATCCTCATCTGAAGAACTTCGTTCCGCTTCTTTTCACCGCCGGAAAAACCCTCGTTTACCGAGCGTGCGGTGAACGAGCGCGCGATTTGAAGCGAGTCCATTTGCTCGTAAAGATCCGCGTAGTACTCGGTGGCCTCGAGTTCTTCACCCGGCTTGAGCCGGGCTTGAAGCGCGGCGCGGATGAAGTTCGCGTTGCTCACGCCCGGGATTTCCACCGGGTACTGGAAGGCGAGGAACAACCCTGACCTGGAGCGTTCGTCCGCCTCCATCGCCAGGATGCTTTTGCCATCCATCAAGATGTCACCCGAGGTGATTTCGTAGTCCGGGTGGCCGGCGATGATCTTGGAGAGTGTGCTTTTGCCGGAACCATTGGGCCCCATGACGGCGTGTACGCGGCCCTGTTCGATTTCTAAATTCAGGCCGCGCAGGATTTCCTGGCCGTCTCTGACGCGTGCGTGGAGGTCTGTGATGAGGAGGCTCATGTTGTGTTAAACTTCTGGCTGAAATGCTGGGATTGCGTCTGGGGCGGATGGGGAGAGTGGGGCGGGGGAGTGGCTGTTTTCCGCGCAGGTGGGGCAGAGCCCGCGGAAGGAAACCTGCTGATCGGCGATTTGAATGCCCTCGGGCAGTTCCCAGATTTCCGAGGGCACCACCGGGTTGCGCAACGGCAGATCGGTCACCGAGTTGCAGCGTGTGCAGAACAGGTGGGCATGGTCCTGCCGGTTGGCGCAAAACCGGGAGGGTTCCCGTTCGTGGTTGACAGCGCGGACCAGACCCGACGAGGTCAGGGTGTCCAGGCAATTGTAAACCGTTGCTAGCGAGATGGATGGCATCTTGGACTTGACCCTCATGAAGACGTCGACGGCGCTGGGGTGGTCCGTCTTCGCCATGAGGGCTTCGTAAACAGCCTTCCGCTGCTCGGTCTGGCGGAGCCCTTTTCTGGAGGGGGAAGCCTGGTTGGCTGGAAATATTTCCGGTGTAGCGAGTTCTGATTGGGGGAGCATGGCGGGCGTTGTTTTCGACACGTTACATGCGGTCAGCGGGCTTATCAAGAATTGTTCTAAATAAGCTCCTGTCCGCTCTGCGCCCGCCGATTACTCCGATGGCTTGGCGGCCCGCTCGCCTAATGGGTCTCACACCACCGCGCCCACGCCTCCCGCAGCGCTCGCTCGTAGGAGCGGGTGAAGCGGTTTCCATCTGTGAGCTTGCTCTGCATCTTTTGCCGCATGGACGCACGGAGTGATGCGAGAGCCTCGAGGTCTTGGGCGGCGGTTGCGGCGATGGAAATGTACTCTTCGCGGTCTTTGGCAACCCAGGATTTGAGTCCGATGGCGTGTGCGAGCGCGGCGCCGGCGCGGGAGATTGGGGAGTCGCCCGCAAGAGTAACGGTGGGGATTCCCATCCATGCAGCGATTGCCGAGACTGTGAGCCCCGTACAGGGGAAGGAATCAAGGGCGATGTCCACCCGGTTGAGTAGTTGCCAGTACCGGCTGCCAAATTGGAGGGGAACGATGGAGAAATCCGCAGGATTCGCTCCTGCCTGCAAAAGCATGGATTCGAGTGCGTTGCCTTCCGGGGCGACTGCGATCAATTTTGATCCCGGAACCCGCCGGAGAATTTCCGCCCACGTATGGGCAACGGCAGGATGGACTTTGGCGGCGTTGTTAAACGAACCGAAGGTGATGCCCGATCCCGTGCTGGCCGGCAGGGGACACACCTCAGGCGCGCCGGCGGGTGGCTCGAAGCAAAAGGCGCATTCGAGGCGGAGCAATTCCTCGGAATGAACGCGCTCCGTAAGTCCTGGCGGGTCCATGATGTCGTCCGAAATCCGATAGTCGATCGAAGACAATCCCGTGGATTGCTGCATGCCGATCATTGTTAACTGAACAGGGGCCGGTTTTCGCGCGAAGGTGAGGAGCCGGGTTCCCTCGGTGTAGCATGAAAGATCCACCAGAATGTCGAATCCATGATCCCGGATTGTCTGCGCAAGCTGTGCGTCCGACATGTTGGACGCGCTGATCCACCCCTGGCAGTGTTTGCGCATCCGCTCGGTGACATGATCCTGCCATGGCTCTGTTGCGATGCCCCAGACCTCAAATTGATCAGGGTCGTGGTGGATGAAAATGGGCGAGATGAAATACGCCACGGAATGTTCCCGAAGATCTCCTGAAACGTAGCCGATTCTGAGGCGTTTTTTTGCATCCCGCGCGTTGGAATGAGGGGCGTGTGTGGCAAGCAGCGGGCTTTCGAATGTTTCCGCGAACTCTCTCTGTTTTGCGAAGATCTCCTCGGGGGAAACGTTCGGCAGATAATTCATGCTCTGGAGGTGGCAGGACGCGATGACATGGGAGCTCGGATCAAGTCTTCGGGCTCTTCCAAACGCCTCCGTACACCTTTCTCCAAGGCCAAGCCTTGAGAGAATTGTGCCTAAGCTCGTGTAGGCTCCCGCGGAGGTTGTTTCCGTCTTCAGGCAACGCTCGACCGCATGAAGCGCGTCTGTGAACCGTTCGCATTTGACGTAGAACGAAGAGAGGTTGAACTGCAGAATTGGGTTGTCTGACATCCGCGCAACTGGCTCGGTGACCCGCACCGCCTCCATGAACAGGCCGCGACGGTAAAGAATGCAGCCGAGTTGCATGTAAAGCTGCCAGCGGGAGGGGCGGAGAGCGATTGCTTTTCGGATGTTTGTCTCGGCATCAGCAATGTGGTCACGTGCCAACTGCAGGTTGCCGAGAAGTTCCAGCGCCTCGGAGCAGTTGTCATTCTGGGCGCAGGCTTGCTCCAAAACGCGAATGGTGTCTTCCGTGCGATTCAGTCGCTGGTAGCAGAATGCGATTCTAAAGAGGTCGGCACCGGATTTTGGGCAAACAGCCTCGGTTTTTTCAAAATAAAGGGCAGCAGCATCGTGGTGCCCAAAATGGCATAGAACCTCAGCGCAGATTAATTGGATTTGCCAGGCGAGTGGATTCTCCAATAAAAGTTTTTGAACAAGCTCAAGCGGTGAATTTTCATTGCGCGCCTCGAGCTTGATCCGGTCCACTAGGGCGAGAATCGCAGGTTCCGGCGCCTCGGTTTTGGATGCGAAAGACAGCAACTCACGGCTCGTAAGAGCGCTGTAATCTCTGGACGTGTTTTCTTTCGGTGCCGTGACTTCGTCGCGGTTTCTGGCGGCTTTCTTGGGCTCTGCATTGGGCGGCATTCCGTGTTTTTTCCGCATCTCGATCTGCGCCACGCATTGCGCGGCACGTGCCCTGTAATGGGGATGTTCAGGGTCGGCCTGGATTAATTTCAGCAAAATCGGAACGGCGGAACCGTACTGCTCCATCTCCATCAGCGTGATTGAGAGATTGTTCAGGAGATCATGCCAATCGGGTTTGATTGAAACCGCCTTTTGGAATGCGGTGAGGGCCCCCTCGAGGTTGCCGGATGAAAAAAGGGCGTTGCCGAGGTTGTAGAGTGACACCGCGGAGTCAGGCTTGAACCAGATTGCTGCTCCCAAATACTCGAGAGCTTCATCTTGTCGGCCGAGCTTTCTCAGGACGGACCCTGCCTGGCTCAGACTTGCTTCCGAGTCAGGGCAAAGTTCAATCGCCCTTCGAAAGTGCTTCAGTGCCTCCTCTGGCCTGTTTTGAGCGTTCAAGCAGAGCCCCAGCGTGTGATGAAGGATCGCGCTGTCCGGGTGACGGACGACTGCTTTTAGGAGAAAATCTGCGCCCTCCTCATGTTCTCCGGCCCGTTCAAGCGACTCGCCGATGATTTCGCTGTGTTTTTGCGAGAGGGCGGGAAGGAGTTTAAGCTCCCGTGCGAGTGCGAGGGACTCCTCTTGGCATCCATCTTTGGCCAGATTGGAAAGGCGGATGAAGGTTACTGAGAGGTCTTCTTTTGGGGTGGATTGTGACATTCTGAAAGTCGCCGGTGAGGAGCACGCTGACCTCTACGAACCTAATCAGTCGGTTCCGGCATGAAAACAACCGCAATCATCCCGGGGATGAAAATCACTGACACGGCGAGAAGTGTGCCCCGGAAGTCCCCCACACTTGAAAATAAGCCGAAATACACGGTGCCGGCCGCCGCTGCAATGCGTCCAATGTTGTAGCAGAACCCAGCGCCAGTCGTGCGTTGGAGGGTTGGGAAAAGGGGGGGCAAATACATCGTGAAAAGACCAAAGACACCAGAGAAGAACCCGATGGTCACATACCATTTCCAAAGCGTTCCGAACGACGAAGATTCGGGCAGATGCGCCGCAGCGCATGAGAGGCCCAAGCCGGCGAACATCCAGAAAATCGACTTCCGGTATCCGAATCGTTGGGCGAGCCAGCCGCAGAAAAAATTCCCCACCACCGAGAGGCCGATGACCCCTGCGAATACCATCGAAAGCGCTTTCTCACGCTCGCCCGCCGGCCAGGTCGCGAGTTCTGGAAGATTGCGGATGTGCTGGTTGTGCCAGAACATGAAAGCCCACCACCCAGTCAGACCTGATGCGCACACCACCATCGAGAGGAGGGTGATCTTCCGCAACGGCGCTTTGAAAAGCGCGGTGATGCTGCCCCGCTCCGCATCATCCGCCTTGGACTTCGCCGCAGTCCATTCCTCGGGCTCGGGAACATGGCGGCGAATCCACCAAACAAGCACCGCCGGAAGTACCCCCACCAAGAATACGCATCTTGGAAAGATATCCCACCCGCTCGGCAAGGCGGGATTGAGCGTGCTTCGAAGGTTTTCCGAAAAGTTGGAGAAAATCCACACGACCGCGCAGGCGAGAATGACCCCGAGGTTAACTCCGGATTGCAGCACCGCGGCGATCCACGGTCTCCATCGCTTCGGCCATGTCTCGGAAAGCAGCGAAGAGCCAACCGCCCACTCGCCGCCGATCCCCAGGGCGGACAGGAAGCGGAAAATCATGAGCTGCCACCAAGTGTCCGCGAAAAAGGATGCGCCTGTAAAAATCGCATAGAACAAAACCGTCAGCGCCAGCGTGCGTGTGCGGCCGATGCGGTCCCCAATTCTGCCAAAAAACCCGCCGCCCAGAGCCCAGCCCACAAGGAAAGCAGCCTGAATCCACGATGAGCGGGATTTCACCAAAGGATCCGATGCGGCGCTCGCTTGGACGAGTTGCATCACAAACGGCGCGGCCACCAGCGTGTAAAGGTGCATCTCGAGGCCGTCAAAAAACCACCCAAGCCAAGATGCAAGCCCCGTGCGCCATTGCATCGGGGAGATTTCTTTCAGGGACCGGGCGTCTTTTACGGGGGGAGGTGTCATGGGAGTCCCGGATGCTTCTCAGAGAAAGACCCGATTTGCAAGGCGTCGCTCCGCGGGTTTTGGTTGGACGCAAAAACGCTTGCTGGACGATCTGGCGAGGCTTGGTAAAAAAAGGGGCCTGACTGCGGCCGGTGCCGACAGACTGGCCTTTTACTTATTACATGAAGACTCCTGTTCGAATTGCTGTGACCGGCGCCGCCGGTCAGATTGGTTACTCGTTGCTGTTCAGAATTGCCTCGGGCGCGATGTTCGGCCCGGACCAACCCGTGGAGCTCCATTTGATCGAGGTTCCCGGAGCGCTGGGGGCCTTGGAGGGCGTGGTGATGGAGTTGCAAGACTGCGCTTTCCCCCTCCTGAAAAAGGTCACGCCGACCGCGGACTTGGCAGCGGGTTTTTCGGGCGTGAACTGGGCGCTTCTGGTCGGCTCCGTCCCGCGCAAAGCTGACATGGAGCGCAAAGATCTTCTTGGAATCAACGGCAAAATCTTCACGGGCCAAGGACAGGCCATCGAACGGAACGCTGCTTCGAACGTTCGAGTGCTGGTGGTGGGCAACCCGTGCAACACCAACTGCCTGATCGCAATGAACAACGCGCGGCAGATTCCCTCGGATCGTTGGTTCGCGATGACCCGGCTTGATGAAAACCGCGCCAAATCCCAGCTCGCAACCAAGGCGGGGGTGGATGTCGCGCAGGTCACTAATCTGGCGATTTGGGGCAACCACTCGGCGACCCAGTACCCTGATTTTTTCAATGCGCAGATCGGCGGCCGCGCGGCCACCGAGGTGATTACGGACCACGATTGGCTGAAATCCGACTTCATTCGCACCGTCCAGCAGCGCGGCGCTGCGATCATTAAGGCCCGCGGAGCCTCCTCCGCAGCTTCCGCTGCGAACGCGGTGGTGGACACGGTCCGGTCTATCGAGACGCCTACCCCGTCTGGCGACTGGTACAGCGTAGCAGTCTGTTCCGAAGGCGACTACGGCGTTGAAAAAGGATTGATTGCCTCCTTTCCCATCCGAACCCTCACGGGGGGCGGGGTTGAAGTCGTGAAAAACGTTCCAATCGGTGACTTTTCGCGTTCTCGGATTGACGCGACCGTCCAGGAACTGAAAGAAGAGCGTGATCTGGTGCGTGACTTGATCGGCTAGCCGAGTTTTGGTCACCTGTTGGTCCCGGTCCGGTGTTGAAAAGTCTTTTAAAGCGAAAGATCCCGATATTTCCTGATTGGCCCCAAAGCAGACCTTCCCTTAAACCCATAACCTACTGTTAACTGTTGTTGTATGTCGGAAAAATCAATCGAAGAAAAAGTTAAAGATATCATCGTCGAGCAGCTTGGCGTGAATCCTGAACAAGTCACTGCATCCGCCGCATTCATCGGCGACCTCGGGGCGGATTCGCTCGACACCGTCGAGTTGGTCATGGCTTTTGAGGACGAGTTTGGCGTCGAGGTCCCCGACGAAGATGCTGAAAAGCTTCTCACCGTCAGCGACGTGGTAAAGTACATCGAGGAAAAGACCGCCTAATCTGCCTGCTCCAATCGGAGCTGATCGCAAAGCCCCGTGCACGCCGCGGTGTGGCGCGCAACCGCGGATCAGTCTGCAAGAAGAAGACACATGAGTGTCTTCTTTTTGTTTACTGGCGGGTGAAATCAAAGTCTCACGAAACAAAGACCGGTTAAGAATCCGCTCCCGCCTCCCTTTTATTACACCCCTCCAGTCATGCCAGATCCCACCGATCCATCTCATCCCGCACCCGGGGCGTTAAAGCTTTACTTTCCATTCGGTCTGATCGGCATGCGTCAATTCACCCGCTTCGCATTACAGGCGGCTCCTGACAGTCCTCCATTTTCGCTCCTTCGCGCGGAAGGTGATGAGTCGGTGGAGTTCGTGGTGATGGAATGCCTCGGAGTGCTTGACGGCTATGCGGTTGTACTCAGCGACGAAGAGTCTGAGGCGCTTGGGATTCGCTCCGCCGAAGATGCCATGGTTCTGAATATTGTGACGGTACACTCCATGGACCCTGCGTTTGTGACGGTGAACCTCGCGGGGCCTCTCGTGGTAAATCGATCCACACTCCTCGGTCAGCAGGTCATTCTTTCCGGCCACAACTCCTACTCAACGGAACATGTCCTGGTCGGTCAGCAGGACGTCTCCCCCAAGTGACCCGAGCATGTTGATACTCAGCAGACGCGAGGGGGAGAGCGTGATGATCGGCGACCACATCGAGGTGCGGATCGCGCGGATTGAGCACGATGTAGTCCGCCTAGGAATCACTGCGCCGAGGGATCTTCCGGTGTTCCGAGAGGAGATCTACCGTAAAATCCGGGAGGCGAACCGGGAGGCCGCGCGCCTTGGGGCTTCTGCGCTGCCCCAGATATCCCTTCCCAAGAAGTCTGAGTAGAGCGGGCGCATTGCGCGCGCACCTGCCAGCTGGGCCGAAGCAGTGGTGAGGCGCCTCAGGAGGGCGGAAGGGCAGGGGGAAACAAAAACGCTTGCGGAGGGGGAGGGTGTTTAATACCCTGATACCCGACTGGATTACTGTGCTTTATGTCGATTTTGGCAAACCATATTCAGCCCGAGGAGGTTGCGGAGCTTGCTGGCGGTTTGGCAGCCGCTCCGCTTCTGGATGTCCTGCGCTGGGCGGCAGATCGTTTCGGCGATCAGGCGGCCGTTGGCACCTCGTTCCAAGGCGCGGGGCTGGTCATGTTACACCATGCGTTTTTAGGTGGGCTTCGTTTGCCTGTGTTCACTCTCGATACAGGATTGCTCTTTCCTGAGACCCTGGAGCTGAAGGCCCGTCTTGAGGCGTTCTGGGGCATCCAGATTGAAAGCGTCGCCCCCGAGGTCACTCTGCAGCAGCAGGCGATCGAGCAGCGTGACGAAGCCCTTTGGGCGAGCAAACCCGACCTCTGCTGTTCAATCCGCAAGGTTGAACCGCTCCAGCGCAGGCTCCAGACGCTTTCGGTCTGGATCACAGGCGTGCGCAGGGAGCAAAGCAGTACGCGTGGCGGCGCGGAAATTTTGGAGCGGTATCTATTCGACCCGATTCGTGAGCGGTACATTTTGAAGCTCAATCCAATGGTGCATTGGAGCCGGGACGCTGTTTGGAACTACATCAAGCAGCACAACATTCCGTATAATCCGCTACAAGACCGCGGCTATCGGTCGATCGGCTGCGTGCCATGCACGAGCGCGACTTCCTCGGATCAGTCAGAACGCGCTGGGCGCTGGACCGGCTTTGATAAAACCGAGTGCGGTATCCACACCTTCATGGGAGCTAAGGCATAGCTGGATGCTTTGTCCTAAGCCCATAGTCTGAATCCAACTTTTAAAAATTCACGACCACTTCTCTTTCAATGAGCACACAAGAAATCCGAATACCCGACTACTCGGCGCATCCAGCTTACGCTAAAAAATATCCTGCGCCGAAGCCTGGCGGGCTTCCCGCGTTTTTCCCACAAAAAATATCCCGCGACGATGCGGCTCATCTGGACGCGCTCGAGGCGCAAAGCGTGTTTTTGATCCGCGAGGCTTATCATCATTTCAAAAATATCTGCATGCCGTGGAGCATGGGGAAGGATTCGAATGTATTGATATGGCTCTCGTTGAAAGCTTTCTGTGGACACATTCCGTACCCCTTGTTGCATATCGACACGACCTATGAGTTCCCCGAGATGATCGACTACCGCGACTGGGCGGTGCGTAATTACGGTTTGGACCTGATCGTAAAGATCAACGAGGACGCGCGAGCGGGTTCCGGAGAATATGCGGAGCGCGGCCCAATCGGTTATGACACCGCGGACCCAGTGACGGTCACCCATGAATTGAAGACCGCAGCGCTTCAACAAGTGATGGCGCAACATCAGTGGAGCGCGTTGGTGACGGGGATCCGCCGCGATGAGGATGCAACGCGGGCGAAGGAGCGGTATTTTTCGCCACGCAACAAAGACTTTGAGTGGGACTACAAGGATCAACCCCCGGAGTTTTGGAATCAGTTTACCACCTCATGCGCCCCCGGTGAACATGTCCGCGTTCAGGCCCTCTTGGACTGGAGTGAGCGTGATATTTGGCTTTATATCCAGCGGGAGGGAATCCCCATCCCAAGCATGTATTTCGCGCGGACTGCGCCGGACGGCAAGCGATACAGGTTTCGGTCTCTTGGATGCTGGCCGATCACAGGTGCAGTGGAGAGCGAGGCGGACACAATTGACAAGATCATCGACGAACTGGCGGTAACAAAGACGAGTGAGCGTGCCGGTCGCGCGCAGGACCACCACGAGCGAAACGCGATGCAGAAGCTGCGTGCCAAGGGCTTCATGTAGAGGCCCATCAGCGCGGGAGCCGCCGCGAGCGCCCTAGACCCCAATTGTCAAAAAACCATTCTTCTTTTCAAAAATGTCTTCATCATCACTTTCTGTGGCAAACCCAGAGCGCCTTGCCCCCGGCCAGAGCAGCCGCATGCGCGTCGTCTTCGTCGGCCATGTTGACCATGGCAAATCCACGCTAATCGGAAGGATTTTCTTTGATACGAATTCTCTGCCTGAGGGCAAGGTCGCTCAGATTCGCAAAGCATGTGAAGCCGAGGGGATGGAGTTTGAGTACGCGTTTCTTCTTGATGCGTTGCTTGAGGAGCAGGAGCAGAACATCACAATTGATACGACGCAAATCCAGTTTCGAACCGACAAGCGTCCCTACGTGATCATCGACGCCCCAGGTCATAAGGAGTTTCTCAAAAACATGATCACCGGTGCGGCCAGCGCTGATGCGGCCGTGCTTTTGATCGCAGCCAACGAGGGCGTACAGGAACAGAGCAGACGCCACGGGTATCTGCTGAGCCTGCTTGGCATCCAACAGGTCGTTGTCGCGGTCAATAAGATGGATTTGGTTGATTTTTCGCAGGAAGTTTTCGAACGGGTTCAAAGCGAATACCGCGCCTTTCTGGATCAGATCGGAGTGGAGGCCCGCGCGTTTGTTCCGATCTCCGCACGCAATGGAGTGAACGTTGCTCGCCGCACCGTGGATGCAGACGCCAAAAATCCGATGCCTTGGTACGAGGGACCCACGGTACTCTCGATGTTGGACACTTTTGATCCACCAGCGCCGCTGGTGCAGATGCCGCTCAGATTTCCAATTCAGGATGTTTACCGCTTTGACCAGCGGCGGATCATTGCAGGCCGTATCGAGTCGGGCACGCTCCGTGTGGGAGATACCCTTGTTTTTTCCCCCAACAACAAGACCAGTGTTGTCGCTTCAATCGAGACTTGGAGCGGTCCGTCAAAGTCAGAGGCGATGGCGGGCGAGTCGGTTGCGGTCACTCTCGCGGAACAGATCTTTGTCCAACGCGGGCACGTTGCTGCGCGTGAAGATGCGGCCCCTATCGAATCCAACCGCTTTAAGGCGCGCCTGTTTTGGATGGGTAAACGGAATTTGGAGCAGCGGCGGCCATACCGATTGAAGCTCGCGACGCAGGAGCTTGACGCGGAGGTTGTCTCCATCGAGCAGATCATCGACGCATCCACACTCGAATCCGTGGATTCCAGTGTGCGTGGCCACATCGCTAAAAATGATGTCGCGGAGGTCACCATTCAAACGAGGGGAGCTCTTGTCATGGACAACCATGATCGGAATCCATTCATGGGACGCTTTGTGATCGTGGATGAACGGCAGGTGGCAGGGGGTGGGATCATCCACGGCGGGGTTTATGCTGATCGTGCGAAGGTCAAAAGTGCGAACATCTACTGGTCCGAGGGCGTGGTGCTGCCCAAGAACCGCGCACTGCGCAACGGGCATCGAGGAGGGGTTGTCTGGCTCACGGGACTGAGCGGGTCAGGCAAATCCGCGCTCGCCCGCGAGGTCGAGCGCGAGCTTTTCAACGGCGGCCGGCAGGTTTACGTGCTTGATGGTGACAATATTCGGCATGGGTTGAATTCCAACCTCGGGTTCGCTCCGGAGGATCGTGTCGAAAACATCCGCAGGGTTTCGCAAGTTGCGTGTCTGATGGCGGACGCGGGACTGATCGTGATCACCGCTTTCATTTCGCCTTACAGGCAGGATCGCCGGCGTGCACGTGAGATTGTGCTCGAGGGGGGGCATGAGTTTGTCGAGGTTTTCGTCGATGCCCCGATCGAGGTTTGTGAGAAGCGGGACGTCAAGGGGCTCTATTCGCGCGCAAGGGCGGGTGAGATCGCGGAATTCACGGGAATCAGCGCGCCTTACGAGA
>JACCED011993281.1_pt1 | contig 12614 bp, 9 predicted proteins | sample 7455021 | NCBI WGS metagenome assembly JACCED01 (sample SAMN15323456, study PRJNA562643) | freshwater metagenome | isolation source: river surface water | place: USA:Blue River Watershed | collected 2017-08-19
ATGAGCGAAAGCGAATCCCGGGCTTGTTAATTTTATTCTTTGGTGCTCCCGGCATGACTCGAACATGCGCACATGGTTTAGGAAACCACTGCTCTATCCCCTGAGCTACGGGAGCTAACGTTGTTTACTTACTTATTCAAACTAGCTCCAGATCGGCACCGAAAACAGCCGTTTAGGCTATTTTCTACCCCTGAGCTACGGGAGCTAACGTTGTTATTTAATTCTTAACTTGTCACCCCGTCGAATGACGGGGTTCAAAGCTCCACAATTTCTATCTTATCAATTTGTGACGAAATAGACCCCGTCATTCGACGGGGTGACAAGTTAGATATTGCGATAAACTAGATTTTCACTTACGCAGAAATTACAACGAGCATTAATTTTTCTTCCCAATAAACGAATATTCAAACCCAAGTTCTGCCATTTTTTCCGCCTCAAACAAATTGCGCAAATCAACAATTTTTCGGCAAGAGATTTTGCTAAAATCAAGCTCGCGATAATTTTTCCATTCAGTTGCAATCACAATTAAATCAGCTTCAGATGCCGCTTCATAAACATCGTAAACAAAATGAATATTCTTAAATTCCGCCAATTCGCGCTTAGAATTTTCAATTGCCTCGGGGTCAGTTGCAAAAATTTCTGCACCTTTTTTTGCAAGTTCGGCTGCAATCACAATAGCTGGGCTATAGCGAATATCATCGGTGTTAGCTTTAAAAGCCAATCCTAAAAGTGCGATTTTTTTACCTTTAATTTCTCCGCCCAAAGCAGCAGAAATTTTTTCTGACATTTTAATTTTGCGCCGACTATTGGAAGTAATTACCGAATCAATCAAAGACAATTCAACCTTGTTTTCTTTTGCTACATTAAGAATCGCCATAATGTCTTTTGGAAAACAGCTGCCGCCAAAACCGGGTCCCGGATTTAGAAACTTTTCACCAATTCGTGAATCAAGCCCAATGGCTTTGGAAAGTTTTTTAATGTCGCCGCCGATAATTTCGCAAAGGTCGGCCATTTCGTTGATAAAAGAAATTTTTGCCGCAAGAAAGGAGTTGGATGCATATTTTATTAGCTCGGCAGTGATTATGTCGCTTACCACTAATTTTTCTGCTGGAAATTTAGCATAAATTTCAGCCAGAATTTTCTGCGATTTTTCATCTTCAACGCCAATTATAATTCGATCAGGATTTAAAAAATCTTCAAGTGCCGCGCCCTCGCGCAAAAATTCAGGATTTGAAGCAACTGCAAAATCAAGAGTTGGATTTGTTGCTAAAATCAGTTTTTTAATTTTGGTTCCAGTGCCTGTGGGAACAGTCGATTTGGTAATGATTAATTTGTAAGAGTTAGAAAGTTCGGCAATTTCTTTTGCAGCCTCCAAAACATAAGAAAGATCCGCGCTGCCATCTTCATCTTGAGGGGTTCCGACAGCAATAAAAACCGCCTGCGAATTCTGCAAAGCAGCTTTCAAGTCAGTTGAAAAAGAAATTCTTTTTGCCGCAACAACCTCATCTAAAACCTCTTTTAAACCCGGTTCAAAAATTGGAACTACGCCAGAATTTAGTTTAGAAATTTTGGAAACATCTTTGTCAATACAAGCGACTTCATGGCCAATTTTAGCGAAACAAATGCCCGAAACCAAGCCAACATAACCGCTGCCAATAACTGTTATTTTCATTTTAAATCGGAATGTAGATTGTCACTCTAAGTCCGCCAAGAGGCGAGTCAGAAAGTTTTATGCGCCCTCCTTGAGAAGTGATTGCATCCATTGCAATTGCCAAACCAAGGCCAGAGCCAGTTGAGGTGGTTTTTTTATCGAGGTTGCGAGAATTGTCAATGCGGTAAAAAGGTTTAAAAACATTGTTGCGTTCAGAAGCTGGAATTCCAGGTCCATTATCGTCAATTGTCATAACCAAATTACTGTCCGAGATTTTTGTGCCAAAACTAACTTGCTCTCCGTAATTAAAAGCGTTGTCAATTAGGTTTATTAAAGCTCGCTTGAGGGCTAATTTTTTAATATAAATTTCTAAGTTGTTTTCTAGATCGATAAAATTACTGATCATTTTATTCATTTTGGCGTAATAATCGATCACGTTTTCTTGTAAGAATTTTTTGATTTTAACTTCGGTTTGACGTTCTTTCTCATCAACTCGCGCAAAGTCTAAATATTCTTCTACGAGTTTTTCCATATCAGAAATATCGCTTTTTAAATCTTCAATTTCTTGAGAATTTGGCATCATTTCTAGCTGCAATTTCATTCTTGTTAAAGGGGTTCGTAAGTCGTGAGAAACTCCAGAAAGCATGTCAGTTCTTTGTGTAATTTGGCGCATAACGCGTTCTCTCATTTTAATAAAAGAAATCCCCAAAGAACGAATTTCATCTGAGCCAGTTGGTTTTAAATTTGGCGCATCTTGTCCGCGTCCAAATTTCTCTGCCGCAACACTTAATTCACGCAACGATCTAACTTGATTGCGAATAAAAATAATCGAAATAATTGAAGTTATTAACGCGCTTAAAATCATCCAAAAGGTAAATACATATGCGCTAGAACTAGCTATTCTTTTTATTGGAACGTCAAAAGAGATCAATCCTTGTCGAGCTTGAACTTTAACAGTGATAAAATCGTCGTCATGATTTTCGAAAATTTCATAAGGTTTTAAGTTATGGCTTTCTAGCTCTGACTTGAATCTATTATAAGGGTCAATCAGTGGATTTACATATTTGTAAAATTTATTTTTCCTCCAATCGCTGTCGGCAATTTTCTTTCTTTTTAGGCGACGTCTTTGTTCGAAGGAAAATTGCAATCCGGTGTTTTGCGAAAGGTCTTCGAGAAGAGTTTGATAGCCGGGTTTGTTAATTGATTTTTGCACAAATAGCATTTCTTCAATTACGCCGCGAGCCATATGTTTACTGATTACGTCTAAGTGGGTGTAATAAAAAACGTAAATTGAAACCAGCTGAACTACAAGGGTTGATAGTACAATGATTAGCAAAAATCTTCCATAAAGTGACTTGGGTACGAATTTTTTTAAAATCATCGCAAAAAATTAATGTTATTTTAGAATAAGAAAAAATATTGTAACCTTAGTTTATATCCCGATGCAACTCCTACAAAAACAATCATGAACAGCAAAATATCTGCAAAAAATATCAATCTGTTTTATGGTCAAAAACAAGCTTTATTTGACATTAACCTAGATTTTAAAGAACACAGCGTGACAGCTTTAATTGGTCCTTCTGGCTGCGGAAAATCATCTTTTTTGCGCTGCATTAATCGCATGAACGACACAATTCTTGGCTGTAAAATTGAAGGAGAAATTACTCTGGATGGTAAAAATATTTACGATTCAAACCTAGATTTAGTAATGTTGAGAGCTTCTGTTGGCATGGTTTTTCAAAAGCCAAATCCATTTCCAAAATCAATTTATGAAAATGTTGCTTACGGGCCAAGAATTCATGGTCTTTTTTCTAGCAAAAATGAGTTAGACGGAATCGTTGAAAAAAGCTTAACCAAGGCAGGATTGTGGCAAGAAGTTAAAGATCGCCTCAATGACCAAGCCAGCGGTTTGTCTGGCGGGCAACAGCAAAGACTTTGCATCGCGCGTACAATTGCAATTGAGCCAGAGGTGATTTTGATGGACGAGCCTTGCTCGGCATTAGATCCAATTGCGACGGCAAAAATTGAAGAATTAATCGATGAATTAAGCGGAAATTTTACCATCATTATCGTCACGCATTCAATGCAACAAGCGGCGCGCGTTTCAAATCACACGGCTTTTTTTAATATGGGTAAAATTGTTGAATATAATACAACAGATAAAATCTTCACCAATCCTTCTCATCAACAAACTCAAGATTATATCACTGGCAGGTTTGGCTAATGTTTGGAATGTCTTTAGCGGAATTGGTAATAGTTGCTTTGGTGGCTTTAATTTTTATTAAGCCAAAAGACTTGCCGGAAATTGCACATTTTATTGGTAAAGCTTTTTATCGCGGCAAAAGGCTGTTTGAAGATGTTAAAAAATATCTAAAAAATGCTGAAAAAGATTTTGGCTTTGACGAATTGCGTCACGAATTAAATCGTGGAATTGCCGAAGAAAAAGCCAAATTAGAAGATGAGATGACAATTATCGTTGATATCTACGGCAATGAACATCGAGTTCCAAATGTTGAAAGTTTGCGTCCGGATTTAAGTCGGGAAGAGCTGGATGCAGAAGTTGAAAAATCAAATCAGAAAAATAAGGCATCTGTAAAGTCGGTTTCAGAAATATCGACTAATTCAGATCGAAAACCATCCCAATAGTAAAGGCTCTGGAAACTTGGTTTGTCACATTTCTATTGTCATTTTCATAACGCCTTTGCTCAAAGGTGTGCCTAATTTCCAAAGAAGTTCTTTTTTTAATTCGATAAACCAAGCTAGTTTTGAGTTCGTTATCGGTGCTTTCACGATCGATAAACCAGTAGCCGCGTTGCAGAAAAGTTAAGTTTTTGGTGAGTTGTAAGTTGGTTCTAATTGATGGAATTAGGTTAACCTCGTGCCCATAATTTTTAACGTCGTGATAACCCAAGCTGCAATCTAGCTCAATTTTGCCGCCAAAAAACATTCTGCCAATTCCTGCTGCAGTGTGCAAATCGTAATAATATTTTGACATGTCGTCGTATATGGTGCGGTGATAGCCTACTATATAATTTTGACCATCAGATATGCGCATTTTTGTAGAAAATGCTGCGTCATATAACTCTGATGTTTTTTCCCCATATTTTTTATTTTTGCCGCTGCCGCGATCGGCATATTTTACTTCGTTTTGTAAATTTATTTCATTAATAAAATTTTGATTCTGGTAAAAATATCTAGCGTTAAACCGATTATTTTTTGAATTGTAATCTGAAGTTTGACCGCCGCCCAAAGAAATGTAAGATCTTACAATGTCTGTTTTATATAGTTTTTTTGATCTAGGAGAAACAACGTCTTCGCGGTTTGATTCTGAGTCAATTGCAAAAGAAGCGGCAGGCAAAAGGCAATAAAGTAAAAAGCAAAAAGAATGGAATGCAGGAGTTAAAATTTTTGGCATTAAGTGCAATTTGGGTTTGTTTCTTGGCTAAGATCTTGTTATATTCCCGAGTTTTTTGCAGGTTCAGATTGCGCAGGATCTTGCCCTTCTGAAGGGTTTGCTGTTGGTTCTGAATTTACCCCCGCTTCATCCATTGGCGAATCAGTTTCTTGAAGATTTTCGTTAGAAAGATCTGGCAATGCGATTTCTTCTTCTTTTGGTTCAAAAAGCCAACTAGCATGATTTTTGATGGAATCGGAATAATTCACGCCAGCAAAAAAGGCAAAAATTAGCAAAGTAAGAACTACGATAAACTCAATGGATTTGGTCATAATTGTTTAAAATTTATAGTTTGAATGGGTTTTTTAAGAAAGCTAAAAAAAGGTAAAATCCGATCACAACGAAAGCAATCAGTTTTTATGACAATTTGTCTATAATAACATCAAAATAGGATTTTCAATATAACGACGAAGAGCCTTTAAGAATTCAGCCCCAACTGCTCCATCAACTGATCTGTGATCAGAAGATAATGTGACATTCATCATAGAAGCGATTTTAATTTGACCATTTTCTACAATTGGTTTTTCAACTGCGCGAGCAACTGCTAAAATACAGCTTTGTGGCGGATTTACAATTGCTGCAAAGTTATCAATTCCAAACATTCCGAGGTTTGAAATGCTGAAAGATCCACCTTGAAATTCTTCTGGTTGCAACTTGCCGTCGCGAGCCTTTTTAGCCAATTGTTTTGATTCAACAGAAATTGCCTGAATTGTTTTTTGATCAGCATTTTTGATAATTGGTGTGATTAATCCACCATCAATTGCAACGGCCATCGATATATCAACATTGTTGTAAATCATGATTGCGTCGTCGCTCCAAGAAGAATTAGCCTCAGGAACTGCTTTTAAAGCCATGGCAGTGGCTTTTATTATCAAATCATTAACTGAAACTTTATAAGCTGGATTGCCATTTTCATCAATTGCGGCCGCTTCATTTAAAGCAACGCGCAATTCTTGTAATTTGTTAATGTTGAGTTCGCATGAAAGATAAAAATGCGGAACGGTTTGTTTTGATTCAAGCAAGCGACGCGCAATAACTTTACGAATATTGCTATTTTTAACAGCGCGAAATTCTTCAGCAATTCGGCGCACAACGCCAGATTTAGCAGAACTGCCACCGCTTAAAAATGACAAAACATCTTCTTTGATTACGCGGCCATGAGGGCCAGAGCCAGAAATTTGGGAAAGTGAAACGCCTTCATCTTTAGCGATTCTTTTGGCTAGAGGGCTAGCTTTTACGTGAGATGAAAATGATGCAGAAGATTGAGTTTGTTTAACAGGAGTTGGTGCCGCAACTGCAACAACTTTTTCTTCAGATTTTTGTGGAACGCTTGGAGTTTTGTCGGTAGTTGATTTTGACGCAAAACCTTCAAGAGATTTTTTATCTTCGCCATCTTCAAGAATTAGGGCGATGCAAGAATTTACGGCAACATTTTCAGTTCCTTCGGCGATAAGAATTTTTCCCAAAATACCTTCGTCAACTGCCTCAACTTCCATTGTTGCTTTATCGGTTTCTATTTCAGCAATAACTTCTCCGGCTTTAATTTTATCGCCTTCTTTTTTAATCCATTTTGCAAGATTGCCTTCTTTCATGGTTGGAGAAAGGGCGGGCATTAAAATTTCAATTGGCATGTGTTTTGTAAAAAAAGTTAGATGTGAGAATTTTTGAAAAAACTATTTTTCAAGCAATCAAAAGTAAATTAAATATTTCTAGATTTTCTTGTATCAAAAGCGTCTCGCAAAGCCTCTCCGATAAAAACTAATAAAGTTAAAATTAAAGTGATGGTGACAAATCCAGTGATGCCAAGCCAATAGGCGGATAAATTATTTTTGCCTTGAGCTAAAATTTCTCCAAGTGATGGCGATCCGACCTGAAGACCAAGCCCTAGAAAGTCTAAAGATGTTAAGGTTGTAATAGAGCCAGCGAGCAAAAAAGGCAGATTGGCGATAATGATCGGAGAAGCATTTGGCAAAATATGGCGAAATATTATTCGAAAATCACTTGCGCCCATTGCTTTGCTGGCGCGCACAAAATCAAAGTTTCTTAAGCGCAAAAACTCGGCGCGCACATAGGAAACAATTGACATCCAACTAAAAAGAAGCATCAAACCAAGTAATGTGAAGAAGGTTGGTTCGATAATTGATGATAGAATTATCAGTAAAAATAAGATTGGCATGCTCGACCATATTTCCAAAAATCTTTGAAGAATTATGTCGGTTGTGCCGCCAAAATATCCCTGAATTGCTCCTAAAGAAATGCCGATAATAGTGCTAAAGAAAGTTAAAATAATTCCGAAAATTAACGATATTCTAATTCCATAAATTGTTCGCGCCAAAACATCGCGCCCATTATCATCTGTGCCGAGTAAGTTAATTCTAGTTGGTTTTGATGGTGCGGGAGATTTAATCTCAAAATTAATGGTGTCGTAAGAAAAGGGAATTGGTGCAAATATAATCCAGCCATTGCTTTCGATTAATTTTTTTACAGATGGGTCGCGAAAATCCGCCTTAGTTTCTAACTCTCCGCCAAAAGCTTTCTCTGATATGGGGGAAAAAACTGGGAAATAAAACTTATTATCAAATTTTACTAATAGCGGACGATCATTCGCGATGAATTCTGCCAAAGAAGTTATGAAGAAAAGTAAAAGAAAAATTACAAGAGAAATGTAGCCGCGTTTGTTTTTCTTAAATTTCTGAAAAAAAGAGACCGACATCAATTTGTGCAATTTTTATAGATAGAAAAGAAAAACGGTGCCGCACAAATAAAATGTTGCGGCACCGTGTCTAATGGCTTTAATAAGCCACTTATTTTATTCTGTAATAACGCCTTCAAAAGAATCCGTTGATTGATTTTCTTGATTTGCAGCTTTGCGATATTTTGCAGCCATTAATCCAGTGCCTGCTGGGATCAAGCGACCAACAATAATATTTTCTTTTAAGCCCATCAAGTTATCAAACTTTCCTTGAACTGAAGAGTCAGTAAGAACTCTAGTTGTTTCTTGGAATGATGCCGCGGAAATAAATGACTTGGTTTGAAGCGATGCTTTTGTAATTCCAAGAAGCACTGGAGAGCAAACAGCAGGTTTTAATTTCTGAGAAATAATCTTTTTGTTAACTTCTTCAAATATGTCGCGATCAACATATTCACCAACAAGAAGAGTAGTGTCGCCAGAGTTTGTAACCTCAACCCTTTTCAACATCATATTCAAAATTACTTCGATATGTTTATTGTCAATTTTTACCCCTTGCATGTGGTAAACTTTTTGCACTTCATTTACCATGTAGTTAGTGAAAGCTTGTATTCCAGAGATTCTCAAGATGTCGTGTGGAACTGGGTTTCCATCAACTAAGATATCGCCTTTTTTAACAAAGTCGCCTTCACCAACAAATAGGTGCTTGGTTTTTGCAATACTATATTCGAAGGCTTCTTGAGAAGCATCTGCTGGTCTTACCAAAATACGGCGTTTAGTTTTATAATCTTTGCCAAATTCAATGTAGCCATCAATATCGCTGATTACAGAAGCATTTTTCGGTTTGCGAGCTTCGAATAACTCAGCAACACGAGGAAGACCGCCAGTGATATCGCGAGTTTTAGAAGATTCTTTTGGAATTCTTGCAATAATATCACCAGCTTTAACTTCGTCGCCGTTAGAAACACTGATTAGCGTGTTGATAGAAAGAGGATATTCTTTTAACGCAGTTTCTTTTCCAGAGACGATCGAAATCCTAGGCTTCAACTCTTGTTTGCTATATTGTTTCCAATCCATAATGATTTTTGTGGAAACGCCTGTAGATTCCTCAATTTTTTCACGAAGGGAAACATTTTCTGTTAAATCGTTATATTTAACAGTTCCGCTAGTTTCGGCAATAACTGGAATATTGTAAGGATCCCATTCAGCTAAATGATCTCCTTTTTTAACAGAAGATCCGTGTTTGTGAGTGATAACCGAACCGTAAGGAAGTTTATAGCTATGAACTTCTTTTCCTTCTGAATCAAGTAAAGTGATTTCAGAATTTCGGCTAATCACAACAATTCGACCATCGCGATCAAGAAGCGTTCCCTTATCAGCAATTGCCACTTTCCCATCGGTCATGGCGGTAATTGAAGATTGTTCCGCGCCTCTTTGAGCTGCACCACCAATGTGGAATGTTCTCATTGTAAGCTGAGTTCCTGGTTCCCCAATGGATTGTGCTGCAACAACACCGATTGCTTCACCAATGCTGACAATGTTTCCTGTTGCTAAATCGCGACCGTAGCATTTGATGCAAACGCCATTTCCGGTTTTGCAAGTAAGAACAGAACGAGATTTGATTGTTTTTATTCCAGCCAATTCAATTTCTTCTGCTAAAGCTTCATCAATCATTGTTCCAGCTTTAACAATGACTTTTTTGCCATCTAAAGATTTAACATCTTCTAGAGGTACTCTTCCTAAGGCTTGTTCAGATAGAGAAGAAACCACGCGTCCATCATCAACAACTGACTCAAGAGTTATTCCTTCAGTAGTTTTGCAATCCTCTTCAACCACGATACAGTCTTGAGAGACATCAACCAATCTTCTGGTTAGATAACCAGAGTTTGCTGTTTTTAACGCCGTATCAGCCAAACCTTTACGAGCACCGTGAGCGGAGATGAAATATTCCAAAACACTTAAACCTTCTTTAAAGTTTGAGGTAATTGGAGTTTCAATAATTTCGCCAGATGGTTTTGCCATCAAGCCGCGCATACCAGCAACTTGTTTGATTTGATTCTCAGAGCCTCTCGCTCCAGAATCAGCCATCATGAAAATTGAGTTGGCTTTTGATGGAGTTGAGAAAGCGGATATTGCACCCATCATTTCTTTAGAAATTTTTCCAGTGCAGCTTGTCCATTCGTCCACAACTTTATTGTAGCGTTCTCCGGCGGTAATCAAGCCTTCGCGATATTGCTTCTCAAGTTTTTTAACTTGCTCTAAAGAGTTGGAAATATGTTGCTGTTTGCCCTGAGGAATAATCATATCGTCTTTACCGATAGAAATACCTGCGTTGCAAGCATTGGTAAATCCTAAAGACATAATACGATCGCAGAACATAACTGTTTCTTTTTGTCCGCAATTACGATAAACTGTATCGATCAAGTTGGTTACGGCTTTTTTAGTCATAGCTTTGTTAACAATATCGAAGCTGCCTTTCATGGCACTTGGAAGTATGTTATATAGTAATATGCGTCCAGGGGTTGTTTCTGCTCTTTTAAAAGACTTTTCGCCACTTTGATCTTTTACAGAGAAGCGATAAAGTACTTTGTCATGAAGGGTAACTATTTTGCTATTTAGAGCGTGATGTAGCTCAGCATCATCGGCGATAGGTTTAGCCTTGTCTTTTGTATAATCTTTATTTTCCATGGTCATGTAGTAAAGACCAAGAATAATATCTTGAGAAGGTACAATGATAGGTTTTCCGTTTGCAGGGCTTAAAATATTGTTGGTTGACATCATCAAAGCGCGAGTTTCGACTTGCGCTTCAATTGATAAGGGGACGTGAACAGCCATTTGGTCACCGTCAAAGTCGGCGTTAAATGCTGCGCAGACAAGGGGGTGAAGTTGAATTGCTTTTCCTTCAGTTAAAAGTGGTTCAAAAGCTTGAATACCAAGTCTGTGTAGAGTTGGTGCGCGGTTTAGTAAAACTGGATGCTCTTTGATTACCTCATCTAAAATATCCCAAACTTCAGGTCTTCCAGCTTCAACTAGTTTTTTAGAAACTTTAATCGACGGAGATTTTCCGTAAAGCTCTAATTTTGAGTAAATGAATGGCTTAAATAACTCTAAAGCCATTTTTTTTGGCAAGCCGCATTGATGTAATTTTAATTCTGGGCCAACAACGATAACTGAGCGACCAGAATAATCGACGCGTTTACCAAGAAGGTTTTGACGGAAACGGCCTTGTTTTCCTTTAAGCATGTCGCTTAAAGATTTGAAAGGTTTTTTATTAGAATTTTTTACAACTGCGCCAGAGCGACCATTATCAAGAAGGGCGTCAACCGATTCTTGTAACATGCGTTTTTCGTTTTTGATGATGATTTCAGGCGCGCCTAATTCCATCAATCTTTTTAAGCGGTTGTTGCGATTAATTACGCGACGATATAATTCGTTTAAATCCGAAGTTGCAAAACGTCCACCATCAAGCATTACCAAAGGGCGAATATCTGGTGGAATTACTGGAAGAACATTCATAACCATGTATTCTGGCTTATTGATTTCTGAGTCAATAAATTGTTCAATGAGTTTCAAGCGCTTCATCGCTTTTTCGCGTTTAAGCTCAGAAGTTTGAGTTGCTAAATCTTCGCGCAACTCTTTTTGTAGTTTTTTTAGATCTAGTTTTTTTAGAAGTTTTTGAACCGCTTCAGCACCCATTTCTGCAACGAAACTTCCGTATCCATGTTCGTTTTGTAATTTTTCATATTCGTCTTCAGTGAGAATTTCACCTTCTTTAAGGGGTGACATCAGGCCATCGGTTATGATGTAAGCTTCAAAGTAAATAACTTTTTCAATGGCTTTAAGAGTAGTGCCAAGAATTGTTGAAATGCGAGAAGGAAGAGACTTTAAAAACCAAATGTGAGTAATGGGTGCGGCAAGTTCAATGTGACCCATTCTTTCGCGACGAACTTTTGAAGAAGTAACTTCAACGCCACATTTTTCGCAAACTATGCCTTTATATTTAATCCTTTTATATTTACCGCATAAGCATTCATAATCTTTTATAGGGCCAAAGATTCTAGCGCAAAAAAGACCATCTCTTTCTGGTTTAAAAGTGCGATAGTTAATAGTTTCTGGCTTTGTCACTTCGCCAAAAGACCAAGATCTGATTTTATCTGGATCGGCAATTGAAATTTTAATGGCATTAAAGTCTAAAAGATCAACCGCGTTATTTGAGTTTAAGCTTAATAGACCGTGTGAAGAAGTTCCTGCTAATGACATGTTTTTTATTTATTTTGTTTCTTAAAAACCACTTAAAACCCGCCTCAAGAGGAGGCGGGGAAATTTCTATTTTTCGACAAGTTCAATGTTTAGACCTAGAGAACGAACCTCTTTAATCATAACATTAAATGATTCTGGAATTCCGCAATTGAAGTTCTGATTGCCTTGAATGATTGATTCATAGATTTTAATTCTACCAACCACATCGTCCGATTTAACCGTGAGCATTTCTTGCAGAGAATATGCGGCACCATAAGCTTGAAGAGCCCAACATTCCATTTCACCAAAACGCTGACCACCGAAGTGCGATTTTCCGCCTAAAGGTTGTTGAGTGATTAAGCTGTAAGGCCCAATAGAACGAGCGTGAATTTTATCGTCCACTAAGTGATGCAGTTTTAACATGTAAATGTATCCAACTGTAACTTTGCGCTCAAATTTTTCGCCAGTTTTTCCGTTGAAGAGGTCTATTTGTCCAGAAGAGTTAAAGCCAGCAAGCTTCAGTAATTCTGAAATGTAAGCTTCTTTAGCACCTTCAAAAATTCCAGTAGCAAAAGGAACCC
>JACCED010768427.1_pt1 | contig 12613 bp, 11 predicted proteins | sample 7455021 | NCBI WGS metagenome assembly JACCED01 (sample SAMN15323456, study PRJNA562643) | freshwater metagenome | isolation source: river surface water | place: USA:Blue River Watershed | collected 2017-08-19
GCACGGTGATGTAGCCCCCGGCCATGGCGAAGGCGCCGTGGGCCAGGTTGATGAAATTCATCAGGCCCATGGTCACCGCCAGCCCCAGGGCCAGGATGAAAAGAAGCATGCCGTAGGCGATGCCGTCGAAGAGGATGGTCAGCATGATGAGAACGCCGCCCGGGCGGTAGGCCCGGGCGGCGCGTGAGTGTGAGCGTCAGCCGGGATCAGCGGGTCTTGCCGGGGTCCTTGACGTCCTTGATGACGTCGAACTCCACGTTCCACAACTGGCCGTCCTTCTTTTCCACCTTGCGCAGGTAGATGTTCTGGACGATGTCGCGGGTCTGGGCGTCGATGTAGACGGGGCCGCGCGGGCTCTCGAAGATCTGGCCCTTGAAGGCCGCCAGCAGCGCGTCGCCGCCGCCCTTGCCGCCTGTCTTCTTCAGGCCCTCGTAGATCACGCGCATGCCGTCATAGCCGCCCATGGCCATGAAGTTGGGGCGCATGTTCTTGTTGGCCTTCTGGAAGGCCTCGACGAACTTCTTGTTCGCCGCCGAGGGGTGGGCCGCGGAATAGTGGTGCGAGGTGACCACGCCCAGGGCGCCGTCACCCATGTCATTGAGCTGGTCGTCGTCGGTCACGTCGCCGGTGCCGATCAGCTTGATGCCGGCCTTGTCCATGCCGCGCTCGAGGAACTGCTTCATGACTGCGGCGCCGGCGCCCGAGGGCACGAAGACGAACAGGGCGTCCGGCTTGAGGTCACGCACTTTCTGCAGGAACGGCGCGAAGTCCGGGTTGCGCAGCGGCACGCGCAGCGTCTCGGGCACGGTGCCGCCGTTGAACAGGAGGCGGTCCTTGAAGAACTTCTCGGCGTCGATGCCCGGACCGTAGTCGGTCACCAGGGTCACGACCTTCTTGATGCCGTTCTTGGGCGCCCAGTCGGCCAGGGCGACGGAGGCCTGCGGCAGCGTGAAGCTGGTGCGCACGATGTAGGGCGAGGCTTCGGTGATGCTGGAAGTGGCCGCAGCCATCACCACCAGGGGCGTCTTGGACTGGGTGGCCAGGGGCGCGACCGCCATGGCGGAGGGCGTGATGCCCATGCCGGCCAGCACATCGACCTTGTCGTTGACGATCAGTTCCTGCGCCAGGCGCCGGGTCTGGTCCGGCGCGCTGGTGTCGTCCTTGACGATCAGCTGCACCTTGCGGCCGGCGACGGTGTCGCCGTTTTGCGCCATCCACAGCTTGGCGGCGGCTTCGATCTGGCGGCCGGTGGTGGCCTGCTGGCCGGTCATGGGCAGGATCAGGCCGATCTTGAAGGGCTCAGCGGCCTGGGCGAAACCGCCGGCGGAGAGCACGAGGGCGGCCACGGCCGCCTGGATCAGGGTTCGTTTTTTCATGGAGGTCTCCTTCGGGGCGAAAAACTCAGGCTCGGATGGTGAAAAGGGCAAACCGGGATTGTGCTTCATCCGCGCCAGGGACGGCTTGAGGTCAGGCTCGCCGGCGGATGAGCCGCATGCCGGGCATGCGGTCCAGGCTACGGGATTGCACGGCTTCGCGCAGGTTGCGTTGCGCCAGGCGCGAATGCTCTCGCATGATGGCCTCGGCACGGGCCCCTTCGCCGGCCGCGATGGCTTCCAGGACCTGGCGGTGCTGGTCCTGGGCCACGATCAGCATGTCGCGGGCCCGGGGGGTGTTGGCCTGAACCACCACAAAGCCCGAGGGCGAGGCGAAAGGCAGCCGCACCACCCGCTCGATCTCGCGGCGGATCGTGGCGCTGCCGGCCATCTCGCAGACCAGGTCGTGGAAGCGCTCGTTCAGGGTCACGTAGCGGTGAAAGGCCTCGTCGTCCAGGGCGGGCCGGGCCAGCACCTCGTCGACCTGGGCCAGGCAGTCATGGGCCTCGGCCAGCACGCCGGAGGACCCGCCGCGTTCGGCCGCCAGCCGCGCCGCCAGGCCCTCGATGGTGCCTCGCAGTTCGATGGCGTCGTTCACGTCGCGCTCGGAGAAGGTGCGCACCGCGTAACCGCCATGCGGCAGGGCCTCCAGCAGGCCCTCCTGCTCCAGGCGCATCAGGGCCTCGCGGATCGGGGTGCGCGACACCCCCAGCTTCTCGACGATGCCCAGTTCGGCGATGCGCTCCCCGGCGGGCAACTCGCCGGCCAGGACCATCTCGCGCAGGCGCAACTGGGCCTTGACGGCCTGGGAGCCACTGGGCTCGTTCATGGGAACCGGCTCGTGCACCGGGGTCTTGTTCATGTATTCAATCTTAGCGAACAAAAACACAAAAGCAGCTGGAAAGATCCAATATAGACGCCTTTGTTCGGGTTTATACCGAATCGTTGTATACAACGCGTATTATTTGGCATACTCGCGTCCCCCTCCCTGTCCGACCGAAGCCATGTTCCCGAAAAACGCCTGGTACGTTGCCTGCACCCCCGACGAAATCGACAGCAAGCCCCTGGGGCGCACGATCTGCGGTGAGCCGATCGCGTTCTACCGGGGCGACGAGGGCCGCGTCGCTGCCGTCGAGGATTTCTGCCCCCACCGGGGCGCCGCCCTGTCCAAGGGCCGGGTCTGCGAGGGCAAGCTGGTGTGCGGCTACCACGGCCTGGTCATGGACTGCCAGGGCAAGACGGTCTCCATGCCAGGCCAGCGGGTGGGCGGCTTTCCGCAGGTGCGCAGCTTCCCGGTGGTGGAGCGCTACGGCTTCATCTGGGTCTGGCCCGGCGACGCCGCCCTGGCCGACCCGGCCACCATCCACCACCTCGAATGGGCCGACAGCCCCGACTGGGCCTATGGCGGCGGCCTCTACCACGTGAAGTGCGACTACCGCCTCATGATCGACAACCTCATGGACCTGACCCATGAGACCTACGTGCACGCCACCAGCATCGGGCAAAAGGAGATCGACGAGGCCCCGGTGACCACGAAGACCGAGGGCCAGCAGGTCGTCACCCGCCGCTTCATGGACAAGGTGATGGCACCGCCCTTCTGGCGTGCCAACCTGCGGGCCAACGGCCTGCCCGACGACCAGCCGGTCGACCGCTGGCAGATCTGCCGCTTCACCCCCCCGAGCCACGTGATGATCGAGGTGGGCGTGGCCCTGGCCGGCCAGGGCGGCTACGAGGCCGACCCGAAGTACAAGGCCTCCAGCATCGTGGTGGACTTCATCACCCCCGAGACCGAGACCACCATGTGGTACTTCTGGGGCATGGCGCGCAACTTCAATGTGAAGGACAAGAACCTCACCGCCCAGATCCGCGAGGGCCAGGGCAAGGTCTTCGCCGAGGACACCGAGGTGCTCGAGGCCCAGCAACGCAACCTCGAGCGCCACCCGGGCCGGCGCCTGCTGATGCTGAACATCGATGCCGGCGGTGTACAGTCGCGCAGGCTGATCGACCGCCTGCTGGCGGCCGAAATGCCCCAGAAAGCTGCAGCCTGAGAGAGCCATGTCCGACATCCCCGTGAAGGTGCTCGCGCGCCACGAAGAAGCCGAAGGCATCTTCAGCTACGAACTCGCCCGCGCCGACGGCGCCCCCCTGCCCGCCTTCAGTGCCGGTTCGCACATCGACGTGCACCTGCAGGGGGGCATCGTGCGCCAGTACTCCCTGCACAACGACGACCAGGAGACGCACCGCTACCGCATCGCGGTGCTGCGCGATCCGGCCTCGCGGGGCGGATCCATCGCGATGCACGAGCAGGTGAAGACCGGCGACACGCTCACCATCAGCGCGCCGCGCAACCACTTCCCGCTGGTGGCCGCCCCCTTCAGCCTGCTGCTGGCGGGGGGCATCGGCATCACCCCCCTGCTGTGCATGGCGCAGCGCCTGGCCAAGATCGGCGGCGATTTCCGACTGCATTACTGCACGCGCTCGCTGGCACGTACCGCGTTCAAGGACAGCGTGGCGGCTTTTGGCGACCGCGCCCGCCTGCACCTGGACGACGGCGACGCCGCGCAGAAGCTGGACCTGCCGGCGGCCCTGGCGGCTGCGCCGGCGGGCAGCCGCCTCTACGTGTGCGGCCCGGCCGGCTTCATCGACTTCGTGGTGAACACCGCCAAGGCCGCAGGCTGGCCCGCCGACCACGTCCACCTGGAGTACTTCGGCGCCGCGCCCCAGGACACTGCGGGCGACCAGGCCTTCGAGGTGCGCCTGGCCAGCACGGGTCAGACCTATGCCGTGCCGGCGGACAAGACCGTGGTCGCCGCCTTGCAGGACCAGGGCGTGGAGGTACTGGTCTCTTGCGAGCAAGGGGTCTGCGGCACCTGCCTGACCCGTGTGCTCGAAGGCGAATGCGACCACCGCGACATGTACCTCACCGACGACGAGAAGGCGCGCAACGACCAGTTCCTGCCATGCTGCTCGCGCGCCAAGTCGCGCCTGCTGGTGCTGGACCTGTAGCATTCGCGCCTTCCCGACCGATTGACCTTTCCCGGAGACAAGAACCCATGAACAAGATCCCCGCCCGTTACGACCATGTCGGTAGCTTCCTGCGCCCCCAATACCTGCTGGAAGCCCGCGAGCAGAAAGCCAAGGGCGCGATCAGCGCCGCGCAGCTGCGCGCGGTCGAAGACAAGGCCATCGCCGAGATCGTGAAGTTCCAGGAGGACCTGGGCCTCAAGAGCATCACTGACGGCGAGTTCCGCCGCACCTATTTCCACATCGACTTCCTGGAGCAGCTCGGCGGCGTGAAGACCGACGTGCCCGTCACCATCCGCAAGCCCGATGGCACCGAGGAACTGGCCCCGCCCGTGATCCGGGTGATCGACAAGGTGCGCCATGCCAAGGACATCCAGCTGGCCGACTTCCAGTACCTCAAGGGCCAGGTCAGCGCGGGCCGCACGCCCAAGGTCACCATCCCCTCGCCCACCATGCTGCATTTCCGCGGCGGGCGCGCCGGCATCAGCCGCGAGGCGTACCCGGAACTGGACCCCACCTTCCACGACGACGTGGCCAAGGCCTAGGGCGACGAGCTGCGCTCACTGGCTGCAGCCGGCTGCACCTATGTGCAGATGGACGACACCAACCTGGCCTACCTGTGCGACGAGAAGATGCGCGAAGCCGCCCGTCAGCGCGGCGACGACCCCAACGAGCTGCCGCACCGCTACGCCCAGTTCGTCAACAAGGTCGTGGCCCAGAAGCCGGCCGGGATGACGCTGGCCATGCACCTGTGCCGCGGCAACTTCAAGAGCACCCATGCCGCCGCGGGCAACTATGAGCCGGTGGCCGAGGCGCTCCTGAAGGAAATGGACATCGACGCCTACTTCCTCGAGTACGACGACGACCGCTCCGGCGACTTCCGCCCCTTGCGCTTCCTGCCCAAGGGCAAGACCGTGGTGCTGGGCCTGGTCACGACCAAGTTCGGCCAGCTCGAAAGCAAGGACGCCCTCAAGCGCCGCATCGACGAAGCCGCCAAGTACGCGCCGATGGAGCAGCTGGCCCTGTCGCCGCAGTGCGGCTTCTCCAGCACGGTCCATGGCAACAACATCGCCGTCGAGGACCAGCGCACCAAGATGCGCCTGGTGATCGACACCGCACGCGAGGTCTGGGGCGAGGCCTGAGCTCAGTTGCCCTGGGTGGGCGGCGCCGGGGTCACCTCCCAGGACTGCGCCACCCGCCCGAGGGCGTCCACGCTCTCCAGGCGCACCCGAAACCCCCACAGGCGCGCCAGGTGCTTGACCACTTCCTCGGCGCTGCCATCGAGCGGCCGGTCGTCCTGCCGCTGGTGACGCAGGGTCATTGAGCGGTCCCCGCGCAGGTTGACGTTCCAGACCTGGATCGCCGGCTCGCGGAAATTCAGGTCGTACTGGCGCGCCAGGGACTCGCGTACACGCCGGTACCCGCCGGGATCGTGGATGGCCGACACCTCCAGCTCGCTGCGGGAGGCGTCATCGACGATGGCAAACAGGCGCAGCTCCCGCATCAGCCGGGGCGACAGGTACTGCCCGATGAAGCTTTCATCCTTGAAGTGCCGCATGGCGTGGTCCAGGGTCGCCAGCCAGTCGGAGCCGGCGATGCCCGGAAACCATTCGCGGTCCTCGTCAGTGGGCTGCTCGCAGATGCGACGCAGGTCGCCGAACATCTGGAAGCCCAGGGCATAGGGATTGATGCCGGTGTAGCGGGGGTCGGTCACCGGCGGCTGGAACACCACGTTGGTGTGCGAGGCCAGGCACTCCATCATGAAGCCGTCCGACAGGCGCCCCTGCATGTACAGATGATTGAGCAGGGTGTAGTGCCAGAAGGTGGCCCAGCCCTCGTTCATCACCTGGGTCTGGCGCTGCGGGTAGAAGTACTGGGCGATCTTGCGCACGATGCGCACCACCTCCCGCTGCCAGGGTTCGAGCAGCGGCGCGTTCTTCTCGACGAAGTACAGCAGGTTCTCCTGCGGCTCCGAGGGAAAGCGCCGCGCCTCCTGGCGCGCCTGTCGGCCCGGAACCGGGGGCAGGGTCCGCCACAGGTCATTGACCTGTTGCTGCAGGTAGGCCTCCCGCTCCTTGCGGCGCGCCTCCTCCTCCACCAGCGAGATCTTCTGCGGGCGGCGGTAGCGGTCCACCCCGTAGTTCATGAGCGCATGGCAGGCGTCCAGGATTTCCTCCACCGCATCCACCCCATGGAGCGCCTCGCACTCGGCGATGTAGCCCTTGGCGTAGACGAGGTAGTCGATGATCGAACTGGCGTCGGTCCACATCCGGAACAGGTAGTTGCCCTTGAAAAAGGAGTTGTGGCCGAAGCAGGCATGGGCCATCACCAGCGCCTGCATCGGCAGGGTGTTCTCCTCCATCAGGTAGGCGATGCAAGGGTCGGAGTTGATGACGATTTCATAGGCCAGCCCCATGTGGCCCCGGCGGTAGTGCTTCTCGCTGGTGATGAACTGCTTGCCGAAGGACCAGTGCCGGTAGTTCACCGGCATGCCCACCGACGCATAGGCATCGAGCATCTGTTCGGCCGAGATCATCTCCAGCTGCACGGGATAGGTCTCCAGCCGGAACTCGCGCGCCGCCTGCGCGATCGCGTCGAAGTAGGTTTCGAGCAGGTCGAACGACCAGTCCGAGCCGCTGGGAAGGCGATCCGCCATCGCTGCATCCTGGGTCATCTCCGAAGCCCTCACACCGCCCCCGCCGGGCTCTTGCGAAACAGATCGCGAAACACCGGAAAGATCTGCTGGGGCGTGACGATCTTCTGCATCGCGAACTGGGGATGCCCGGCGCGCACCCGGGTGTATTCCTCCCAGAGGTTCTGGTCCTCGTCGGCCACCTGCACGTAGGCGAAGTAGCGCACCAGGGGCAGCAGGCGGGATTCAAGCAGCTCTCGGCACTTGACCGAGTCCTGCTGCCAGTTGTCGCCATCGGAAGCCTGGGCCCCGTAGATATTCCAGGGCTGACCCGAATAGCGGTCGCGGATGATCTCGTGCATCAGGGTCAAGGCGCTGGACACGACGGTGCCGCCACTCTCGGTGGCATGGAAGAACTCCTCCTCCGGGACCTCGGCTGCCTGGGTATGGTGGCGGATGAACACCACGTCCGTCTGCTGGTAATGCCGCGACAGGAACAGGTACAGGAGGATGAAGAAGCGCTTGGCCAGGTCCTTGCGCGCCTCGTCCATCGAGCCGGAGACGTCCATCAGGCAGAACATCACCGCCTTGCTGTTCGGGACCGGCTCGCGCACCCGGTGGCGATAGCGCAGATCGAAGGGATCCAGGAAGGGCACCCGGTCCACCCGCCGTCGCAGGGCCTGCACCTCCTCGCGGGCCCGGGCCAGATCATCCTCGGGCGTGTCAGGCCGGGACTCCAGCCGCTGCAGCCAGGCCTGGGCCTGCCGCAGCAGGCGGCGCGCCTCACCGCCCATGGCAATGCGCCGGCCCAGGGCCACGCGCATGGACCTCACCACATGCAGGCTGGTCGGATTGCCCTCCGAGACGAAACCGGCACGCCGGGTCTTCCACTCCGGCGCGTCGGCCAGCAGGTGGGTGCGCACCAGGCGCGGCAAGGCGAGGTCATCGAAGAAGTAGTTCATGAACTCCTCCCGCGTGATGCGGAAGGTGAAGTCGTCCTCGCCGGCGCCATCGGGCGATGCCTCGCCGGAGCCCGAACCCCCCGCCCCGCCCGACGGCCGGGCGATCCGGTCGCCGCGCACGTACTCCTGGTTGCCGGGATGCACGATCTCGCGCGTGCCTCCGGGACCATGATGGAACACCGGCTCGGACACATCCCGCCGGGGCAGCGTGATGTCCGCGCCCTCCTGGATGTTGTGGATGCTGCGGTCGCCCACCGCCTTGCGTACCGCCTCGCGGATCTGCTCCCGGTACCGGCGCAGGAAGCGTTCGCGGTTGCCGACGGACTTGTTCTTGCCCGCCAGCCTGCGATCGATGATCTGGTGCATCACGAACTTTTGCGGACTCGCAGGTACCACTCGCACAGCAAACGCACCTGCCGGTGCGTGTAGCCCTTCTCGACCATCCGGTTCACGAAGTCCTCGTGCTTCTTCTGTTCGTCCGCACTGGCCTTGGCGTTGAAGCTGATCACCGGCAGCAGGTCCTCGGTGTTGGAGAACATCTTCTTCTCGATGACCGTGCGCAGCTTCTCGTAACTGGTCCACAGCGGGTTCTTGCCGGCGTTGTTCGCACGGGCGCGCAGCACGAAGTTGACGATCTCGTTGCGGAAGTCCTTGGGATTGGACAGTCCGGCGGGCTTCTCGATCTTTTCGAGTTCGGCGTTGAGTGCCGAGCGATCGAAGATCTCGCCGGTGTCGGTGTCGCGGTACTCCTGGTCCTGGATCCAGAAGTCGGCGTAGGTCACGTAGCGGTCGAAGATGTTCTGGCCGTACTCGGAGTACGACTCCAGGTAGGCTGTCTGGATCTCCTTGCCGATGAACTCGGCATAGCGGGCCGACAGATGTTCCTTGATGTAGGCGATGTACTTCTGCTCGGTCTCGGGCGCGAACTGCTCGCGCTCGATCTGCTGCTCCAGCACGTACATCAGGTGCACCGGGTTGGCCGCGATCTCGTTGGAGTCGAAGTTGAAGACCTTGGACAGGATCTTGAACGCAAATCGCGTGGAGATGCCGGTCATGCCCTCGTCCACGCCCGCGTAGTCGCGGTACTCCTGGTAGCTCTTGGCCTTGGGGTCGGTGTCCTTGAGGTTCTCGCCGTCGTAGATCTGCATCTTGCTGAAGATGCTGGAGTTCTCAGGCTCCTTCAGGCGCGTGAGCACCGCGAACTGCGCCATCATGCGCAGCGTACCGGGCGCGCAGACCGCGTCCTTCAGGGACGAATTGCGAAGCAGCTTCTCGTAGATCCGAACCTCCTCGGTCACCCGCAGGCAGTAGGGGACCTTCACGATGTAGATGCGGTCCAGGAAGGCTTCGTTGTTCTTGTTGTTGCGAAAGGCCTTCCATTCGCTCTCGTTGGAGTGGGCCATCACGATGCCGTCGAAGGGAATCGCCCCGAAACCCTCGGTCCCCTTGAAGTTGCCCTCCTGCGTGGCGGTGAGCAGCGGATGCAGCACCTTGATCGGCGCCTTGAACATCTCCACGAACTCCAGCAGGCCCTGGTTGGCCAGGCACAGCCCGCCCGAATAGCTGTAGGCGTCCGGGTCGTCCTGTGCATAGGACTCGAGCTTGCGGATGTCGATCTTGCCCACGAGCGACGAGATGTCCTGGTTGTTCTCGTCGCCCGGCTCGGTCTTGGCGATGGCCACCTGCTTGAGGATGCTGGGGTAGCGCTTGACCACCCGGAATCTGCGGATGTCGCCGCCGAATTCCTCCAGGCGCTTGACCGCCCAGGGCGACATGATCCGCTGCAGGTAGCGCGGCGCGATGCCGTACTGCTGCTGCATCAGGGGCGCATCCTCCGCGTTGTTGAACAGCCCCAGCGGCGACTCGTTCACCGGCGAGCCCTTGAGGGCGTAGAAGGGAATCTGCTCCATGAGCGACTTGAGCCGCTCGGCGATCGACGACTTGCCCCCGCCCACCGGCCCCAGCAGGTACAGGATCTGCTTCTTTTCCTCCAGGCCCTGGGCGGCATGCCGAAAGCACGACACCACCTGCTCGATCGGTTCCTCCAGACCATAGAAGTCCTTGAAGGCGGGGTAGATGCGGACCACCTTGTTGCCGAAGATGCGCGAGAGGCGCGGGTCATGCCGGGTGTCGACCACCTCGGGCTCGCCGATGGCAGCGAGCATGCGCTCGGCTGCCGTCGCATACACCAGGGGATCCCGCCGGCACTCCTCGAGGTAGTCCTCCAGGGAGATTTCCTCTTCGCGGGTCTGCTCGTAGCGCGCGAGGAAATTGCGAATCACGTCCATGAAACCTCCTTGCCTGCATGACCGACGGCACCACAAGGCAAGGGCCGCCGGGTGTTGCATTCCAGGAGGCAGCAGACTCCGCGTCCTTCACTGCCTGCGTCGGCCTGCAACTGTCTTCAATGTAGGTGAGCGATCGACAACACGAAAGGTCTGCGGTTCGACGAAATTGAAAAATCGTGTGACGTCGCTGCGGACGGATCCTGTTGCTTCGGCCGCCACGCCAGACCCCGGCTCCTTGCTTGTGGATACACTTGCCGGCCTTTTCAGAAAGAAATCGACATGATCAAGACTCCCTCCGGCCTCCAGTACCTGGACACCGTTGTCGGCGAAGGCGCCGCGGCCAGCGCAGGCCAGTCCGTGCAGGTGCACTACACCGGCTGGCTGTACCAGGACGGCCAGCAAGGCGCCAAGTTCGACTCCAGTCACGACCGCAACGACCCCTTCGAGTTCTCGCTCGGCGCGGGCATGGTGATCCGGGGCTGGGACGAGGGCGTGGCCGGCATGAAGGTGGGCGGCAAGCGCACGCTGATCATCCCGCCGGACCTGGGCTACGGCGCCCGAGGCGCGGGCGGCGTGATCCCCCCGAATGCCACCCTGAAGTTCGACGTCGAGCTGCTCGGGGCGGACTGAGCGGCTGCGGGCCGAGGATCGGAACGGTCGGCGGGGCCGGGGCCCGGCTGCGGCGGCCTTGAAATCCGCCGGGCCATCCCCAGATGCCCGCACAGATACTTTTTTAGCCGCGTCCGCGCGTCCTGACCTGCCCTTGCCGACCATGTCCGACACCTCCCCCGCCCCGACCCCCGAGCCTGTTGCCACCGCCACCCCTGAAGGCGGGGAAATCCCGGGCGCTGCGCCCGCCGACCCCCTGACCGAGCTGCAGGCGCAGCTGGCCGAGCTGCAGGCCAAGAACGCCGAGCTGGCCGAGCAATACCTGCGGGCCCAGGCCGACATGCAAAACACCCGGCGCCGGGCGGACGAAGAGGTCTCCAAGGCCCGCAAGTTCGCCATCGAGAGCTTCGCCGAGAGCCTGCTGCCCGTGGCCGACAGCCTCGAGGCCGGCCTGGCGATCCAGGACGCCAGCCCCGAGCAGATCCGCGAAGGCGCCGAGGCGACCCTGCGCCAGCTCAGAAGCGCCCTGGAACGCAACAAGGTCCTGGACATCGCCCCGGCGGCGGGGACGAAGTTCGACCCCCACCAGCACCAGGCCATCTCCATGGTGCCCCGTCCCGAGGGCAGCCAGCAGGAGGCCAACACCGTGGTGACCGTGCTCCAAAAGGGTTACTCGATCGCCGACCGCGTGCTGCGCCCCGCCCTCGTGACCGTGGCGGCGCCCCAGTAAGCAAAGACGGCGCACCGGCCCCGGCTTGAAACCCGCCGGGCGGGCCGCACCTACACCTCAAGATCACTGAATCGGCCGCTCGGCCACCCCCTACAGGAGAAGCAACATGGGCAAGATCATCGGCATCGACCTGGGCACGACCAACTCGTGCGTCTCGGTCATGGAGGGCAACACGCCCAAGGTCATCGAGAACAGCGAGGGCGCCCGCACCACCCCGTCCATCGTCGCCTACCAGGAAGACGGCGAGATCCTCGTGGGCGCCTCGGCCAAGCGCCAGGCGGTCACCAACCCCAAGAACACGCTCTACGCCGTCAAGCGCCTGATCGGGCGCAAGTTCGCGGAAAAGGAAGTCCAGAAGGACATCCACCTGATGCCCTACGAGATCACCCAGGCCGACAACGGCGACGCCTGGGTCGGTGTGCGTGGCAAGAAGCTGGCCCCGCCGCAGATCAGCGCCGAGGTCCTGCGCAAGATGAAGAAAACCGCCGAGGACTACCTGGGCGAGCCCGTGACCGAAGCCGTCATCACCGTGCCGGCCTACTTCAACGACGCCCAGCGCCAGGCCACCAAGGACGCCGGCCGCATCGCCGGCCTGGATGTCAAGCGCATCATCAACGAGCCCACCGCCGCGGCCCTGGCCTTCGGCCTGGACAAGCAGTTCAAGGGCGACCGCAAGATCGCGGTGTATGACCTGGGGGGCGGCACCTTCGACGTGTCCATCATCGAGAACGCCGACGTCGACGGCGAGAAGCAGTTCGAGGTGCTGTCCACCAACGGCGATACCTTCCTGGGCGGCGAGGACTTCGACCAGCGCATCATCGACTACATCATCGCCGAGTTCAAGAAGGAGCAAGGCGTCGACCTGTCCAAGGACGTCCTGGCCCTGCAGCGCCTGAAGGAAGCCGCCGAGAAGGCCAAGATCGAACTGTCCAACAGCTCGCAGACCGACATCAACCTGCCGTACATCACCGCCGATGCCCCGGGCCCCAAGCACC
>JACCED010075929.1_pt1 | contig 12609 bp, 10 predicted proteins | sample 7455021 | NCBI WGS metagenome assembly JACCED01 (sample SAMN15323456, study PRJNA562643) | freshwater metagenome | isolation source: river surface water | place: USA:Blue River Watershed | collected 2017-08-19
ACCTGCCCCGTATGGCAAGCCGTGCAGGTTAAACCGAGATAATCGCCCTGCTGTTTATCGCTATCGCGCACTAGCCCAACGGGCAAACCATCTGGATTCAATTCACTGATTGCACCGGGAACAAAACCCAGGGCAGCCATATGTTCAGGGCTGCGCAATAGTTCAGTGGAGCCTGTTTGCTCCAACAGCAGAAACCAATCGTAGGGAATAAAGCGGGAGCCAAACGAGGTGTAATACATTTGCTGGCGGGTTTTATCATCCCAACCTTGCGCGAGGTAGACAGGATTAACATTTGCCGCCATGGAAATTCCACTGGCGGCAATAAGAATCAGAAAGCGAAACAAAATCAGGCCGAGCGTCGTAATTTTTTTCATGCTGTATTCCCAACATTTTCATGTCGGGCTGCACGTCCTGGCCGCAGCCTGACACTTAAATTACTTACGCCTGTTTTCTGTTCGCCTCCTTCGTGTTATTGACTATAGACAAGGATTATCAGCATACAAATTACATCACCTAACGGCGACCACCCAACAAGGAACCGAGAATGCCACGCACAATTTGACGCCCCAAATTGCTACCTATAGCACGCGCTGCGCTTTTTGCCAGCGCTTCTGCTGCAGACTCACGCCGCGCACCACCGCGCTCTGCTTGCTGTTGTGCACGCGCTTGCTCTCGCTGGATTTGTTGCTGTTGTTTTTGTTGTTCTTTGAAAATACGCTCCTGCTCTACACGCAATTGTTCCTGCACTTTTTGCTGCTGTTCTGTATGTTGTTGCTGGGTAACGCGTGCTTTCAAAACTTCATAAGCTGATTCACGATCAATCATTTGGTTATAAATAGTTTTATACGGTGAGCGATTCATTACTTCAACTCGCTCTTCAGTCGTTAGCGGCCCAATGCGCGATGCAGGCGGTGCGATAAACACACGTTCTACCGGTGTGGGCGATCCCTTATCATCCAATACCGATACTAGCGCTTCACCAATTCCCAATTCAGTGATCACACCCTCGGTTGAAAACGCGGGATTAGGGCGGAAGGTTTGCGCAGCCACTTTTACCGCTTGCTGGTCTTTGGGCGTAAACGCGCGCAGCGCATGTTGAATACGATTGCCAAGCTGCCCAAGAACGTTATCGGGAATATCAGCCGGACTTTGTGAAATAAAATAAATACCCACGCCTTTGGAGCGAATTAAGCGCACCACCTGTTCGATTTTATCCACCAACAACTTAGGAGCACCGTTAAACAGCAAATGCGCCTCATCGAAAAAGAATACCAACTTTGGCTTATCGGCATCGCCCTGTTCTGGTAAATTTTCAAACAATTCGGAGACCAGCCAAAGTAGAAAGATGGCGTAGAGCTTTGGTTGATTCACCAGCGTAGTCGCATCCAGAATATTAATTACACCGGTACCTTCCAGGGTCGTTTGCATTAAGTGGTTTAAATCCAATGCCGGTTCACCAAAAAAGTTATCGGCACCTTCCTGGTCCAGCATCATCAATCGGCGTTGAATCGCCGCTATGCTCGCTTCGCTGATTCCACCGTATTCATCCTCCAGCGTTTTGCGTTCGTCCTTCATCCAATTGAGCATGGCCTGCAGGTCTTTTAAATCCAGCAACAACATGCCCTGGTCGTCGGCAATTTTAAAAGCCGCGTAAAGCACAGCGGTTTGCGTTTCATTCAGATCAAAAAAATTCGCCAGCAGCAAGGGGCCAAAATCCGAAATAGTGGCGCGCACCGGGTGGCCATTTTTTGCGTACAGATCCCAGAAAACACAGGGAAACACGCGCTGCTGGTAATCACTGATTTGCATTAATTGCACACGCTCATCCACTTTGGGATGTGGCTTACCCGCTTTGGCCAACCCGGAAAGATCGCCTTTAATATCCGCCATAAACACCGGCACACCGGCTTTGGCAAACCCTTCGGCCAATACCTGCAGGCTCACCGTTTTACCAGTACCCGTTGCACCGGCAATTAGTCCGTGACGATTGGCCATGCGCAAATTTAATTGCACGGTGTGCTGTCCATTACCACCAATCAAAAAACGCTCAGACATAACAACTCCTTAATAGCGAGATCTATTGTTGTTGAAATTCGGCAAATACTTCGAGATCCACCTGATCGGCAATAGCGGGCACTAAATAACCCATACCGAACGTAGAACGGTTGATTGATGACGTCGCACTAAAACCCAAGGTATAGGAGCCGGTGAGCATATTGTTACCGCCGCCATTGAAGTGAATTTTCAAACTGATAGGGGCAGTTACACCATGCAAGTTTAAATCACCACTAAACTCGGCGGTGTTTTCATCGATAACTTTTACACTGGTCGTTTTAAAAAATGCTTGCGGATATTTTTCAGTATCAAACCAGCTGCTACCACGCAAGGTTTCTTCCAAATCAGCATTATTAACATCGACGCTTGCAATATCGATAACCGCCGAAAGTTTCGCGGCAGCAATATTCATTGGGTCAAACTCCAGACTGGCATCCACTTTATTAAAGCGTCCCACAAAGGTGGAGAGCCCCATGTGGTTAATTTTAAATAGTACCGCCACATGAGACGGATCCAGTTTGTAGGAACCTTTTTCCAACTGAATTAAACCGGTTTTCACTTTTGGCTTAATCAAAGTACCGCAGCTGGCGAGTAACAACACTGCCAGACATAAAATGAAAAGTTTGAATGATGGTTGTCGCTGCATTTCAGTTGGATTCCTTGGCAGTGGTTTGTAGATAAAACTTTCGTAACTGATGCTTGGGAGTTTTGGTCAAGCGATACATAAAATCAAATGTAGGTGACTCCTGCCGATGATGCTCGCGCAGTTCGCCCAACATACTTAACCATAAATGCGCAGTCACTTCCGCATCAGCTAATGCACGGTGATAAATACCTTCATTGGGCAAATCCTTATAACTAGCTAAGGTTGCCAATTGATGATTGGGAGCCAATTGAAAAATACGGCGCGCGGCTAGCAAACTGCACGCAATACCGCCGGAAAAATGTTTTTTAATCCGGCGAAATTCCGCACGCAGAAAGCGCTCATCAAAACTGGCATTGTGTGCAACCAGATTATGCCCGGCAATAAATTCATAGAATTCACCCATCACATCCGCATTCTTGCGCGCGCCTTTTACCATGGCGTTGGTGATGCCAGTGAGGTTTTCGATAAATAGTGGGATACGCATACCCGGGTTCATTAGTTGCTGGAAACGATCAGTAATCCGCCCGTTTTCAATCAGCACCGCCCCTATTTCAATGGCCCTATCGCCCATATCTGGCGAAAGCCCCGTGGTTTCGAAATCGAATACCACCAAGTGATCCGCAGGCTTATGCTGCACATGAATGTCCATCAACCCATTAAACTCTGTAATTTCAGCCACGACTCTTACAGTTGAATAAAAAAGGGACGCACCAGGCGGTGCATCCCTTTTTTGCTACTGCAATGTTTATTACTCAAGCATCCGGCGATCACACCGATTAATCCGGCAGAGTAATATTCAACTCCAACACCGAACAGTTATCAGAGTTGTCGAGATTAACTGAAACCTGATCCGATTCAATGTGAATGTACTTACGAATCACCGCGATAATTTCCTGTTGCATTTGCGGCAGAAAATCCGGCTGACTCAGATTGCGTTTATTGCGCTCGTGCGCAACGATAATTTGCAAGCGCTCCTTGGCCACCGAGGCCGAGGAAGGCGCGCGCTTTTTGATTAAAAAATCCAGAATGCTCACGCTTTACACCCCCAACAAACGTTTGAGGAAACTTTTCTTTTCCGCTTCCAGGAAGCGGTGAGGAATATCTTTGCCGAGCAGACGATCTACCGCATCGTTATACGCCTGACCTGCGGTGGTTGCTTCATCCAGAATTACCGGAGCACCCTGGTTAGACGCTTTCAGTACCGCTTCTGATTCAGGAATTACCCCTAGCAATGGAATTGCCAGAATTTCTTCCACATCGTTCACGCTCAACATTTCACCCGCTTCTACGCGCGTCGGGTTGTAACGAGTCAACAACAAATGCTCTTTGATCGGCTCCAGGTTTTGCTCAGCGCGACGCGACTTGCTTTGCAGAATACCGAGGATACGATCCGAGTCGCGCACCGAAGATACTTCCGGGTTGGTCACTACAATGGCGATGTCAGCAAAGTACAAAGCCATCAATGCGCCCTGCTCGATACCCGCAGGTGAATCACACACTATGTAATCAAAATCTTTAGAAAGTTCATTGATAACATTTTCTACACCATCGCGGGTCAATGCATCTTTATCGCGAGTTTGTGATGCAGGCAATACATACAAACCTTCAGTGCGTTTGTCTTTGATCATCGCCTGGTTCAGGGTGGCTTCGCCTTTAATTACGTTTACGAAATCGTAAACCACACGGCGCTCGCAGCCCATGATCAAATCCAGGTTACGCAGGCCCACGTCAAAATCGATAACCACTGTTTTGTGACCGCGCATGGCCAAACCGGTGCTGATCGCTGCGCTTGAAGTGGTTTTACCAACACCGCCTTTACCGGAAGTGACAACAATAATCTTGGCCAAGGGAGGGCTCCTTTAAATAGCAAATTTTTTAATGACATGAGTTTGCAATACAACAACATTATTCTGCGGTACTGCTTGATCGTCGATCTGACAATCGATTAATTACTTACTAAGGCTTCCACCACCACTTTTTCACCTTGCAGGGAAATTTGTGTTGGTTTTTTCAATAATTCTTTGGGCAGAGAATCCTGCAGTACAAAGTTGCCCGCGACAGATACCAACTCCGCTTCCAGCTGCTGGCAAAAAATACGCGCAGTTTCATCGCCGCGCACTCCAGCAAGCGCTCTGCCACGCAGGGTGCCGTAGACATGGATATGGCCATCGGCCAGTACTTCAGCACCTTCGCTTACTTGTGCCAGCACAATCAAATCCGCTCCTTCAGCGTAGATTTGCTGACCGGACCGTACCGGGCGGGTAATCACCTTGCTCTGGCGCTGGACAATTCGCTCTTCAACAACAACCCGCTCTTCAATCACGGTTTCTACAACGGTTTCAACCACCCTCTCAACACTGGGGGCTGCCTCTTGCTTTGGCAGCTTGAGCGCACGTTCGTTCGGGGTGGGTAGAACCGCTAAACCGGTCTTGTTGACTGGCGCTAACAATACCTCAGGTACGCCGCTAAAACCTAGTGGTTGTAAATCCAGTTCGCGGCAAATTGTCAGCAAATCCCCTACTTTTTTCAGGGCTTCGGGGTTCTCCAGACGATCCAGATTGATTAGCACTGGGGAGTTCACAAAGAACTGGGGCGCCTGGGCAATTTTTTCTTTCAGCTCATCCACTAAACTTTTGGGTTCGTAGCGGATAATGGCCAGCACAACAACCGTAATAGCGCTGCCTTTCAACTGAAAATTGACGTCAATCATTCGTAATTCCCGGGTTATAGGTCGATTTGGGAGGAAGTGCGCCATTATCGGGGCGGCTCCCGATTAGTCAAGCAAGATGGGATTGGCAAAATCCGTTGAGGATAGAATCAGTTCAGCCAGCATTAAGCGCCCGGCGCCTATATATAGATCAAACTAACACCCAACACGCGCACAGCGAGCGAGAAGATCATGAGCCAGTTACTGCAACGCCCCGGCAAACTTGCGTTAACCATCGGCCTGTTATTACCCCTGATGGTTGGCTGCACTACGACCCAGGCGGTAGATCGACCCAGTTATAGCACTACTGCAGCTCAAGCCAGCTTTAGTGACGCGCAACTGGACTCGCTGCTTGCGCCCATCGCGCTCTACCCGGATACCGTTCTATCCCACGTTCTAATTGCGTCTACTTATCCACTGGAAGTGGTCGAAGCCGACCGTTGGGCGCGCAACAATACCCGCTACAAAGGCGATGAAGCAGTCAACGCGGTAGAAAACCGCGATTGGGACCCTAGTGTGAAGGCGCTGGTTGCTTTCCCCGAGGTATTGCGTCGCATGAGCGAAGATCTGGAGTGGACCCAACAGTTGGGCGATGCCTTCCTCGCCGATGAAGAGGGCGTGATGGACAGCGTGCAAAAGCTGCGCAACCGCGCCTATGCTTCCGGCCACCTGGATAAAGTTGAGCAGGTGCGTGTGATTCGCGAAGAAAAAACCATTGTGATCGAGCCCAGCGTTGAGCGAGTTGTTTACGTACCCGCCTACGATACCCGCGTGGTTTACGGCAACTGGTGGTGGCCAGACTATCCGCCCGTTTACTGGCATTACCCCAGCAGCTATGTATTTGTGTCCGGCTTCTACTGGGGGCCACGTGTTTATATCGGCCCGCGCTTCTATTTTAGTGGCTGTCACTGGCGCGATCGCCGTGTCTATGTGGTCGATCATCACCATCACCACGGTCATCGTTTTTACGATAGTCGCAGCGTAGTTCGCCACGTAGATGCCACTCGCTGGAACCACAATCCAGTGCACAGACGCGGCGTTGCCTACTACGACAACCACACCCGCGAACGCTTTAATAGCCCGCGCGAAAGTTTCCGTGATTCGCAATCCTACCGCGCTAACTTACGTGGCGACAATGTTCGTGGAGACAATGTGCGTGGCGATGCAGGCCATAGAGAAAATGCGCGCGACAATGACCGCTCCCAGAGGCGCAGTGAAGACCTGGCCAACCGCACCAATCCCAATATCGCTCCCAACCAGGCGCGCGACCAACGCCAGAATCGCTCCGATGAATTCCAACAGCGCCTGGAGCGTCGCCAAGCTGGTCAGATAACTACGCCCAGCAATCGCGTTACCGGTACTGAGCGGGCACAACCGCGCGCGGATCAATTGCGTGAACGGATGAACAATCGCACTGAGCGCCGTAATGAAAGCACTAACAATGAACGAATGAACAACACAGAAAATCGCGCGCAGGAGCGCCAATCAAACAATCAAGAAAGCCGTCTCCAGGAGCGTTTGAACAGAGACAGAATTGAGCGCACCCAAACTCCACGTGCGGATAGATTCCAGCAGGAACGCCCACAAATCCAGCGCGAGGAACGCCAGATACAACGTGTTGAGCGTCCCAATGCATCCGTACAAAGAACTGAACAACCACGTATTGAGCGTAGCGAACAGCCCAGATTCGAACGTAGCGAACAGCCCAGAATTGAACGCACTGAACAACCAAGAATTGAGCGCAGTGAGCAACCGCGTTTTGAGCCGCGTGCCGAGCGCGTTGAAAGATTTCGCGATAACGGTGGCGCTCGTGAGAGCCGCCAATCCAATGATCGCAGCGAAATTCGCGGCGGCCGCGAACGCTAAATCACTGGTTAACTTATACACACCGGCGGGCAAAACCTGCCGGTGCTACAACAGAATATTCTGAAACCGCGCACAAAAGCCCCTGTATTCTAAACATCGCTGCTTTTATACTATTGCAACAAACCTGCGCCACACTTATCTCAAACCTAGCTACCCAGAGTTCGTATTAACCTATGCAGAACACCGCACCGCTCTTTCGTTTGCTGGCATTACTTGCGTTAACCTCCAGCTTATTTGCCTGTAGCACCCAAAAAATGGCACGTGACGAAAACTGGCCGGCAACCATGCCCCCACGCGCCTACTTTGTGAAAGCCTTTGAGGCCGATGAGGTTAATAAAAAAATCCAGACTCAACAGGAATACATGACCTGGATTGTGCGCTTTTACAATGGCTGGGAGCTATACGGACGCGGTTGGACCAAGATGACCAATGAGCTACTTAGTCAAATTGAAAGCCCAAGCGAAGCCAAAGAAATTAAAGATAAAGTAGATCGTATTGGCCGTCAGGTATCCGCAGAGTGGGCCAAAAAATCGGACACCCGAACCATTTATTTGCGCCACGTATCCATCTGGGGAAATGCATTGCTGGAATCGTTGGATCGGGATCAAGCCTTACAGCTGGTTACCAAAGTGAATCAGGATGTTGATGACCTACTCGCGCATAAAATAAAACCCGCAGTTATTACCGCTGAGCGTTACTTTCCCGCCGATGAAGATGACCCGTTTTTGTAACTACAAAACAACAGATAAAAAAATCCCCGGAAATCCGGGGATTTTTTTGCTTTGAAGTTCCTTACCAATTCCAGTTAACACCCAGTTTGATCGTCATAGGTGGACCAGCAAACGTGCCGTTAGGTTGCGCGAAATTGGCTGGCAAGTCTTCGCCCGCATCACCAAACCAATCTTGATAGCCACCGTGGTTTACGGCATTGGTCAAATTGAGCACGTCCAGACGCAAATTCAAAGTACTGCCATCAGCAATTGAATTCGTCGGGATTTGTTTGCTAAACGCGATATCTAACTGTTTATAACCAATAAAGCCATCGCTCTCGGGTTTGAAAGTGTTGTATTTACAGGCGTTCCAACCCGCGCGGCAATCGGTTCCCATATAAGTTTTTACACTTTCCAGATTTAATTTCGCCGAAAAATCCACGCCGCCCGGCAAATCAAACAACGCAGCAATCACCAAACGATGCTCAGGTACCGAGACAGACTCGAACCATGGGTAATCATCCATACTCGGGTAATCCAACGCGAATACTTCGCCGGCTTTACGATTCTCCTGCGCGTCGGTATAGGTATAGGCAATGGTCATTCCCCAAAAATCATCCGCTTTGGGCTTATCGAGTTTGATATAGAGTGAATCCGCTTCGGATTCCAAACCATTCATTCCAATCAAGCCGTTACTGTAGCCGGGAATACCGAACCCCCAGGGCTGCCCCCAACTGGCACCCGACTCAAAAAAGCTACCATCCGGGCGGCGATTTAGCAGCATCCACACAAACCCGTCGTGGCTTTTTATGTGCGATAAACTGATTTCAGAATCCCAATCCCCCAAGGTGCCACGCAACCCCAAGCTGAATTGATCCGAGTAAGGCGTTTTTAAATCATTGTTCACCATAAAGACTTCGCGACCACCGCCCGTATTGGAGTAAAGCAATTCCTCCAATCCTTCACGCGTTAAATATTTTGGATTCCAGGCGACGCAATTGGACTCTACAGCAGGATCACAATTGTGTTGTGGATCTTCCGAATCAAAATTTATGCTGTAAGTTGGGAAGGTGGCTTTGGTTCTCTCCAATTGCAAATTATCAAACAAGTTGCGGTCATAGGCGCGCCCCGCCCCACCGAATGCAACCAGGTTGTAGTCACTGCCTATGTCATAGCTAAAACCCACACGCGGTTGCCATGCGCCAGTAAAGCTATCGCGGTTACCACCTGTACTAATGTAATCGTCGATATTGATATTGGAGTTTTTCAGATTCGGCCAATTGCGCAGTGCAGTCACTACCGCATCCGGCGTTTGATAATCCAGATAGGAATCCGATTTTTCATAATCCCAACGCACACCGGCATTAATCGTTAAACGCTCAGTCGCGCTCCAGTCATCCTGAATGTAAATACCAATTTGTTGATTGTCGCTCTGCGCGGTGCCATCGCCAATATTGGCCAGAGGTGCACCCCATTCAACGCGATAGGGTTGTGTCCAGGAATAATCGATATTGTATTTATACTGCGGGTTATAGGGCTGCTGCTCCGCCGACGATAATTCAATTGCTTTGTATTTAAAGCCGGTTTTAATTTGATGGTCGTCCAGTGAAAGATAGGTGAAATCCTCCTGCAAACCCCAGCCCGATTGACTTTTCTTTTGAAAATCACGCCCTGCTCCAGTATTCAATACCGTGCGATCTGCCGCGTTTAATAAAATAGTTCCGTTACCCAACGTATGTGGGCGCGGATTAAAGGTGTAATCCTCGTAGGTAAAACGAAAATCATTGACCCAATTTTCAGTACGCCAGTTGTGGCTGAGCACCCAGCGACTTTCTTCATTATTTTTATCGGTGCCAAAATCCAATACATTCTGACCGCCAATACCGGTCAATTCAGTTTCATCGCGATACTTGGCCGTGAGTTCAATTTTTTGCTCATCGTTAACGACATAACTCAACTTACCGAAAATTAAATCCTCTTCAAAATCGGCAGCAACTCCACCCAATTGCGCACGAATTCCCTCAGGCAATTTATTGGCATCGTAACCTGAGCCGACAATAACCTCGCGCGGGTCACTATTGCTTTTACCTTCATAGGCGAGGAAAAAATGCAGCGTATCCTGAATAATTGGACCCCCAACATTAGCGCCGTATTGGATTTGCTGACTGGGTACTTTTTTATGGGCATTAAGCTCATTGGGATTTTTCTCGCGCATACCTTCATCAGAGTAATCGTAAAAAAATCCACCCTTGAATTCATTGGTACCGGATGCAGTCACGGCAACAATCGCCGCGCTGCTTAATTGATCATATTCTGCTGAATAGTTTTGGGTGATCACCTTGTATTCGGAAATAGCCGACTGCGGAAAGGGCGTGCCACGGCTCGCATCCTGCCCGCTAATACCACCGCGTAGCACATAATTTTTTTGCCCTACGCCATCGATAAACACATTGATGGCGTTGGGGCTTTGCGCACCGCCCTGAATACTGGTACTGCCATCCTGCCCTTCATTAAATTGCACACCGGGCGCGAGGTCGGCAAACGCCAAAAAATTGCGCGTGGTTTGCGGCAGGGCTTCAATTTGCTCAAGGGTAATATTGGTACCCACCTCACCGCCCACGTTGTAATTCACTTGAGTTCCCAGCACTAACAGCTCCTCTACTGGCTGCTCAGGATTTTGTTGTTCAAGGTCGATATTTAAATTTACTTTTTGACCCACACGCAGATTAATTGGCTGCTGCCCCTGCAAACTTTTACCCGCAACTTCCAGGCGATACTCTCCGGGTGCCAAACCAGTAATTACATAGCTACCATCGGCTTTGGTTGTGGTTTTTGCACTGTAGCCATTAGCGGTATTTACCAGTGTGACCGAGGTACCTGCCAATGGTTGATCGCGTGTTTCAATCACACCACCCAAACTGGCGCTGCCTATTTGCGCCACGGCAGAATCAGCAAAACCGGTGGCACAACAAAACCCAATCAACGTGGCCAGAATATTTTTGCGAGACGGAGCCAATCGGGAAGAAAAAAAATGAGATGAAGAGTTAGAGCGAGATGAACTAACAGGGTGCGCGTGCATAAGCATTTCCTTTTCTTAATTATTGGAAGAAGTCGATTTTCTTAACCACTCAATCGACTGGCCTAAGCCTTCACACAGTGTAGATCAGAAACACAAAACTGCTGATTTAGGTGCATAAAAAAGCCCATACTGCGATGGGCTTTTTGTTTTTCACTGATTTTTTAAGGGCGCAAAAATATTTTGCAAATTAAGATGCCAAAACCTTCATGGCGATTTCTGATCCTGGTAAAGCATCCTGTGCGATCAGCACAATCATCCCCAGGAACATCGCGACGATAGCCAGATACCAGAACACCGAAAACCAGATGCCGTAGCGATTGAGAGGAGTGATATCTTCGGCAAGCCCTACCCGCCAACCGGCTAAAATATCGACCACCCCAATAACAATAAAAAAGGTGATGAAATAAAAACCCATTTTCCATGCGAACACAAAACACAGCGCCGAAATACCGAGCAGTGCAACCAGAGCCAAATAATTGCGCCCGGAAAATACCAGCGATTTCACTACACGCCCGCCATCCAGCGGATATACCGGAATCAAATTGAATAAATTTAACAGCGCGCTGGTGGAGGCAACCAGTCCAGCAAAATGACTTTCTGTCACCAGGTAAAAAATGTAAAACACCAGTGTCATTACCAACCCAAACACCGGGCCCATCATGGAGATATACACATCTTGCCAGCGGCTTTTGGGCATGTCGCCCACGGCCAAACCACCGACAAAGGGAATCAAGTACATGCCTTTAGTGGGCAGGCCACATTTTTTCATCGCGCGTAAATGGCCATATTCATGGAACACCAATACTGCAATTAACGCGATGGCAAACTCCAGGGTAAACATCACGCTGTACACAGCGACCGATGCAGCAAGCAATGCGACTTTAATAACCTGTACGGTTTTTAATAATTTAAATCCGACCAGCGCCAGGGATACCCAGGAGGTGTTTTTTACCGGTGCTGGTGCAGGCGCAGCAGCAGTTTCATCCGCCGTTTCAGTAGCAACAGCGCCCTCGTCCTCGCGCACTAGCTGCAAACGCGCTTGCGCCCCCAACACCTGGGTACCGCCCACCCACAGTTGATAAATCACACTGGCAGTAGCCAGATTTAATTGAAATCCGACCCGCACTTCGCCCAAATCCGGCAGATCAAAACGGTGCTCACTGATTGGATTAAAATTGCGCAAATGGGACACTCGTTCACCATCTACATTCACCCATTCCTCTCCGGTCGCTGGCGTTGCCGCGACTACAAACTCACGCCCGGCGTAAGCAAACGAAAATACCTGCATAACACATCAACTCATCAGATCAACTATCAGATAAAAAAGGGCCGCAACCCGGCAAAACCCGTGGTTTAACTGGCAATCGTGGCAGTGCGCGCATAGACTAGGCGTCTGTATAGCTATCAACAATCGACAATTTCACCGCAGGTTTTCTATGTTACGGGTAGGCGATCACAATCGTTTAAAAATTATCAAGCGCACCGACTTCGGCATTTTTCTGGATGGCGGCAAGTTTGGCAACATTTTATTGCCCAAACGTTACGT
>JACCED011232336.1_pt1 | contig 12606 bp, 5 predicted proteins | sample 7455021 | NCBI WGS metagenome assembly JACCED01 (sample SAMN15323456, study PRJNA562643) | freshwater metagenome | isolation source: river surface water | place: USA:Blue River Watershed | collected 2017-08-19
ATACTGTAGTTACAGGTGATTTATATGCAAGCAATCTTATCGAATCTGCGAATGGTCTTGGTATCACTTTGCAAGATACTACTTCTATTAATGCTAACCTAGATGTCTATAATCCTACAGGTGCTTTAATTCATGGTACTACTGTTTACTTATATGTTAAATATGGTGCTGATTCTATTGCTAATGGCGAATATTTTCATATCTTCAAAACAAATGATGGTGGTTCTATCCGTCAAATTGTACCTTTGACTTTATTACAAGATGGTGGTCAAGATAAACTTGATTTAATTGAAGGTGGCATCTATCAATACCAAGCAGTAGCAGGTGCTTATAATAATGCAGGTAATGCCCCTAATGCTTCTTTTGTTATAGATACAGAAGGTGGGACATATACTTATCAAATCCGTGCATATACCAATAATGATGACGGTGTAGAATTTGAAGTAGCTTTCTCTACTAATGGTGCAAATCCTGCTCCTACATATAGCATTTTATTCAATGCAAATGATGGTAGTGCTTATAATAGTGAATATGAAATCATTCTTGATGGTGCTTTAAATCCTGCTGTAAATTTTGGTGCTATTTCTACTTTCAATCAAACTGAAAAAACATTAGCTGTAAATTCATCTACAGGTGATTTGTCAGTAGAAGGTGCTTTCTCTGCTTTTGATCTTAATATTAAAAATGCTAGTGGCAATTCTGTTATTGAAACAGATGGTGCTGAAGTTAATGTTTATATTTATGGTGCTAATGGTACTCAAGATGGATTTAGCATTTATGGTGGTGTTAATGGTACAGACAATTTCTTAAAGGCTCAACCTAATGACAATGGTGGTGATGGTGTTTTATACCTAGACGGGTCTTTAAAAGTATGGAATACCTTTGTTACAAATTTCAATAGCTTTAATGTAGATCGACAAGCAAACACCTCAATCACAGGTGGTGATTTTCTTATCGAAGATGCAGATTCAGTACCACAATTAAAACTCACTAATGCTAATGGTGTTCTCGAAGCTAGAGAAATCACGAATTTCTTTGGTGGTACTTTAACCTTAAGTGGTAATATTGTTGCCGAAACTCAAACACAAGGTGATAATTCTACCAAACTTGCTACTACTGAATATGTAGACACAGCGATTGCAGGTGTCGGTGGATCAATAGGTAATTTCACTTTCACAAATGAACTTATTGAAAATACTGTAGATAATGCTATTAGTGTTAAAGCATCATCCTATGCTCAACTTGAAAGTAATAATAATTTTGTTTATGTTCAAAATGATGGTGTTTGGATTGAAACTAGTAATCCTGCAGTCAGTGAATGGCATTTTGATAACGATGGACATTTGACTTTACCTGTAAGTGGTCTTATTAAAAATAATGATGGTTCTACTTATCTTATTAGTACTAATAACACTTGGACAGGTGGTTTGAATGGTTTTGTTGGTTCAGGTTATTTTGGAGGTACTTTAGGTACATTCTCTGTGATTGATGCTACTAATACCTTTAATATTTTGAATGTGGACTATACCAATTCTACTGTTGAAGTAAATAGTAATTCAGCTAATGCTTTCCAAGTAAGCAATCAAGGTGGTGGTACTCAAATCTTTAATATTGATGGCAATATTAATACCATCACTTTAAATGGCAATACTACTATTCAAGGTGGCACTTTAACTTTTGCTATTCAAGATTCAGGCTCAACTAATGTCTTTACTGTAGATAGCAATAATGGTGATACTAATATTAGTGGTGATTTAATTGTTAGTGGTGATTTAACTGTCAATGGTCAAACTACTACTATCAATACTACCAATATGGATGTTACTGATAGCCTTATTGAACTTGCACATGGTACTACAGGAGTTCCTGTTAATGATGCAGGTTTCGTAATCGCTCGTGGTGATGAACATAATGCTACTCTCTTTTGGAGTGAAGCAAGTGATACCTTTATCTTTGCTACAAGTGCATCTATCAATAGCTTAAGCACAGGTAATCTTTTAACTCTTGGTGGTACATTGACTTATGGATCAGTAAGAATGGGTGCTATTAGTCTTGTTGATGATAATGCTACTGCTCTTGATATTAAAGAAGGTAGTAACAGTTATCTTAAATTTGATACTACTGATGGTGCTGAAAAAGTTGTGGTCGGTAAAGATTTAAGTCTATCTACAATTAAACTTACTGATAACCAAGCAAGTGCTTTAGACATTACTGAAGGTGCAAATTCTTATTTGAAATTTGTTACTACTAATAGTAGTGAGAAAGTAGTTTTCGGTAAAAAGATTGAAGCACCTGCTGATAGTGTTATTGCTGATTTCACTTTCCAAAATGGTTATATCACTTCACCATCTAACATTCTTATCAATTCTCAAGCAGGTACTACTACTTTTGATGATAATGTTGTTGTAAGTGGTTCTTTTAAATTAAGTCAAAATACACAAGAGGCAGAAGATAATAATGTAGGTGTTCGTTTTGATTATTATGATTCATCTCTTATTAATGCACCTGACATGACAACAGGACAAGAATATATTATTCAATCCGTAGGTGATACAGATTTTACTCTTGTAGGTGCATTTGCTAATAGTGCAAATGTAGTCTTTACTGTTGTGGGTGATGCCTCTGTTCTTTTAGCTGGTACTACAGGTGTAGTTTATCCTACAGCATCTTTAACAACAGGTTTCTTTGGACATGATAAATCTAGTCATGTCTTTACTATGTACACTGACAGAACAGATGAGAATACCATTGGTAATGCTAAGTTTAATGACTTAACTTTAACAAGTGGTTTACTTATTGATATGAATGGTACAGACCTTATTATTTTGAATAGTGCTTTTGTAGGTATACCTACTGATAATATAGGTATGACAGTAGTACGAGGCAATTATACTGATGCTAAACTTATATGGGATGAAGGTGTAAATAGATGGTCTGTATCAAATCCTGATAATACTAATAATGCAGTCAATCCTGTTCCTGTGATCACATCTACACCGGGCGAAGGTGCAAGATATGCTTGCTATGACCCTGTCTTTGTTGCAGATGTTTATGATATTAGTATCCCTTCAGATTATACTAATAAGACTGCTTATTTCTTATCTAATGGTGGTGTATCAGGCACAGTAAATCTTTTTGATGTTTCAACTAATGCCTATGATGGTTATGTTTTAGCTTTATTTAACACAGATACTGTGATTATGACAATCGATGGTTTTGGTGGACAAACTATTGGTGGTGATACTACAAAAGATATTCCTGCAGGTGGATGTTTAACAATCATGGCAAGAAATGGTGCTTGGTATATCATGTAATGTGATTTGAATATTTATTTTATTAAAAGCCTTTTATTGAGAGTTTAAACTATTTTTCAATGAGAGGCTTAATTATGTCTTATTTAATAGATGCCAATAAAAATTTAGTCAATGTAGCAGGCTCAAATGCTACTTATACTTTGACTGCAACTGATGAAATCTATCTTGCTTTTGATGATCAAATCGTAAAAGTACCTGATCCATCAAGTTTAAATAAAGGTAGAACATATACCATTAAACTTAATGGTACTTTTACAGATGGTGTTTTTGTTCAATCTTTGGATGGCAACACTACTTACTATACTATTAATAAAGATTATGGTAGTGTTAATCTTGTATCTGATGGTACACAATGGTTGGTTTTAGCTGATGCTATTCAAGTTTCTGAAATTGCTACTACTACCTATGTTAATGATTCTACATGGACACATCAAGGTGCATGGTCTGATAGTACATCTTATGTTGCTAATGATGTTGTTGTCTATAATGGATCTACATGGTTAGCTTTACAAGCAAGTTTAAATTCCACTCCTGCTGAAAATGCAGATTGGACTTTGATTGCTGCTAAAGGTGAAAATGGAGCTGACGGTGCACCGGGAGCTGATGGTCTACCGGGTGCTGATGGTGCACCTGGAGCTGATGGTGCACCGGGTGCTGATGGTCTACCGGGAGCTGATGGTGCACCCGGTGCAGATGGTGCAGATGCTGTTTGGTATTTTCAAGGTGCATGGAATGGGGCAACTAATTATAATTTAGGTGATATTACTACTTATCTTGGTGAAACATGGTATTCTTTATCATCTAATCTTAATTCTACTCCAACTGAAGGTGCTGATTGGACTAAAATTGCATCTAAAGGTGGAGAAATACTAGGTGATGCTAATACTTGGACTAACACTAACAATTTTCAAGATGATGTTGTTATTGAAGGTGCTAGTGCAATGTTCTCTATTAGAGATGATGTTGGTGGTGGCAATCTTATATTTGAAGTATCAGGTGCAACAGGTAACACTACTCTTTATGGGAATACTACTATTGTAGGTGGAACATTAACTTTTGCTATTCAAGATGCTACTACTACACCTGTTTTTACTGTAGATAGCAACACAGGTAATACTCAAATTGAAGGTGATTTAACTGTCACAGGTAGTCTTATTGTTAATGGGTCTACTACTACTATTAACACCGTAAACTTAAATGTTTCAGATAGTCTTATTCAATTATCTGATGGATTAGGTAATAATCCTCCTTCAAATGATGCTGGTTTTATTATTGCTCGTGGTACAGAAGATAATGCAAGTTTGTTTTGGAGTGAGGCAACAGATACCTTTGTTTTTGCTACTGCTACAAGTCTTGCATCTGATTTCACAGGCAACATTTTATTAGCCGGTGGCACTATTACATATAGCACAGTAAGATTAGGTGCTTTAGAGGCAAATACGATTGGTGGTATTGCAAGTCCTTTAACAATCACAGGTAGTTTAACAGGGAATGCTGATACAGCTACTGCATGGGCAACTGCTATGACTTTAAGTTTAGGTGGTACTATTGCAACAGGCTCAGTTTCTTTCGATGGTAGTACATCACCTACTACTTTAAATTTATCTCTCAATGACAATTCTATTACTAATGCTAAACTTGAAAATGATAGTATTAACATAGGTGGTAGTAATATTGCTTTAGGTGGTACTTTAGCTTTATCTAATGATTTCTCTTTCACAGGTGGAACTTTAGGATTGACAGGCACTTTATCTGTATATTCAACAGGTGCTATTGCTTTAGCTAAAACTATTAATCTTGCAGGTGCTGTTACAGGCTCTCTTGATTTAAATAATCAATTTTCAGCAATGACTTTGACGACTACTTTAGGTGGTACTATTACTAATGCTGATTTAGAATATAGTAGTATTAATATTGATGGTGTGAATTTTGCTTTAGGTAGTACTCTTGGCATCGCAGGTGATAGTTATATCACTGCAAATGTCACAGGTACTACTTTAGGTATTTCTTTAGGTACGATTGATAATGCTATACTGGCAAACGATTCAGTTAGAATAGGATCTTATGATTTAGTATTAGGTGGTACTTTAGCTTTATCTAATCTTGCTATTACGGGATCTACATTAGGTTTAAGTACTACTATCAATCTTACTGATAACCAAGCATCTGCTTTGGATATTATTGAAGGTGCTAACAGTTATCTCAAATTCATCACAACAGAGGGTTCTGAAAAAGTTGTAGTAGGTAAAAACTTACAATTAGAAGGCAACCTTACTGTAAATGGTACTACTACTACTGTTAATAGCACTACTGTCACAATCGATGATCCTATCTTCACTTTAGGTGGTGATACCCCTCCTTTAACAGATGATAATAAAGATCGTGGTATCGAATTTAGATGGCATAATGGTACTGCACCTTCTGATATGACTTCTTTAGGTAATGGTCAAAGTTACTATATTGTTTCTTTAGGTGATACTGACTTTACTCAAATTGGTGCATCTTCAAATACTGTAGGTTTACTTTTTACCTATAATGGAAATGTTAGTCAAATAGCAACAACAGGTACTGCTATTATCGCTACTGCATTAAAAACAGGTTTCTTTGGTTATGATGATAGTGAAAGTGCATTCACTTTTATTCCTGATGCTACTAATTCAAGTGAAGTTTTCTCAGGTAGTGCAGGCAAAGTTATTTTCGGATCAGCTGACTTAAAAGGTAATTTATCTCTACAAACATCTGGTGGTGTGGAAAGAGCATACTATAATCCTGTTACAGGTCTATTTCTTAGAAATAGTAATGATTTGGCTTTAGCAAGTGATGCAAATGGCAATACTGTAAAATTCCAAGTTACAGGTGCTACAGGTGTTACTACTTTAAGTACAGATGCCTCTCTCAAAATTAATAAGGCTACTACTGCTACAAGTCCTCTTATTGTTCTCAATAGTGATACTACTTCTACAGGTCATCAAGATGCTGTGATTTCTGTTGAACGAGGTAGTGGTACTGATGCTAAACTCACTTGGAATAATACAGATACTTTATGGACTGCTGATAATGCTACAGGTACTGCTAGACCTTTATCTTTGCATAGTCCTGTTGATACTAGCATCACTACTTCAACACCTGTTAATTTAACAGGCAATGCTAAAGGTGAATATGAAAAGGTTTATCTTGTAGCAAATAGTAATACTGCTATCACTATCAATCTTTTTGCTTTATCTAGTTCTTATAATGGATATAAAGTTATCATTAAGAAGATTGATAGTGGTACAGGTGCTATTACAATATCACCTAATGGTTCAGATACTATCGATGGTGCTAATTCTTCTATCTCTATCTCTACAAGCTATGGCAGTGTAACTTTGATTGCAGATGCCTCAACAGGTTGGTGGATTATTTAATCTCAATAACACATTTATTTTAATACTATATACATATGTATATGTAACATTTAATTTACAAATTATGCAAATGTTATCTAATTTCCTATTATCATTTAAGGATGCCTATTATGTCTTTATTTTTTCGTAACAATAAACAAACTGTGAAATCAGCTACAAGCACTACAACCTATGTTTTGACTTTAGATGATAATATTTACATCGCTTACCCGGGTCAAACAGTAACTTTACCTGATCCTGCTACTCATATAGGACATACTTTCCTTATTAAGTTAGGTGCTAATCATACAGGAAGTGGTGATAATGTTACGATTAATGTTGCAGGTGGTGGAAATATAGAAGGTAATGCAACACATACTCTAAATTCAAATTGGGCATTTCATAGATTTATTGCAGGTCTAAATAGTGCAGGCAATCCTACTTGGATGTTTATCGTTTAATTTATTTTAAATATATTTGCCTATGTTTAGAGAACATTACAATCTAAACATAGGAGTAAATTCAATATGGCAATTTCTTTATTTAGAAGAGGGAATACTGCTACTAATAATAGCTATAAAGGTACTAATGGTGAAATCACTATCAACACAACCACTAAAGCTATCCGTATCCATGATGGTGTCACTACAGGTGGTTTTGAAGGTGCAAGACGAGATCTCACAAATATTCTACCTACAGGACCCATCAATTTTAATGGTCAAGCGATCACTAATGTTGTTGTCGATACTACAGGTGAACTCACTGCTACTTCTTTACAAACTAACAACATCTCTTCTTTAACAGAAAGTGGTACTTTAACTTTCAACAGTCCTACAAACTTTGATAGTGTCGTAAATATCAATGACAACCTTAAACTTAATAGCTATGGTTTAGATACTGTTACTTTGACTTTAAATCATGATGATACAACTATTATCAGTTTAGACAGTAAATCAGGTGGTGTTGGCATTGGTGGTACTCTTATTGTCACAGGCAACCTTACTGCTCAAACAGGTATCACAACTTTGGGATCTACTTCGATCTCAAATGATACAGATGTTTATGGCAATCTCACATTACAAGATAGCAATTTGTATGTTCTAAATGATTCGGGTCAATCTAAGTTTATTGTAAGTCCTTCTACTTCTACTACTACTGTTGTCGGTACTTTAGAAGTCAATGATACTATCCTTGTGGATAATATCACTGAATATACTCTTAATCATGGTGTTATTATCACTAATAACACCACTATTCAAGGCTCTACTACTACTGATTCTTTAACTGTCACAGATGCCTTGTCTTCATCTTCTAGTCTTACTGATATTTCATCTACACTCACTAATATCACTAGCAATACCATCAGTATTCAAGGTTATGTTTCCCAAGTAGGTGATTATGATATTTCAGGTAACTTTACGATTGATGGCAATTTCTCTATTCTAGGTACTTTATCTACACTACATTCTGAAAATGTTTCTGTTAAAGATACTCTTATTATCCTTAATGATGAAATAGGTAATGCTAATCCTGTTAATGACTCTGGTGTTATTATTGATCGTGGTAGTCAAGATAATGCTGGTATGTTTTGGAGTGAATCTCAACACAAATTTGCTTTTATTACTGCTAGTAGTATCGGTGGCACAAGTGTTGGCAACTTATTAACTACTGGTGGTACAATCTCTTATGCAGGATTACTTGCAGGTGAAATCGACCTTAAAGATAATAATGGGGATCTTGTCTTTAATGTTAATAATGCTGGTGATGTTCATGTTTATGGTGATCTTATTGTAGACGGTGGTTTATCAGGTAATGCTGATACTGCAACATCATGGGCAACTGCTATGACTTTAAATTTAACAGGTGCTGTGAGTGGATCTGTTTCTTTTGATGGATCTGCTACTGCTAACATAACTACTACTTTTGGTACGATCACTTTAGGTACTGATACCACAGGTGCTTATGTTGAAAGTATAAATGCAGGTACAGGTATTGAAGTTTCTAATGTAGGTAATATCTATACCATTGATTTGGCTGATGGTGTGATTGCTAGTCCAAGTACATATAATTCTGTAACAGTTGATACTTATGGTAGAGTTACAGCAGGTAGTAATCCTACTACTTTAGCTGGCTATGGAATAAGTGATGCTCAACCTTTAGATGCTACTTTAACAGGATTAGCGAGTGTTTCTACTAATACTGATAAACTTATATATGCTAATGGGGTAGATTCTTTTACTACTACTGATTTAAGTTCATTCGGTAGAAGTCTTATAGATGATGCTGATGCTAGTGCTGCTAGAACTACTTTAGGTCTAGTTATAGGCACAAATGTGCAAGCCTATGACCCCACACTTGCAGGAATTGCAAGTGTAACTGCAAGTTCAGATAAACTTATATATGCTAATGGTAATGACACTTTTACTACTACTGATTTAAGTTCATTCGGTAGAAGTTTAATTGACGATGCTGATGCAGGCACCGCTAGATCAACTCTAGGTCTAGCGATTGGTACAAATGTGCAAGCCTATGACCCAACTTTACTTGCTTTAGCAGGTGTTACTACAAGTGCTAATAAATTAATCTATGCAACAGATTCAGATGTCTTTACTACAACAGATTTAACAGCACATGGTCGTACCTTAATTGGTGGTGCTGATGCAGATGCTACAAAAACTACTTTAGGTTTAGTCATAGGTACAAATGTACAAGCTTATGATGCTACTTTAAATGCTTTAGCTGGATTAAGCACTGTTGCAGATCAAACAATTTATTCAACTGGTGTTGATACTTTTGCAATGACCAATTTAAGTGCTTTTGGTAGAAGTTTAATAGATGATACAGATGCAAGCACAGCTAGGACTACTTTAGGTCTAGCTATTGGCACTAATGTTCAAGCCTATGATGCTACTTTAAATGCTTTGGCTGGGTTAACTACAAGTGCTGATCAGACTATTTATTCTACAGGTGTAGATACTTTTGCTATGACTACATTAAGTAGTTTTGGTAGAACTTTAATTGACGATGCTGATGCTAGTACAGCTAGGACTACTTTAGGGTTGGGAACTATTGCTACTCAAAACAGTACTGCTTTTGTAGATACCACAACCTCTCAATCTATTGCAGGGACTAAAACCTTTACAGGTGATATTGCATTTAGTGGATCAGGTAAAATTACTTTATCTTCTACTTCTGTTGCTACTACACAAACTGCTTTAAATAATTCTACTGCTGTTGCCACGACTGCTTATGTCCAAACTGCTACAAGAGTTACTACAGATCAAAAGACTGCTAACTATACTTTAGTTATTAGTGATGAAGGTAAAATGATTGAGTTCAATTCTGCAAGTAACTTGACTTTAACAATCCCTGCAAATTCATCTGTTGCTTTCCCTGTCGGAACTCAAATCTTAATCTCAAGACTAGGTACGGGTACAGTTCAAGTTCTTATTACTACAGATACTTTATATTCTGTATCTAGCAATAGATTTTTGGCTAGTAGATATAGTGGTGCTACTCTTGTTAAAACTACTTCTACTACTTGGTATCTCTTTGGCGACCTATCTGCTACTTAATAAGGATTATTTTTAAATGCTTTTAGCTACTCATGGACTTATTAAACCATCTGCTACCTTTATCTCAGGTGCATCTATGATCACTTATTGGGATATCCAAAACTCATCTTCATATAGTGGTAGTGGAACTACTATCACAGATTTAGATAGTACTAATAATGGTTTACTTGTAGGTAGCAATGCTTTTACTAATGCCACACCTAAATATATCTCTTTAGATAGTACTTCATCTAATTATTTAAGATCAACTACTGATCTTAATCCTTCACTATCACCTGCTAATACAGGTAGTAATATTTCTGTTTTCGTATGGTGTTATCCTACTTCAAATGGGATTATTGTATCTGAATTAGGTCAAACTACTCCAAATACAGTATGGTATTTCTCTACTATAGAATGGGTCAGTGGTACTCCCCGATTTGGTGTCTTCCCTTATTCTAATATGACAACTGTTAAAATATATAGCACACATAATGGTAATGGCTCAACTTCCCAATATGGACAATATCCTTCTACAACAAGTGAATTTAATAGACTATTTGACACTGCATATAGTAATACTACTTTAGCTTGGCAAGGTATTATTAATGCCTCTACTTCTTTAAATCATTCATCATACACTTCTTTAACAGGAGCAGGTGCAACTGTACCTAATGGTGGTGATTATTTTTCTGTTGAAGTATCAGGCACTTTTGTACCTGCTGAAACAGGTACTTATTCATTTGGTATTAATTCAGATGATGGTAGTGATTTGTTTATAGGTGGCAATTTTGTAGTTAGTTATTATGGTGGTCATGGAATGGCAGGTTATCAATATGCTAATGTTTCTTTAACAGCAGGTACTAGATATAGCTTTAGAGCAAGATACCAAGAATATGGTGGTGGTGAAGGTCTTGCAGTAGTTTGGAAAAGACCTTCTCAAGGTTCATATAGTTTTCAATCATCTGAATTAAATTCAGGATCTTCTATTACATCCTCAGTATCTGCAAGTGTTAATAATTGGCATTATGTAGGATATACTTATGATGGAACAACTTTAACTGCTTATGTAAATGGGCAATCAGCAGGCACGACTTCTATTACTAGACAAACACCATATAATACTTTAAGCAGAGGTTTATACTATGCTTTAGGTTATCCTACAACTACAAATATGGGAAGTAGTCAAGGTGCTAATTTTAGATTTGGTGCTTTTCATGTTTGGAATGATGCTCTTAGTTCAGATACTGTCTTAAACAATTACAATGCTACTAGAGCATCTTATGGAAAGTAAAAAATGTTAAAAGCAACACATGGCATTTTAAAACCATCTGCACAAGCCTTTGATCTTGCTCTTGTGGGTACTATGAAATTTACAGGTCTTAGTACCTCAAATATTAGTTATGCTCAAGATAGTAATATGTATCCTCAATCAGGTGAATTTACTATCGAATGGTTTCAATACCAAACTGATAGCAATGCTTTTCCTAGAATTTTTGCTATTGGTACTTATCCATCTACCTTTATGGGTGTTAGTATTGAAGGTGGTCAATTCTACTTTTGGATTAATGGTGGTGCTAATGCTTTTGGCTCTGCTATGAATACAACAGACTATAAAAACAAATGGGTTCATTTCGCAGTATCAAGAGATGTTTCTAATAATATTAGAGTTTTTAAAGATGGTACTCAATTAGGATCTACTGTTGTTAACAATTACAATTTCAATAATACTGCAAATAATCTAGTGATTGGTAATGAAACTACTCCTTCATCAGGTGCTTCTTTTGGTGGATGGATGACTAATTTTAGATGGGTAAAAGGTACAGCAGTCTACACTGCAAATTTCACTAGACCTACATCACCTTTAAGTAATATAGCTGGATCAAGATTATTATTACTAGCGACTTCTAATGCTACTTTAACTACTGATACTGCTGTAGGTAGAACAGGTACTTTTAGTAATATCACTTGGCAAGCATTTGCTCAAACTATGGTCTAAGGGTCCGCATTACCCCTCATTTTCCCCATTTTCTCGACTCATTCGACTAAAAAACTCTCTTAAAGGTGGTAATGCAAATGATTTACCCTTATGCTCTTTATATAAACTCCCAGTCCCTTTATATACCTCTATATGCCATTTACAATCCCTATCTATCATAACTTTACCATTTAACCCATTATTAAATCCTACATAATACTCATATTTACCCCCTACCTCTTTTGATTCCCTTATTATGACATTTGACTTTAACATTAATTGCTTTACATGACCTACAAAATAATCAAATGGATCACTCCCTACATCTTTCATAAACTTCCCTAAGAAATCTTTTATTAAAGGTATATTTGGACTAT
>JACCED011941601.1_pt1 | contig 12606 bp, 14 predicted proteins | sample 7455021 | NCBI WGS metagenome assembly JACCED01 (sample SAMN15323456, study PRJNA562643) | freshwater metagenome | isolation source: river surface water | place: USA:Blue River Watershed | collected 2017-08-19
AATTTGAGATCCGCCTGCATCGCTCAACTTATTCAAGTTGAGCTGCTTCGGCGTCGGTTTGGCCTGACTTAAATTCATGGCGGCTCCTTGCCAAATTTCCGATTCTTCAAGTGATTTCGGTATAAACCATTGTCTGTAATGATAGAAGAACTCTTTTCTGTGAGCCTTTCACGCCACAGCAGGAAAGGCTCACACATAAAATCCATTGCTGGAAAACAAAACGATTCAGTAATTTCGTACATACCGAAACATCCTGAAGAATCGGTTTTTGTCCGTGTCAGCTTATCCTTGCAATTTTCATGCTCACTCGTGCCTTGTCAATTTGGCAATGTTCGCCCGCTCCGCTTTCGCTTGAAAATGTTGAAGGGCTTCCCTGCCAAATTCCCGATTCTTCAGGTTGTTTCGGTAACTCTTGGAATCTTTGAGGACAAATGGAAAGAAAAAAAATTATATTAACGGGTGATCGGCCGACGGGGCCGTTGCACTTAGGGCATTATGTTGGATCGTTAAAAAATCGGGTGGAATTGCAGGCTAGCTGCACGCAGTTCGTTATGATTGCCGATGTTCAAGCGCTGACCGATCATTACGAGCATCCTCAGAAAGTGCGTGAGAATGTGCTCCAAGTCGCCTTAGATTATCTCGCTGTCGGCATCGATCCAGAGCAGACGACGATCTTCATTCAGTCGCTCATCCCTCAAATCCCTGAGCTGACCCTGTATTACTTAAACTTGGTGACCTGGAACCGGTTGAAGCACAACCCCACCGTCAAGCAAGAGATTGTGCAAAAAGGCTACGGGGAAAGCGTCCCTGCTGGGTTCATGGTCTATCCGGTCAGCCAAGCAGCCGATATCACCGTTGTAAAAGCAGATCTTGTGCCCGTTGGCGAAGACCAGCTTCCCATGATCGAGCAGACCAACGAGATCGTCCGACACTTTAATCGGATCTATCAAAAAGAAGTTCTGGTCGAAGCCCAAGCGCTGATCCCCAAAATGGCCCGCTTACCGGGAACTGATGGAAAAGCAAAAATGAGCAAATCGCTTGGCAATTGCATCTACCTCGGCGATAGCGCCGATGTCGTTTCAAAAAAAGTGAAAGGAATGTACACCGATCCTGGGCATCTTAAAGTCGAAGATCCCGGCAAAGTCGAAGGGAATCCTGTTTTCACCTATCTCGACGCTTTTGATCCCGATACGGCTGCAGTGGAAGAGTTAAAAGCCCACTACCAGCGTGGAGGACTTGGGGACTCTATTGTTAAAAAACGGCTTAATGATGTGCTTCAAACTTTCCTTGAACCGGTCCGTCAGCGGCGAGAGACTTATGCAAAGGACCCTCAAGCTGTGATGCAGATGATCAGAAAAGGGACGGAAAAGACTGTTCACATTGCAGAGCGTACACTTCTAGAGGTGAGGCAGGCGATGTGCTTAGATTATTTTTAGAACAGCAAAAGTTGATGGTCTGAGCAACGGAAAGGCTCTCTGAACAATCAGAATATAGTCACCGATAGCTGTGATGTTAGAGTGTTAACAGTTCTAACCTGAACTTTGGGTTTATACTGAAATCACTTGAAGAATCGGTTTTTGCCAGCGTCGCCTGCCAATGAATTTGAGATCCGCCTGCATCGCTCAGCTTATTCAAGTTGAGCTACTTCGGCGTCGGCTTTGCCTGACTTAAATTCATGGCGGCTCCTTGCCAAATTTCCGATTCTTCAAGTGATTTCGGTATATTTCATAGAACCTTGCCGCATCTTGAGAGCACTTTTCGAAGATTTTGGCACGTCCATAGGGGCTTTCAGCTATTGAGCGTGCCAAAATCCCCGGAAAATTGCCTCGCAACTTGCAATAATTCCCCTCTAAACTAAACCCAAAGTTCAGCTTTCTAGTCTTTGTGCTGATCTTCTTCGATCTCGTGATTGATATCCTCTTCCTCTTCAGCAAGGGGCTCCTTACTTTCTAGAAATTCTCGAAAAAGGATGTAGATTCCTCCGATGGCAAATAAGACTGGAAGGAGGATTTCCCAAGAGATGTTGAACTGTACAGTGACAAACACGCCGACAAAGACAAACAGGGAGATCCCCATGTCATAGTGGCGTCCCAATAGGTATTGCCGTAATGCAAGAGGGATTCCAACAACAAGCATGATCCCTGGCCACCAAGCGGTCAAGTAAGAAATAATCGCAAGTCCGATCAGGAAGAGAGCGACTGCGATCGCTTTTGCTCTTTTTTTTGATGTCAGTGCTTTGGCCATGTCAGTCCCATCCTATTTCACATAAATAACCTGAATAATGGGTTTATTTCATAGAACCTTGCCGCATCTTGCGAGTACTTTTCGAAGATTTTGGCACGTCCATAGGTGCTTTCAGCTATTGAACGTGCCAAAATCTCCGGAAAATTGCCTCGTCACCTGCAATCATTCTCCATAAACTAAACCCATTATTCAGGTAAATAGAGGAATGGAGATTAATTGCGAAGATAAATCGATCGGATGAATCAGGACAACTGTCAAACGAAAATATGAGAACTTTTACCTACCGTAGCCACTTTGTCTGGAACTTTCGATCGAGCTATTTTATCAATGTCAATTTAAACAACTATACCGAAATCACTTGAAAAATCGGAAATTTGGCAAGGAGCCGCCATGAATTTGAGTCAGGCCAAATCGACGCCGAAGCAGCTCAACTTGAATAAGTTGAGCGATGCAGGCGGATCTCAAATTCATTGGCCGGCGACGTTGGCAAAAACCGATTCTTCAAGTAATTTCGGTATAATGGGTTTATTTCATAGAACCTTGCCGCATCTTGTGAGCACTTTTCGAAGATTTTGGCACGTCCATAGGTGCTTTCAGCTATTGAACGTGTCAAAATCTCCGGGAAATTGCCGCGCAACCTGCAATAATTCCCCATAAGCTAAACCCATTATTCAGGTTTTAAGGGTTCACAACCATTGTTTTCTTCTAAAAAAGAGGAGAGCAAATAGAGAAAAGAGGATGATCCCTGTCATCACGATGACGAAGGCATGCGTGCCTTTGGAAAAGGGGAGTTCTACGTTCATTCCGTAGACGCTTGCAATGATTGTCGGAATATTGAAGATGATCGTTAGCGCTGTTAGGAGCTTGATTGTTCGATGCAAGTTGTTTGTGAAAATAATCTGGTAAGAATCTCTCAAGCTTCGGATGCTTTTCACAGCAATCGTGCATAAATCTTCCGATTGCTTGACAGCTAGTCCCAAGTCTTCGAGAAGCTCTTGGTCTTTTTCATAGAGGTTCGTGTACCGTCCAGACGTAATCCCTTCAAGAACGTTATGGGTGGGCTCTAATGTTTGCAGGTACTGGTTGAGAATTTCCTCGTGCCTTGTCAATGTAGCGATCTCTTCGCTCTCTACCCTGATCATTTGCTTTTCTTGCGTCATTACCGTGTGCCGCACACGGCGGATTTGCGTCATAAACTCTTGGATGACCCTCAAAAACAGATGGATCATGAGCTTGGAACGTTGGAGCGTTGATAGTTTATTTTTCCTGCTGATGAAATTACGAATGATCGGATTTTTTTGAGGAGAGATCGTGATGAAATAGTGGGAGGTCATGATCATAGTCAACGTCGCTGTATACAGCCCGACGGCAACATCGAGTTCGATCGGATGGCGAGTAAAAATAAGAACTGCATTTTTGAGTTTTTCGATCCGGGGAATCTCATATTTGTCGAGACAGTCCTGCAAATCGGAAATATCGAGCGAAGTGAGCTGGCAGATCTGTTCTAAGTCGAGCATGGTCGCTTCTTCAACATGGATCCAGCACCCATCGCGCGGGGTCCCTAAGTTGAGAAAGTTCTCATCTTTAGCTGTTTTGAAATAATACTCGATCATAGTTGCTCCCACGATTAGCCTTAGAGGGAGTTGCAAAGCTTAGCTTTGCAGTCCAAATTCGATGATTTCAAAGCTGGTTTGGTTTTTCGCAAATCGCCTGTAGGAAATACGCGATCTGCGAAAAATCAAATCGGTAAAGAAAGCGCGGATTTGGATCCGAATGGAGTTTTGCCACTGCCTCTTTAATTTCTGGCTATCGCAGATGCAGAGAAAAAGCGCAACCTTCTTCTGAAAAGAAGATCAAACATAAGATCTCTCTTTAAGAGGATTGAAAGAGTGATGGGGACGCTAAGAAGCGCTCTTCGAGCTCTTCTAAACGTTTTTCCAGAGCCTCGATTTGTTTCACGTATTGGTTGATCTTTCTAAGATGAACTTGCTGGCGGTTATGGTCGGCAAGGCTCAAGACAGGTCCGCCGGCATATTTACCGGACTCTGTAATCGATTTGCTTACGCCGCCGCGCGTTGCGATCATCACATTGTCGGTGATTTCGATGTGGCCGACGATGCCTGCTTGCCCGCCGATGATGACGTGGCGCCCAGTTTTAGAGGAGCCGGCAATTCCTGTTTGAGAGACGATGATGTTGTCTTGGCCTAAAATGACATTATGGCCGATCTGGACAAGGTTATCAATTTTAGTGCCGGAAGAGATCCGTGTGACTTTAAAGCGGGCTCGATCAACGGTTGTGTTGGCCCCGATTTCCACATCATCTTCGAGGATGACGATCCCAAGTTGTTCGAGCTTGATGTGTTTACCTTTGGCATCGGTGACATACCCAAAGCCGCAGGATCCGATGACGGCTCCAGGCTGGAGGATGACGCGGTTACCAAGGATACAGCGCTCGCGGATGACGGTATGGGTATGCAGAATGCAGTCGGTGCCGATCTTAACGCCAGGTCCAATCGAAACAAATGGGAAGATGTGTGTGTTGTTACCGATCTGCGCGCCTTGGTCGATGACAACATAAGGGCCGATTGAGACATAATCGCCGATGACGGCAGTTGGGTGGACCACTGCAGTGGGATGGATTCCCATAAAGCCGGTATGATGATGGGCCTCAGCCATGATATGCTGAGCGATCTGTTGAAAAGTTCGGGAAGGATCATTGGAGACCAAATAGTTCTTTCCGTCATCGGTCGGAACGGTTTGATCCACGCAAATGACCCCTGCCTTGGAATCGCACATGGCTTGGCGATACTTGGGATTGGCCAAGAAAGACACATCCTCGGAGCTTGCAGATTCCAATGCCTCAATGCCGGAAACCGCATGATCGGGATTGCCAACGAGTGTTGCAGAAGTGAGAATGCTGAGCTCAGCAAGAGTGTATTTCTTCATAGCTATGGTTATTTTGATTTTGTTTCATTGTTAAGGGAAGGTGCAGCGGGTGCGGTAGCTTGCTTTTTAGCTTCGATCTCAAACGATTTGTCCATCTCAGTGACGACTTGGTTGGTCACGTCAAGAACTGGGGAAAAATAGAAGCACGCGTCTTTGTTAACAACAACCGTGAGTTTTTTGTCTTTAGCAACTTTTTCAGAAGCTGTATTGATCCCATTGCTGATTGTTTGGATGATCCGCATGTTGGCTTGGTTCAATACCTGGTAGTATTGATTTTGGTAGCGGTTCATCTCCTCGCTCAAGACGCGGAATTTATTTTTTAACTCATCTTCAGCTTCTGGAGAAAGGCCGTCAAGGTACTCAGGGTCATTCAACTTTGCTGCAATGTCATTGAGCTGCTTTTCGGTATCTTCAAGAAGGGTCGACATTTGCTTTTTGAGAGAATCGAAAGAGGACTGCTCTTGTTTACCGAGTTTGGAATCGGTCACGCAGTTTGAAAAATTGACAACACCGATTGATGGTGCGTCAGCTGCAAATGCGGAGGTTGTGAGACTTGCTGTTAATAAAAAAAGAGAGAAATAACGTTTCATAAATTCATTGCTCCTTAGGTTAGTTAAAATTGTCCACCCATAGAGAAGAAAAACTTGCGAACTTCGCTTTGACCATCTGGATTGATCGGGAAGCCCATCCCTATGATGACTGGTACTCGGTTAATGAGTTCGACGCGAGCGCCGAAACCATAGCTTAGTTTAAAATCTGCAACAGAAAAACGCTTGAGATCGATGGCGCCCGCATCAACGAACAGGAACCCATCCAAGAATGGGAATATTTCCTGCAAGTATTCGATGGATAACAGCGATGAGGAGATCCCTCCCTTGGGATCGCCGCCTGGGTAGTGGGGACCTAGGTCAAAGGCGCGGTATCCACGTACCGAAGTTTCGCCGCCTAGGAAGAAACGCTCGCTTAATGGAATCGATTCAGGAGTGTTTGTTTTCCAAATCGGCTCGATGAAGCGGAAGTCGAAACGGTACTTCATAATACCGCGGCGCCATAACTGGGTATAATAGGTGTTGATGTATCCAAAGCGGAAGAAAGTAAATCGTCCGGCAAGCCCTGCAAACTCAGCTTCTAGCAGAGAGCGGAAGCCATTGTGGGGCTTCATCGCGCTGTCCGTTGAGTCAAATGAGATTGAACTGTTGATCGCAGAGATGACGCCATCCTGTTCTGCACCATGGATATCTCTACGAGGGATGTTGTCTGAAATATGGTTCTGGGCATTCTTAATGCGGTACTTGGTTCCAAACGTCCAATAGTAGTTCAGAGGATAGGAAGCGTACAGAGTGAGTCCAAGCGTATCGATATCATAATCTTTAGAGATCAATGTGCTATGGCTTTGCGTGACATCAAAGCCAATCCTCCAGAGCGTATCTCGGAAATAGGGTGTCAACCAGGAGATCGAGTAGGAGCGTTGTTTAGATCCTAAACTGAGGCGTGCATGCGCATATTCGCCGCCTCCGCGCAGGGCAGAGAGGCCGTCGGAGAAAATTTTAGGGATCCCTTTATAGTTGAAGTTGCTTTCGGAAAGATCAAGACCGCCGAACAGAGAGTCCGCTGTGCTGAATCCGAAGAACAGGCTGATATTCCCTGTTGTCGTCTCTTCGACTTCAATGTAGACGTCTCGATAGTTTTCGCCGAGCGCTTGGTCATCTTGTGTCCTAACAGCATAGACATTGACGCTTTTGAAGTAGCCGATGTTCTCTAAGCGCATTTGAGTGGCTTTGAGTTTTGCGCTATCAAATGTTTCACCGGGAACAAGTAAGGATTCGCGTAAAATGACGTTGCTCTGCGTTTGAACGTTTCCAAAAACCCGGACAAGACCAATTTTATACTCTTGCCCTTCTTCGATCTGGAAATAGACATTGTAAAGAGGTTCATCGACAACGACTTGAGCTTCGTACTGGACATTGCAGTCAATATAGCCTTTGCGCCCATAGAGTTCTTTGACGTTTTGGGTTGTTTGCCGGAGCTTCTCAGGTGAATAGACCTCGCCTGGATGGACGAGGAACATGGCTTCCACTTCAGAGTCGGTAAAGAGGGTGTTCCCTTTAAATGTGATTTTCTTAAAGTGGTAGACCTGACCCCTCTCTACTGAGATCTCGAGGATGATCTTTCCTTCCGATTTCGCTTCAAGGACCTTAATGTCGACTTTTGCGTCAGCGTACCCTTTGTTCTGCAGCAGGTTGATCACGGTGAGCTTATCTTGCTCAAGAGCCTCTTCGTTGTAGGTCCCCATCCCTGTCAACCAGCTGGTGAAGAGGTTGTATTTCTTCGTGTAGATCATTCCGAGAAGTTCACTCTGTTCTTCTTTGGTGAACCCTTTAAAGATGATGTTGTCAATTTTACCCGATCTCCCTTCGCATACTTGGATAAAAATATCCACTTCGTTCGTTTTCGGGTCGGGGACAATGGAATACTGGAGTTGCGATTCGAAGTAACCTTTCTTGATGTAGTATTCCTTTACCTTGTTAAAGGACTTGTTGAAGGATTGTCTATTGAACACGGCATTGGGTTTGACGCCGAGTTCTTTTTGGAGGGATTTTGTCTTAATGTGGGCGTTGCCTTCCCATTGGATCGTTCGGATCGTTGGACGCGGCCATAACTTTAAGGTAATATAGACTTCGCCGTTGACGACTTGGACGTTTGGCTCCACGCGGTCAAATTCATCGGACAATGCTTTTAAATCGCTGTCAAACGTGAGCTGTGAAAAAGGATCGCCGATCTTTGTTTTTAGACGCCCTATGACCGTTTTTGCATCAAACGAAGAGTTCGGAGGAAGGTTTTCAATCGTGATATCGATATTGGCAATTTTTCTGTCTTCGAACGCTTCTACAGCAGGAGAATATGCTGTGAGTTGGTTCAGGGGAGTGCATGTAAAAGCGACCAAGGAGAGGTAGGCTAAGAATTTGTTAGACATTTCGGTGTTTCTTCTGTTTGAGGGGATAGCGATTCTAAACTAATTGTACTGCGCCTGGTCGGGCTTTGTGAATTTGGACATATACCGAAATCACTTGAAGAATCGGTTTTTGCCAGCGTTGCCGGCCAATGAATTTGAAATCTGCCTACATCGCCCAACTTATTCAAGTTGAGTTGTTTTGGCATCGGCTTTGCCTGACTTAAATTCATTGCGGCTCCTTGTCAAATTCCCGATTCTTCAGGTTATTTCGGTATAGCTAGACTGTGTCGAATCGATCCTCATCCTCATCCTGCCCGTTTGGGGCAGAGTTTCGTCTGTCGGAGTGCTTCGCTTCGATTTTACTTTGTCTCGCCGAGTCCAAATCCACAATTCCCGACCGGGCGCAGGATATCTCGAGTTGCGCGATTATAAAGAATGAAATGGAATATTTGCAAATCAGAAGAGTTGCCGTGCTGTTAAGGCTCTGGCAAGAGTCCCTCCGTCAACAAAATCGAGCGAGCTTCCCAGAGGCAGTCCGAAGGCGAGGCGCGAGACGCTGAGCCCCCATGTTTGGACCTGTTCTTTGAGAAATAGAGCTGTCGTGTCGCCTTCAAGGGTTGAATCAAGTGCGATAATGATTTCTTTAATTCCAAGATCATCAACTCTTTTCCTGAGCTTTTCCAGGTTGAGGTGTTCAGGTGCCTTTCCGTCGATTGGCGAAAGCAGTCCGCCTATGACATGGTAAAGCCCGCGAAAGGTCCCTGTTTCTTCCAGGGCAAAGACATCTTTTGCCGATGAGATCATGCACAGCTGAGAGCGATTGCGTTGGAAATTAAAGCAGAATTGGCACGCTCCTGCATTGATCAGGCAGTGGCATTCTGGACAATGCTTGATTTTTTCTTTAAGGGTGTTAAGATGGCAAGCGATTTTTTTAAGCTCAGTTTCGGGCCATTCCAGAAGGTGAAAAGCGAATCGCTCAGCAGTCTTGGAGCCTACTCCAGGCAATTTTTTAAGATAGGCGATGAGGGTGTTAAGCTCAGAAGGGTATTTATGCATGGGTTCACTTGGGTTGCTTTCCTGGCTTGTACTTTAACGGAAATTAGAAATTTTTTTGGAGAGATAACTTTTCTGTTTTTGGTAAAACATAATTTCGATTCCTCTCCTGCGGACGAAATAAAGCTTCCGTTTTTTTACTCAGGTGGGGTAAAATCGACGTAGTTAACATTTAAATTTTTTTGTTTCATGGTTAAACGTCAGCAAGCACGAATTATTGGCACAGGCTCCTATCTACCCGAACGTGTTCTGTCTAATCATGACCTAGAAAAAATGGTCGAAACGACGGATGAGTGGATTGTAACCCGCACGGGTATGAAGGAGAGGCGGATAGCCCGTCCAGACGAACATACTTCAGAAATGGGGTCTCATGCCGCAGAGCGGGCCCTCGCTTCTGCTGGGATATCTGCTGATCGGATCGATCTCATCTTATTTGCGACAATTACACCTGATTATGTGTTCCCGAGCTCGGCATGTTTGCTGCAAGCCCGGCTAAAGGCAATCAATGCCGCTGCTACGGATATTCAAGCCGCTTGCACAGGATACATTTACACCCTTTCTCAAGCTAAGGCTTATATCGAAGCCGGCCTATACCAAAATATCTTAGTCGTCGCTTCTGAAAAGCTCTCTTCCATTGTGAATTATGAAGACCGCAACACATGTGTTTTATTTGGAGACGGTGCATCAGCTTGTGTCGTTAGCGGCACGGGAGATGGGTTGTTTGTGCGCGATGTCTGTTTAGGGGCCGATGGAGAATTGGCAGAGCTGTTGATGGTACCCGCGGGAGGATCCCGCAAGCCCGCAACGCAAGAGACTGTCTGTGCTAGAGAGCACTATTTAAAAATGGAAGGCAAGGAAGTCTTTAAGCATGCTGTCCGCCGTATGGAAGCAGCTTCCAAGCAGTGTTTGGACCGCGTGGGGTTAAAAGAAAGCGAGATCAGTTGGTTGATCCCTCATCAGGCCAATATGAGAATTATTCAAGCGATCGCAAAGCGTTTTGAGGTGCCATCAGAGCGGGTATTTTTAACAATTCATAAGTATGGGAACACCTCAGCATCTTCTGTTGGAATAGCTCTTGATGAACTGTTGAAGTCTCACAAGTTGCGGAACGGAGAAAACGTATTATTGACAGCGTTTGGTGCAGGATTGACATGGGGAGCGTCCGTGCTAACCTGGAATCGCGATGAGGAAAGCCATGGATAGGAAGCGATGGGCATTTTTATTTCCTGGCCAAGGGGCGCAGTACCCAGGAATGGGCAAGGATTTCTACGATGCGGTTCCTGTTGCTCGCCAAGTCTTTCAAGAGGCTAATGAGCATTTAGGAATGGAGTTTTCCCGGTTGATCTTTGATGGTCCGGCTCCTGAGCTCATGCTCACAAAGAATAGTCAAATCGCCATCTACATCACAAGCATTGCCATATTAAAGACCGTCCAACACCATTTTCCTGAAATGGTCCCTACTGTTTGTGCAGGCTTGAGCTTAGGCGAGTATACCGCACTGACTGCATCTGGCAGAGTCTCTTTTACAGAATGTTTAGACCTTGTCCGATTGCGCGCGGCATTAATGCACGCGGCTTGTGAAGAGGAAAAAGGATCGATGCAAGTCGTTCTTGGACTTGAGGCGCAAGTCGTTGAAGATGTCGTGAGAGAACTTCCAGCAGGAGCTCGCGTTTGGGTCGCTAATTTGAATTGCCCAGGCCAGGTTGTCATCGCAGGAACCCCTGAGGGACTTACCCTTGCTGTGGAAGCGTTAAAGCTGAAAGGGGCAAAACGAGCCCTTCCTTTAGATGTGTCTGGAGCATTTCACAGCGGTCTCATGCGTTCTGCCCAAGAAAAATTGACCCCTAAGATCGGATCGACTAAGTTTGTTAGGTCTGATATCGCCCTCGTAATGAACGTTCCCGGCGGTTTCGTCCAAGATCTCAATGATGTTAAACAATACCTGATCCAACAAGTCGCAAGTCCTGTCCGTTGGGAAAAAGGCGTCCACTCGATGGTTGCACATGGCGTTGAGTGTTATTTGGAAATGGGTCCTGGTAAGACGCTTGGCGGTATGAACAAGAGAATCGGCATTATGCAACCGACATTTAGCATTGAAAAGATATCAGATTTAGAAGAATTAACTAAACACTTGATGGAGTCTTATGCAATTGTTGAAAGATAAAAAGGCCCTGATCACTGGAGGCACAGCTGGAATTGGAAAAGAGATTGCCCTATGCTATGTTCGGCAAGGCGCTTCAGTTGCCATTTGCGGTACAAACCTCGAACGTTCTCAAGCCGTCTTAGAAGAGCTTAAACAAGCCCAAGTCTTTCCAGAGCAGACATTTGAAGCGATTATTGTCAATGTCTCTGACAAAAGATCGGTTGAGGAAGCGATTCTAAAACTGATCGAGTCTTGGGGAAACATCGATATTCTCGTTAACAATGCTGGAATTACCCGGGACGGGCTTTTGATGAAGATGACGGAAGAAGACTGGGATGCTGTTATCGATACCAATTTAAAATCTGTTTATAACACGTGCCAATCGCTTGTACGGCCAATGATTAAAGCCAGAAAAGGCAAAATCATTAATATCACTTCCGTTGTTGGCTTGACAGGAAATGCAGGACAAGTTAATTATGCTGCTTCCAAATCGGGAATGATCGGTTTTACCAAGTCATTGGCGCAAGAGCTTGCCACACGTGGAATTTGTGTGAATTGCATTGCTCCTGGGTTTATCCAAACCCGTATGACAGATGTGCTCACTGATGTCCAGAAAGAAGGGATTCTTAAAAAAATCCCAATGGGCAAAATGGGAAATCCGCAAGATATCGCGAATGCTGCCATCTTCCTTGCTAGCCACCTCTCTGATTATATGACAGGGCAGGTGTTGACAGTAGATGGCGGAATGGTGATGTAATTTATTGTTTTTTGTTAACTTTAAGGAGCCTATGGCAACTACAAATATTGAAAAAGATGTGATCGACATCGTAGTGGAACAGCTCGGTGTTGATGTAAACGACGTCACATTAGAGAAGTCGTTTGTTGAGGACCTGAACGCAGACTCTTTGGATCTTACAGAGCTCATTATGACATTCGAAGAGCGTTTTGGCTTTGAAATCTCTGAAGAAGAAGCTGAAAAGCTCAAAACAGTGGGCGATGTCGTCGCTTACATCAAAAAGAAAAAAGGCTAGTCGTCTTTATTCCCTATCCCGAGCTGATCTTTCTATTTTAGATCTGATGGCTCGGGATTTTCTTTTCTAACCTGAATAATGAGGTTTATACCAAAAAAAGTTCAAAAACTGGCATAATTCGCTCTAATAACCTGAACTTCGGGTTTTAGATAATCGCCAATGCATCCTCAAATTGACTCAAATTTAAAGATGGCTTTTTTGGCTGGAGGCTATAGGCCCCAATGCCAGCCAATAGA
>JACCED011988190.1_pt1 | contig 12604 bp, 13 predicted proteins | sample 7455021 | NCBI WGS metagenome assembly JACCED01 (sample SAMN15323456, study PRJNA562643) | freshwater metagenome | isolation source: river surface water | place: USA:Blue River Watershed | collected 2017-08-19
AGGGAAGGGACAGCATGGGCTGGTTTCATCAGGTCAAAAACCCAAAATTAAAAAACGTCAAAAAAGTCGTCTCAAATACACCGGTTGGTCTTTGGAAAAAGTGTAATCAATGCGGTGAGATTCTTCAGGCAGATAAGCTTGAAGAAAATATGAGTGTTTGCCCACTTTGTGATTACCATTACCGCATTTCGGCCTATGAGCGTATTGCTGTCATGACGGATGACAATAGTTTCGAAGAAATTAGTCCTGATCTGATTTCTAATAACCCACTCCAGTTTCAAGATAAAATGCCCTACGTTCAAAGACTACAGTCGGCGATTAAAACAACTGGGATTAAAGATACTACCGTTTGTGGAACGGCGACGATTGATGGGAAACCAGTTGCACTAGCGGTCATGGATTTTCGCTTCATGGGTGGATCGATGGGAGTTGTGACCGGAGAGAAAGTGGCCCTTGCGATGGATATTGGTTTTGAAAAAAAGATCCCCGTGATTGTGGTTTCGTGCTCAGGTGGGGCCAGAATGCAGGAAGGGATTTTATCTCTCATGCAGATGGCGAAAACGTCCGCTTCTAGGGCGCGTCTAAAATCAGCAGGTATTCCTTATATTTCACTTTTATCTGATCCCACGACTGGTGGTGTGGCCGCTAGTTTTGCCATGCTTGGAGATATTAATATTTCTGAACCCAAGGCCCTTATTGGATTTGCAGGACCGCGAGTGATTGAGCAATCAATTCGTCAGACACTTCCTGAGGGGTTTCAGCGTTCCGAGTTTTTAAAAGATCACGGATTTATTGACCGTATTATTCACAGAAAAGATCTTAAAAAAGAACTAAGTTTTTTTGTGAAGATGTTCGGAAACTAGTTTACCTTCATGGATCTATCGGCTTGGCTCCTGACCCATTACGGGCAGGAGCAAATGAATCCTGGTCTTGATCGAATTAAACTCACTCTCAAAGAAATCTTTCCTCAATTAAATAAATTAAGAATCGTGATTATTGCCGGGACCAATGGGAAGGGCGAGACAACTCTCCGTTTATCTGAACTCCTCAAATCTCATCGTCACTGCACTTGGACTTCTCCGCACATTACTCGCTTAACGGAGAGATTTCGAAGTGAAAAAGGAGAAATTGATCAAGAGGTTTTAGAAAAGCTTATTCTTGAATGTCATAAAAAGGTTAAAGAGCATCAATATAAACTTAGTTATTATGAGTTTTTATTTTTTGTATTTTGCACTTGGGCCCATCAACAAAATCCAGAATTTCTTCTCCTTGAAGTGGGGCTCGGCGGAAGATTAGACGCCGTTAATATCTTTGATGCTGAGATGGTTATATTACCTTCGATCTCTAGAGATCATCAGGAAATTCTTGGAAGAAGATATGACCAAATTCTTAAAGAGAAGTTAGGGACCTTGAGACGAGACTCCTCTTTTATTCATTTTCTAGATAGAAAATACCTCATTGAACGGGCGGATTCGATGGCAGATTCTGTTGGTGCCCGAGCGATTTCTTTAAGTCGCAGTCTACAAATCCCTGATTTTGATTTCTCGAGAAGAAATCTCGCTTTAGCCACCGCAGCATATTGTTACTCGTTTGGCCACGTTTTTAGACAAGAAGAGTGGAATTTGGCCTCAGTCTTAGAAAATAGAGGCGAAGTCCTAAAGGGAAGAAACGAGTGGTATTTTTATGGCTCCCACAATGTGGATGGGATGAGAAAACTTATTCAATTTTTACATTCAGAGACCTATAATTTTACGAGACCAGAATTTGATACTGTGATTGTCTCTTTTTCAAAAAGAGATCCAGTGGATTTAAAAGTCATGATGAAAATGCTCAAAAGAGCAAAGTTGGGTAAAGTTATCGTGACAGTCTTTGATCATCCGAAGGCCGCAGCCCCAACTGAAATTGAAAAGTTTTCGCGAGATGAAGGGTTAGATTTTGTTAAAGATATTGAAAGCTATGTTCATGGACAGAACAAAAATCAGCGAGTGCTGGTTACTGGTTCTTATTATTTTCTGGGGTATTTTAAATCACTCTCATGCCTCTAATGAGGCCCAACTTACATTAGGTGACAAGATTTCCGTCTATTCAGATAAGGCCTATAGAAAAAATAACGGGCGTTATTTTGAAGCTGTTGGAAACGTGGTCATCATAAGTCAAAAAGACACAGTCTACGGTGAACTCGCCTCTCTCGATCAAGAAACCATGACGGTAAAAATTGAAGGTAATGTTCGTTTTATTACGAAAGATATGACCCTCTATGGATCCCATGTTGATTACAATATTGCGACAGGCATGGCCCATATTAAGAATGCGAGAATTCTCACTTCAGATTTTAATTTGGTTGCTCGGGAGCTCGTACGAATTAATGAAAATGAATATATTGCCAAGGAATCTGAGTTTACGACTTGTAAAGATTGTCGAGAGTCATGGGCGATCTATGGAAATTACATCCGGCTTAATGTTGGAAAATATGTTCAGATAAAGCACGGTTTATTTAAAGTGAAGGGAGTGGATATCATCTACATTCCCTACATCGTTTTACCTATCCTAGCGAAGAGAGAATCTGGTTTACTTATTCCTCGAATCTCCCAAAGGACAGGGGAGGGTTTATCATTTGAGCAACCTTTTTTCTGGGCCATTAATGATCACAAAGATGCAACTTTAAGCCCGACTTTTTGGGCGAAAAGAGGCTACGGCGGCGACATTCAATATCGTCAGAGATTCTCTGAAATGAGTTGGCTTGAGCTCAATTCTCGTTTGGTCAATGATACGATCTACTGGCCTGGTAAAAGTAACGTGGGTCCTTCTGGAGAGCAATTTTTCCGTTATTTTGCTGACGTGGAGTCTCATCAGTTTTGGTCGCCAAATCTAAACTCGCATTTTAGGTTTACGGGAACGAGAGACCTCGATTTTATTCGTGATTATCCTCAATATACGGACCCAAGAATCACTAGTTCAGATTTTGGATTGCAGGGGATTGTTAACTGGCGTCAGGATTTATTTTCGATTAATACAGAGGCAAACTATTTACGAAATCAATTATTTTCTGATTCCACTGAGTTTGATCGCTCCTATGTTCAGGTCATGCCTCGGGTTAATTTAAGCACTGTCCCTCATTCAATTATCCAATCTGATATTCCCTTTTTTCAGCATGTGGCGATCGGTGCTGACGCTTCTTTTACTAGGTTTAGACAAGTGAAAGAAGATGAGAGTCTTTATTTAAGAAATGCAAACCGAATTTCAACTCAACCTTATCTCATGTGGCATCTGTTAACTTGGGGGCCAGTGAGTTTTAAATCGCGCTACATTCTTGATCAGCAGACTTATGATTTTGTTGATTCAAATGAACCCATGGCGGGAAAAAATACAGGTCTCATTAAAACCGAGGCGAGTTTTACGATGGACCGTATCTTCGGTCTTGCGTTTGAGGAGAAAATACCCCTAAGACTTATTTCAAAAGACGATTTAAAGCGTCTTCGAGAATCAAAAGAGCAGGGACTTGCTCCTCTTCAAAAAGAAGTGAAAAAGAATCGCCTCGTGGGTCAGATTCCAGAATTTGAGTCTGAACTTTCAAAAGATAACATTATTCAAGTAAGAAATAGTTACCGTCACTCCCAAGAATTTAAATTCGTTCACCACTTTATTTCTTCTCAAAATACTTACGGCAATAAAAGATTCATCAATCAGATTAGAACCCAACAAGCGGGACAATTTGATTATGAGGATGCACTTAGGTCGGAGGAATATCTTTTCGGTGCGAACTCAACGAGAACCGTTGTTCCCCCTGAAAATACGGTTGAGCTTCAATGGAATAATACGATCATCAGAAAAACTCCCAAAAGCTTTAGTTTCTTAGAGGATGATAAATACTTAAGAGATAATTTCACCTATTCAAAAATTTCTTGGCTCAACATCTCCCAAGGGTATCTCTTAAATAATCAAGAATTTGAAGATTTGAGGCAAAGACTGACACGTCTTATGATTGATGCTGGTTATAATGGAAATAAATGGTTTATAGGAATGCAGGAGTTTTATTTTCATTACGACAATCAAAATATTTTTAATCTTAATTTTACAAGGCGTTTTGAATATATAAATCTTTTTTCAAATTACAACTATAACTCCTTTTCTTCTTCAAATTTAAAATCCCTCTCCGTTGGTGGGCAGGTGAGACCAACTGACACATTAGGTGTCGCGATGGTTAAGGATATGGATTTGACTGCCAAAAAAGATATTCGAACGATTTATTCAATAGATCTTATGCCCCATAATAATTGCTGGATTTTCAATTTGAACTATCGAAAATCGATCGTTGATTCTCGCTATTCATTTAATATACTTTTCAACTTTGGTGATGATAATTTTGAACGCTATAGAAATGATTACTTTGGCATGAAAAGATTATGATCAAAGCAACGCTCATCGATTTTGAAGATAGTTTTACTTACAACCTCGTTCAGGAATTGTTGGTTGCTGGTTTTAATGTCGAGGTTATCAATTGGAAAGACTTTGAGGCCAATCCAAGTGAAGGTCTTCTTGTTTTGGGCCCTGGTCCAGGACACCCTGGAGATTATCAATCTATTTTTCCTCTCTTAAAATCTTGGTTATCTGATAAAAAACCATTCTTTGGTGTTTGTTTAGGGCACCAAATTTTTTGGCTTCTTCAAAATGAGGAAGTCGTGAGATCTAAATTACCTCTTCATGGCCAGAAGATTAAATTGAACCTTACGTCAGAGTGGCGAGAGTGGCTTCAAATCTCTGGGGAAGTTTATGTTCAAAGATATAATTCACTAGCGGTTTTAAGTCAGGCATCCACGAGAAATCCATACTTTAAAAATTTTATTCAAGATGAGGAAATCCTTATCACAAGATCAGAGAGTGTAATAACCTACCAGTTTCATCCAGAATCAATAGGAACAACTTACCGAACTCAGTTTATGAAGGCCATTCGTAGTATCATTTGAGAATGAAAAATCTCTTGTTTCAAGGCATTTACGATAAGAAAACTTTTTTACATCTTAAAAATCTAGGCATTCAGGATTTTTCTTTTGATCTAAGGCCAGAAAGTCCAAACTTAATGACTTTTTCTGAAGCGAAAAACATTTTAAATCTTGCTACGACGGAACATTTTTTTCTGATCTTCTCCAAAGAGAATGCGAACACGATTCGGTCCTATAAAAATCTTTTAAATCATAACCCTCAGAACTTAACGACCATCATAAGAGATCATTCTCAATTAAGCGATCTAAGTCAGTTAGATGATTTTTACTGGATGTTTCATCCCGTTTCAAGTTGGAGAGATATTTTACAACTCCCGCAATTGAAAGGCGTTTTTCTTCCACTGGATTATGAAGATTTTTATAATCTGGAACCAGATGTATGGAGAATGATTGATGCCAGAGGGCTTGATGTTTTTCTTCACGCGAGTCGTGCAGAACAATGTTTGGGATTAGAGTTTGATCAACATTTAAAACTGAGTTTAGATCTCTCTCGTGAGGTAGAGTCTGGCTACAGAATGGTGGATTATAAAAAGTTGAATCAACTAAAGATTTGGAGTGTTTTTTCATGAAAGTCTTACTTTCAAACGATGATGGAGTCATGGCCCCTGGAATAAGAGTCCTCTATCATGAGCTCGCTCCAAATTTTGAAACAACCATTATTGCTCCATCGGAAGAGCGCTCAACGACGGGACATAGTATTAGCCTCGATAAACCTCTTCGGCTTGAAAAATTGGAGCCGAATATTTATAGCTGTTCTGGATTTCCCGGCGATTGCGTTTTGATGGGAGTGGGGCATTTACTAAAAAATAATCGCCCCGATGTGGTCGTGTCTGGAATCAATCGAGGCGCCAATCTAGGGCAAGATTTATATTATTCAGGAACCATTGCAGCGGCGAGAGAAGCTGCTTTTCACCATATTCCTTCGATTGCTGTGAGTTTATCTTTTCATGCCGTTAATGAAGAACATAGGTATCAAACAGCTGCCACATTCATTCATTGGTGCCTAGAGAGTGGACTCCATAAGGCCTGTCCAGCACTTGGGCTCATCAATATTAATGTTCCAAACTTGCCCTTGAAGGATGTTAAGGGCTGCAAAATGACTGAAATTGGATTCAGACATTATTCTGAGGAAATTCATGCTAGAATAGATGCTAGAAACAGAGAATACTTTTGGATTGCTGGTCATTATCAAGGATTTAATGACAATCCGCAATCTGACTGCCAAGCTATAAGTGATGGGTATATTTCAATTACGCCTCATCCACTTATAAGTGGGAGCGATAGGGATTACTCTGCTCTTTTAAAATGTATTGAGTTTTTAAATGCTAAATTTTTTCGCTAGTTTTTTAATGATCTTCCTTCTCTCGGCTTGCTCTTCAATGAAGAGTGGAAAGTACGTTTATATTGAATCTCCAGCTCAGGTAAAAAAAGTTGCTAAGAAACATGGTGTTTCCCTAGATGAAATTAAGGCCCATAATCCTGATAAATCTTTTGAGGGTGGAGAGTGGATCTTTATCCCTTCCAAAGTGGGGATTGCTTATTTCTTAAGAGATACTTACGTGATTGAAGATTATAGCGACCTTGGGCGTGGAAGATTTTTGTGGCCTGTTCCTCATTTTTATAAAGTTTCTTCAAATTTTGGTCCCCGCGGACGAAAGCACCATGATGGGATTGATATTCCTGCGCCGAAAGGGACTCCGGTCATCTCAGTAGACGAAGGAGTGGTCATCTATTCAGACAATGGGATTCGAGGCTATGGAAATATGATTGTGATTGCTCACGGTGGTGATATTTTCACTGTCTATGCTCACAATAAATCTAACAAAGTAGATAAAGGGGACAAAGTTAAGAAGGGAGAGCTTATTGCTGAAGTAGGTAATACTGGAAGATCAACTGGCCCTCACTTACATTTTGAAATCCGAGTTAAAAATAAAGTCAGAAATCCCGCTCAGTATCTATCGAAATCAAAAAGAAAATAATCAATTTTTCTTAGCTTCAAACTTATCCAAGAGTTTTAGATACATAATGGCCGTATTCTTGGCATCCTCAAGAGCGGTGTGGGCCACCTCTCCCATATTAAGAAAATTCATTAAATTTGAACCCGAATCCATCCCCATTGGGAGTAATCCTAAATCAATGAGAGAGTATCCGATTCCAGATAAGTCGAGATTTCTATGATGAAAGTACTTTCTCATGAAGTCCCAACCAAGATCTCGATTTAAAAATGGAAGATCAATCGCTGTCATGGATTTTCCAAAAAGCACAATCTTTTGATTTCCAAAATATGAACGTACTTCAGGAGATTCAAGATATTTTTTGAGATAGTCCTTAAACTCGCTCATCATGAGACCTTCAGCATGGGCCTTTCTGATGATCTTTTCGTTATGCTCTCGTACCCAAGGGTCCAGTGAGTCGCGAAGATCTTCAAAGGATGGGCAATGGATATAGACAGACCTCGCAAGTGGTTCTTCGAGGCGCTTAAGCTGGGTATCAAAGGGAATCATGGCAAATTCAATAATCTGGCAATTTTCAGCAAGTCCTGTCGCCTCTAGATCAATACTTAGATATTTCATAGTTAAACCTCAGGAGTATTTTAAAAGGAACAGACTTAAAAAGAAAAGGTCCCTTTCGGGACCTTTGTAAATTACTGAATTGTAGCAGTTACAGGGCAGTGATCAGAAACCGATTCATAACTAATCCCAAGCTCTCTTATTGGAACTTCTCTACAGCCTGCTTTTTGGCAGTGAGTAGCAGACATGGCCTGAACACTCCCTCGGCTTTTTAATTTAAGTAATCCTTGTGTCACAATCACATGATCCAAAAGAGATGGGGTTTCAATCCCATCATCTGTTCCACCCCAGTAATAGGCAGTGCATTTTAGATTTGAGGATAAGTCAGTCATTCCGAGCTCAGAAACCATTTTGGTTAAAATCTTGTAGTCATGGCCTTTAGAAAGATACTCAGTGGTATTTAAGTCCCCAGCGATGAAAAAATCTTGTATCCCTGTTTTCGCTTTTAACTCTTTAACGATCTTTTTAATAATTTCAAATTGCTTCGTTCTTTTTTCAATCGATTCACCTTGTGAACCTGATTTAAGGTGAGCTGTCATTCCGTAAAACTTCTGGCCAGTGGCCTTAATCCGAAACAAACCAATCGCTAGTGGACGAGACCCGGCATCACAAGTCCCCTGGCCTCCTGGCTCACTAATACTGAGGTCCTCATTAAAGCTCAAAAGTTCAACCGTTTTCTTATTATAGAGAAAGCCTAGTCGCTGCCCATGAGCACCACCACAGCGAGAAACTTCTGTGTCGTAACCGGGCATTTTTGATTGAACAAATTTGTCCCATTCCGCCGTATTATTAATTTCTTCAACACTAAGAACGTCAGCTTGAAGATTGTTAAGGATGGATGAAAGCTCGTTTTTGTTGGTTCTAATTTTATAGCGCTCATCATAGTCAAAGTTTCTTATATTATAGGCCCCAATTGTGAATGCTTTTGCTGTCAGCGTAGTTAATAAACTTAAGGCCAAAAAAGAGAATCTCATGAAGCATCCTTGTATAAGGTTTCGTTAATTCAATTATAAGCGTTACTTATGCTAAGCCGGGCTATAGTACTGAACGGTTTCGATTATTGACAAGAAAAAAAGCATCGAATTATCAACAGAGTGTAGCAATGACTACACGCGACATGAAGTTTTTACAAGGTCTCTAGTGTCAGCAATTTGACTTTGTAGGTCGGAGTATGGTTCTTAGGGGTTATTCAAAACCAAAGGGGGATGCATGGGTTTGAATCTTAAAAAGATTTTATTCGCTTCTTTATTCCTAGGAATAGGTGCAGTACAGGCGGATACAGATCAGGGCCATTACACGATCTCTAAAATGAAAGTTTCTGAAATTGAAAGTGTTGTTTTAGGTCAAAGTCAGGTGAAGCTCCTACAAGAAAGGTCACTTCTCTCTGAGGCCCTACCACAAGATGGACAACCAAGTAGAACTGAACAAGCAGGTAAGGTTATTGCTGTTGCTCGTGATTTAGTCGCTCTAGGCGAAGACGTTTATCGCTTAGTGATTAAAGGTAAGCCAACGAATACGACAGTCTATTCTCCTATAAGTGTTATTCCAAGAGTTAATGGTGTTGCTGTCGATATGCTTGATACTGAAGGGTGGAGTTCTCCGGTTAAACGGACCTATCAAATTGATTATGAAAACCTTTATGGCATGACCGTGGTTTCTTACCGCTACAGCATTATCTATTCCTATAATGGATCATACGATGGTAAAGGTTCCTACCTTACCTCAGTACAAATTGTTCCGGAAAATGTAAGAACGCTCTTTGGCTTTGATTTTACGGCCACGATGAAACTGGGCGGAATTCAAAACCAAGGAACAAAAGCAAACCCAATCGCTGGGGCAACGATCCTCATGGAATATACAGTCAGTTCAATTATGGTTTCAAACAATAAGGTTGATAGTTACTTCGTCACCGGCCGCGGTGGTTTCAAAAGACTTTAGAGATAACTCACGAATATTTTTCCATCATTCTGGCGCTCAAGAAAAGTCTTGAGCGTCAGTTTACAAGTAAGCCAATCATTCTGAATCGAACACTTCTTACAGACCCCCTCCCCATCACAAGACGAGGCTATGGTAATCCCTTTTTCTCTTAGAAAGCGGAGTAAGTTCTTATCAAGATCAAGATCCCGATAATGAATTTCTGAGGATGAATTTGAGGCAAGACCCATGATTTGTATCACTGACATGAAAAATTTCCGGGATTTCGATCATCAATAATAAACCGATGTCCTTCTTTAAATTGAGTAAAGGCCCATATGTTTCCTAATTTATCAGCATTATAAATGGGAAGTGGAAACTTCAAGAGATTTTCAATTTGTTCTTTAGAACTTCTCTTGGATTCAATCACCAGCCTCGTTGGATCAGACAAAAATAAATGCCTTGAGTGCCTTATTAATTTATCAACCTCAGAGGTTTTTTTGCTACTTGCAAGACCATATCTCACCAGTTGAAAAAGATGCTGACCAGGATCTCGACTTTGGTTAGAAAACGCCCATATTTTTGAGTCCTCATTCTCAATCATGCAAACCGCAGAACTTCGAACCTTAGATTCGCCTTGAAATAAGGAAGTTCCATGAAGGGATTCAATGGTCGACAATTTTTGTGACGAAGAGGAGAAAAAAGCTGACTCACCAAGGGAGAGGCCATAAATATTTCCAACAGGAAGAACCTTATCAATGAGAAAGATTGAATTATCATAGAGATTAAAATCATAGTTACATCTCCCTTGAGACCCTTTCTCTGTCACAAAAGGAACGAGGGATGTATTGACAAGAATCTTTTGTTTGTTTTTGTTTTGACGAAAATGCTGAATAAGACTCAAGTGATCAACATAAGGAGACGTTTCGTTCTCCTTTAAGATATCAGCACCTCTAAAATAAAACGGAGAGAGTTCCTCATTTGATTTCAGTGCATTTAGGTTTTTCGCTAAGAACGATTCAAACTCTTTATTGATTTTAAGTTTGTTTTTAAAATTGTTGTTTATATATGAAGCGTAAAATTCTAAGGACCTCTTCTTGCCAAATTTAGCTAAAATCCATTCGAGTCCATATAAAAATGGATATTGATTCTTGGGCTCTTCAGAGAAAAAATCAAAATAATAACTTTTTCCATTCATCTCTAAAAGTACCTGGAGCCTAGAGGTGGGAGATGATTGATCAGGTCTTATGGAGAGTTGAAGAAGATTCCAAATAGCAAAGTGATCCAGAAAATCGAGTTTGTCTCCGTTATTCCTCATTGAATCTAGGTAAACATTTTCCGAATGGGCGTCTGATCCGACAATTTGTGCTGTTATATTTTTCTCAATTGGACAATAAGTGGGCGAAGAATATTTCTCCATCGACTCCTTTGAAATCTTAACTAGGGGAGTTTCAATTTTACTGATGAAAAGAGAGCAAGAACTTAATAAGAGTAACAGGGCCAGTTTATACATTTTCTTCCTCATCTAAAATAATATCTGGAGAGGAGTGTGTATGGGAGAGTTTAAATCTTTCATGTAAATCTTGTTTCATGTCTAATTCATATATTTTTTTCTGATTCGTTTTTAAAACACCAATCAAAAAGATCCCATTGGGTGAAGTTTGAGTTTGGAGGGACTCTAATTCATATCCAGTTTCAAAAATTCCTCGCATAATTTTATCAAATTCGATCTCCCTGTACCCGTTTTTCCTGTGCGGAGGCGCCGGAATAAAGAATGTGAAGGTTGATTTGAAAATTTTTTTTCCTGATCTTGGGGATCGGCTACTCATGTGATTTACTCCAGTAATCATAAGGTTTCAGTACGTTGAATCCTTCTGCTTCAATATTGTAGGCCAATGAGAGATGAAATGTTGAGAAGTTCTTTCGTTTGTTAAACAGATTCGCTTGGAAAAACTTTCCCTATGATATTTTTCTTTGTACAAAAAAAAGTTTGGGTATAATAAAAGTAAGATGTGACAGGATGTCACTCTCAAAGGCATGATGCCGAAAAGAAGGGAGCCAAGCAGGGGCTCCCTTTTTTTATGTAATTCTTCTTAAATCATCCATTAAAATTTTTATAAATCTTCAATACTGCCCTAGTACGGGTACCATTTTCTTCGTCGCCTCCGACTTAAATACTACGGTTTTAGCGTATACTGAGGATTTTAAGGTATTTAAGAAAAATCCGATAAAACTTTATAGGGGAGTTTTTTAAGATGAATAAACTATTTTTGACATATATATTCCTTATTTCCTTCGTTTCTGCCGGAACAAATCAGCTAAAGGATATTTGGATTGCTGCACATTCCCCCGTAAAGCTCGGTTCAAGTTCAAAAATTAGAAAAGAAACTAGAATTTGGTTACATCGCCCTTCGCAATCTACCTTTATTGATGCCACTGAAGAATATCTTCCTGGTCTTCCAGCCTCTGTGCGTTTGGAGGCTTATTGTAAAGATCTGAAGAGTGGGTTTTATAAAATTGATCATTACAAAGTTGATTCAAAGAATTGTATCGTTTTGGGCACTGATATGAACAAGGTTATCCTTCATGGAGCTTTTCTTGTAGGGGATCAGCATGTACGGCATTTCGTGAGTGATCTTTCTTCAGCTAAATTAGATAAAAATAAAATTCAAAAAGACCTTATAAAGCTAATCGATAAAAAGGGTTCATTAAAATGAAATCAAATCTCGTTATCTTTTTAACGTTTATATTCACTTTTATCAAATTAACTCATGCTACAGATGTCATTACCGCATCAAGTTTCGGAGCTGATTGTCCATTGGCCGGGACAAAATTGGCAGAAGATGTATCCACATTAGCAAATAACTTAAAAACACATTACCAAAAAACAATTGAGAAATTACAAGAAAAAAAAACAGACGTGGATAAGTGTTTCTCGAATCAAAAGGAAGCAGATGATTTTCAACAGCATTTAAATCTCATCAAAACCGTCGCCGAAAATTGGGCGCCCAAACCTATTCCTTTAGGTTTAAAGCTTTCAACGGCAGAGATTAAATGTAGTGGAAGGCAAACGTTTATAAGTTCAATGGATGTCATATTTTCTCAATTAAGAACTGGGAA
>JACCED011219097.1_pt1 | contig 12594 bp, 10 predicted proteins | sample 7455021 | NCBI WGS metagenome assembly JACCED01 (sample SAMN15323456, study PRJNA562643) | freshwater metagenome | isolation source: river surface water | place: USA:Blue River Watershed | collected 2017-08-19
TCAAGGCGCTGGGTGAATATCACACGAAGGTGGATATTTATGACCCGTGGATTGACGTGGATGAGGCGAGGCGAGAATATGGGCTGGAGTGTTTAACCGCTTTACCTGCTAATGGGACTTATCAGGCTGTTGTGTTGGCGGTGGGGCATAAAGAGTTTGTGGAATTGGGTTATTCAACAATTAAAGATTTGACTCAAACAAATGGAGTCATATTTGATGTAAAGAGTGTTTTGCCGATAGAGGCGGTAGATGGTCGTCTTTGATGGCATAGGAATATAGGTTAATGACCCGATACGAAGAAATCCAAGAAGAATTACGCAAATCGCCAAAAAAATGGCTTGTAACTGGTGTTGCTGGATTTATTGGAAGTCATCTGCTGGAAACTTTGCTCAAGCTCGATCAAAGTGTGGTTGGATTAGATAACTTCGCAACGGGATATCAGAGAAATTTAGATGAGGTGCAATCTCTGGTGGAACCTGAGCAATGGAGAAGATTCAGCTTTACTCAGGGAGATATTCGAAAGCTAGAAGACTGTAAGCTCGTTTGCGAAGGTGTGGATTATGTTTTTCATCAGGCTGCTTTGGGAAGTGTCCCTCGTAGTTTGGCAGACCCGATAGCAACTAATGAAACCAATGTTTCTGGATTTCTGAATATGCTAGTTGCTGCTCGCGATGCAAGGGTGAAAAGTTTCACCTATGCAGCGAGTAGTAGCACCTATGGAGACCACCCCGCATTACCCAAGGTTGAGGCCAATATCGGCAACCCGCTCAGCCCCTACGCTGTCACGAAATACGTTAATGAGCTTTATGCGAGTGTGTTTGCTCGCAGCTATGGATTCAATACAATTGGTCTGCGCTATTTCAACGTATTTGGACCTCGCCAAGATCCCAATGGGGCCTACGCTGCAGTGATTCCCAAGTGGACGGCGTCCCTGTTGAAAAATGAAGTGGTATGCATCAACGGCGATGGGGAAACCACCCGTGATTTCTGCTTCATCGAAAATGCAGTTCAAGCCAACTTGCTTGCGGCGACCACGACACAAGCCGACGCGCGGAATCAAGTGTACAACGTAGCACTGGGGGACCGGACGACCCTCGACGGTCTGTTCGCCATGATCCAGGCTAGCCTGAACCAGCTCGGTGTGAAGTCCGATATGCAACCCAAGTACCGTGATTTTCGCACCGGGGACGTTCGGCACAGCCAAGCGGATATTTGCAAGGCGGAGCGTTTGCTGGGTTTCGTACCGAGGGTGCGGATTGCCGAAGGCATTAGGATCGCCATGCCCTGGTATGTCAAGCACGTGTAAGCGCCAGAGTTTGCCAGCTATGACTAATATCTATTCCAATGTCCATCCCTCCAGCCTCATTGAAGAGGGGGTGGTGGTTCATGAAACCGCCTTGATTGGACCCAATTGCTATCTGAGAGGCCGGATGTCCATCGGGGCCAATGCGCACCTCAAGGGTGGCCTGACGCTGATTGGTGATATTGATGTCGGACACGATGCATTCATCGAGCCCGGTGTCTGTATTGCTTCCGATGCGAACAAGGAAACGCCTCAAGAGGGCAAGGTGGTTGTCTGCGAAGGCGCCCATGTGGGCGCTGGATGCGTGCTCTACCAAGGTGTCGTTATCGGCCGCTATGCCCGTATCGAGCCGGGGTCGGTTATTTTTCGGAATATTCCCCCGTATGCCGTCGTGAGCGGGAACCCCGCAGTCATCACCGGCTATGTACGGGATACTTCCCAACAGCGGGCTGTTCCGACCACGATTGTCGAAAAGCCAGATGTCCCAGGGGTTTATCCTTTTAATGTCCGCGGGGTTGCGCTTTATCAGTTTCAGCGTATTCGGGATCTAAGAGGGGACCTCACGGTCGGTGAGTTTGAACGCAATATCCCGTTCATCCCCAAGCGATATTTTGTGGTCTTCGATGTCCCTAGTTATGAGACCCGAGGTGAACATGCTCACAAGCGTTGCCACCAGTTCTTGATATGCCCTTCGGGGAGTGTGTCCGTTGTGGTGGACGACGGTATCAGCAGGGAGGAAATTACTCTCAATAAACCCAATATGGGTTTGCTGATAGCGGCGGGAGTCTGGGGTGTTCAGTATAAATACTCTGAAGGTTCTGCATTGATAGTGTTTGCATCTGAATTTTATGACCCGGATGACTACATCAGAAACTACGACGAGTTTGTAAAATTTTGCCAATTGAATTCATGATTCCTTTTCTAGATCTCAAATCCACTTACCTTGAGCTTAAGTCGGAGATTGATACGGCAGTAGTGCAGCAGCTGAACTCTGGCTGGTATATCTTGGGGCCGGAGGTGGAGCAATTCGAAGCCGAGTTTGCAGACTTTTGCGGCGCGTCCCATTGTGTTGGGGTCGGGAACGGATTGGATGCACTGATTCTCGCTCTGAGGGCCTTGGATATAGGTTCCGGTCAGGAAGTGATTGTTCCTGCGAATACCTATATTGCGACTTGGCTTGCTGTAAGTGCCGTTGGGGCAACGCCCGTTCCGGTGGAGCCTGACCCAGAAACTCACTGCCTTGATCTGCTCCGGGTTGAGCAGGCAATTACCCCGCGTACTGCGGCCCTGCTACCGGTCCACCTCTACGGGCATCCCGCCGATGTGCAGGCACTGTCCCACTTATGCCAGAAATACGGGTTACGAATGGTGGAGGACGCGGCTCAGGCGCATGGAGCCCAATTTCGCGAACAGCGGATCGGATCGACGGGGGATATCGTGGCCTGGAGTTTCTACCCGGGTAAGAATCTCGGTGCATTCGGTGACGGTGGCGCCATTACCACCAATGATCTAGCGCTCGCAGAGCGGGTTTCCACGCTGCGGAACTACGGCTCCACGGTCAAGTACATCAATACTGAAAAAGGGGTCAATAGCCGTCTGGACCCTATCCAGGCTGCCGTACTAAGGGCCAAGCTTCCGAAACTACTCGAGTGGAATGCCCGGCGCGAACAAATTGCCCACCTGTATTCTTCCCGTTTCTCTGGCCTGCCCATCGGCCTGCCCAAGGTGAAAGCTGGGGCTACCCATGCTTGGCATTTGTATGTGATTACCACCTCCGTTCGTGAAGCGCTCCAGGCACACCTGACCAAGCAAGGGGTGGGGAGCCTGATTCACTACCCCGTCCCTCCTTTCAGGCAGAAAGCATTCGAGGAATTCGCTCATCGGGCCGAAGAATGGCCGATAGCAGATCGTTTGGCAGGCCAGGTACTGAGTCTCCCCATGGGGCCTCATCTGGCCATCGAGGATGCTTCCCGTGTTGCGGATGCTGTTGAACTGTTTTTTGGCAGCTGATTCAGTCCATGGCAATCACTAAATAAAGTGGATTAGATGTCTAACCCCCAGTCCACGAATTTCCTGGAAGCAATCCGACTTTTCGAGCTGACCCAAATTAATGATCTCCTTGAATCAATGGGGCATAAAGGAGCCAGCATTCTCGAGATAGGTGCCGGTACTGGGTGGCAGGCTCGGGAGCTGGTCAGCCGGGGTTATCAGGTCTCTGCCATTGATATTCCCTCCAGCAATCACAGTTTCGCACGAATCTGGCCCATCATGGATTTTGATGGTCGGCACATCCCGTTCCCTGATGCATCGTTTGATGTGGTGTATAGCTCCAATGTACTGGAGCACGTTGAGGATCTGGAAACGCTGAATCTGGAAATGGTGCGAGTGCTGCGACCTGGCGGGTGTGCCATTCACTATGTCCCTACCCGCGCTTGGCGGGCTTGGTCGTTGTCGGCGTTCTACCCCTCGTTGGTACGTGACGTATGGCGGCGGCTCTTCTCGCCAAAAGTGAAACAGATTCCACCGGTTGCTTCGGAAAACCCTGCAAACCTTCTCGTAGCGCCTGGCAACAAGCAGCAGCGCTCCTTGCTCCAGAAAGTGCTGCGTAGGCTGGTCCCCCATGCCCATGGCGCTGAAGGGTCGTGTTGGTCCGAACTCTCCCGGTTTGCTCGCTCATCTTGGGACAGCTATTTCACCGCAGCGGGTTGGGTGGTTGACGATTATCGGAGCAATGGCATGTTTCTCACGGGTGAAATGCTAATGGGCGGGCTATTGCCCACCCCTTTGCGGACTCGCCTCAGTAAATACTTTGGAAGCACAGCTCATCTATATGTGCTGAAGCGCATGTAATACCTATGAATGAACATGTCCTAGACCTTAACTACGGCCCGTGGCTACCCGCCAAGCGAGACTCGAAAATACTGGATTTGGGGTGCGGCGATGGGCGCATCCTGCGTTTCCTTGCAGCAAAGGGATATACCTTCCTATTTGGCGTTGACCGGGATGCATCGATGTTATCGGCGGCCGGTGGAATTCCGGGGGTAACGCTTGAATGTACAGAAGTAGATGCTCAGTATCTTGGCAATAAAAAGGGATGTTTTGATCTTATTATTGTCAAGCAGATGATTTACTACATAGATCGAGGTCAGTCCTTGCAGTTTATGCAGGCACTCAGAGATGCATTGACTGAAGACGGTATATTGATCATTGAATATTTCAATGCCTCATTAATATCATCACGTTTTACGGAATTAAAAGACCCGTTTATCCGAACGGCATATACGGAGCACTCCATGCGGCGGTTAATTGCAGCCAGTGGTTTGCATGAGCGGGCGACATTTGGTGAGCGCATGATTTATAAAAACTGGCGGTCCAGTTTGTATGGCGCCATGCGATCAATCTGGTTCGCTCTACTCAAAGGGATATATATCATTGAGCGTGGCTATGATGGAGAGATTCCTAAGATTGGCCAGAAATCTATTCTTTCTATCGCTGGAAGTACACCTCAAAAAATATCCGCCAGGGGGTTGGGTTAACTTATGAAGGTGATTCACCTTTGGAAAGACTATTCGCCTAATTTATTTGATCGTGCTCATCCGCTCTGCTTGGAGAACGGGATCGATTCTGAAGTGGTGTGCCAGGCTTTTATCGACAACGGCGCCAAAATGTTACCGAATACCTGTTTGGTCAGAACGCGAACCCCGCAGGAATCCAATTCCCAGCAATTCTTCGCAAGAGTGAATCGCCTTGTCCGGCGAAAAGTTGACACCCGGCTCTTCGCTAAATTGGTTACTGAACGCATATTGCACGGTGGGCCGGATATTGCCCATTGCCATTTTGGAACAACCGCTGCTTTATTGGCACAGCATGGGGCGCTACCTCATATTCCGTTCCTTGTTTCATTCTATGGCGTTGATATCAGCCAGTGTTTGAATAACGAAGCGGTATTGAATGCTTACAAGGAGGTGATTGAAAAGGCTTCCTTGTTGCATGTGTTATGTGATGAAGCTGAAGAGCGTCTATTGGCTCTGGGCTGCCCTCGGGAAAAAATTCGCATTGCCAATCTTCCAATTGACCTCAGTGCGATTCCAGATATTGGGGTGGAATCCGTTGGAACAACCCGTTTTCTGATCCCGGCTCGGTTCGTAGAAAAAAAGGGACATTGGGTACTGCTAAAAGCCTATCGACGCTTAGTCGATGCCGGTTACCCTGTCTCGCTGACCTGTTTCGGATATGGCCCTGTCGAGTGGCTATTGCGTGCAATTGACGATCTTGCGTTAAAGGATCATGTCGAAATAATAGACAACCGACAAACCGGTGATTTTATGACAGAGTACGTCAGACAACTTCGAACGCATGACGTGGTACTAGCGCCATCCGTGCGAGCCGCCAACGGTGACGACGAAGGAGGGCCTGCGCTGACGCTGGTCATGGCCCAGGCTGCCGGAAAACCAGTGATTGCCTCCGATTTTCCTGGGGCAGAGCGCTCGATTAGAGATGGCGTAGAAGGGAAAATAGTGGCAGTGGGGAGTGTTGAAAGTCTTTACGCCAGTATGATTGAGTTAATAAATCAAGAAGATGTATGGAAACAATTTGGATCGGCAGGTAAAGCTTGCGTACGGGACGAATTTTCAGATTCAACTTACTGGAAAAATTTGAGCGAATGGTATGGGATTGTATGTCGCTAAGGTTTACTCCCTTGATTTGCTCCCATAAAGCTGACGCATCATGAGATTGAGCTTTATGCGCCAGCTTCGTGAGGGCGCCCTATTAAGTGCTTCCAAGCTACTTTGTGGTGTATTGAAAATAAAGGTAATCGCACTCGCTTTGGGGGTTCAGGGAGTCGGCTTGCTTTCGCTAGCAATGCAGTTCCAAGGTACGGCGTTGACATTTATATCCTTAAGCTTGGCTGTCGTAATAATTAATCAAGGCCGAACCTTTATGGAGCAAGGAGACCCCAGACGCTCTGGACAGGTTTTAGGTACAGGGATAGCAATAATGTCAGCTAGCGCTGGTGTATTTGTTGCCCTGGCGTTTATGCTGAATTGGGGTTTTCAGCTAGGTGGCCGAATTGGCATTGATAGTTTTGTGCTGGTTGCGGTTGCTATTTCGGCTTTTGTTATGGCTGCTTCCTCTGTCGTTTGGGAAAGTACTTGTTTTCTTATTGACAAGTATCCAGTGTATGTTCGTGTAAATATCATATCGGCATTTGTTGATTCCGTCGTGATAGCCTTGGGCGCATGGTTTTACGGTGTTGATGGCGCTTTGTATGCGCTACTCCTGACCAGCGTTGCACAGTTTGTCGTCTATTACTTTCTGGTCGTAAGAGACGAGGGCGCTAGGGAGTTGCTGGGTAATTTAAGGGTTGAGCGTACGCTCTTGCTGCCTATGTTTAGGCAATGCCTCTCGGTTCAGGCAACTTCAATATTGGTTCAATTATCGCCCTTGCTGGCAAGAGGACATATCATCTTGGTCAAAGGCAACGTAGAGAACGGCTATCTACAGGTTGGAACGGCGTTAGCTGCATATTTACTTCCTTTTGTTATGAATGGTGTGTGGGGGCATTTGCATCCCTATGTTGCCGCGAATGGAGACAGCGCCGAATCCCGCAAGGAACTTTCCGCAACTTTGGAAAAAGTCATGCCGATGGCAGCACTTGCATGTGTTTTTGTGGTTGTGGCTAGCCCATTTCTTATATCTGTCTTTTATACAGGTGATTTTTTGCCGGCAAGGAGATTGATGGTATTTTACTTCGCGGCAGAAGTTATGTTTATAGGCTTGTCCGTGCTGACTGCCTATGTTGTGGCTGCCAAAATGTATTTATATTGTTTTGCGGCCTATGCAATATATCATGTGATTCTGTTGTCTTGTGTATTCATGTTTTCTAATGAGTTTGGTTCAATGTCCTATGTGTTGGGGCATATTATTGGTGTTTCGTTGCTTTCGGCTGTTTCAATGATTTGGGGTGTTCGTTCCGGAACGCTTTCAATTGGGCTGGTTAAGAAAATTGGATTGGTTGTGTTGGTTGCGGAAACTTGCATTCTATTTGAAGCTTTCGATGTTTTTCTTCTTGAAAATCCAGTACGTGTAGCGTGGTATTTGTTTCCGCTTATGGTTGTTTTTTATTTAAAAACTATTGTTAATAAGACTGCCGTTAAGAAATTGGCTTGAAGTATTTTTTGGTGAGATATGAATAAAATGCCTAGGGTTTCTGTTTTTACTGCCACCTTTAATCGGCGCAGTACTATACATAGAGTTTATGAGTCGCTAGTTCAGCAGACTTATAGAGGCTTTGAGTGGATAGTAATAGATGATGGTTCCGAAGATAACACGGGCGAATTGATATCCCACTATCAGTCTATTGCAAATTTTCCAATTACGTATATATGGCAAAAAAATCGTGGTAAGCATACAGCTTACAACTTATTTGCTGCCCATGCTAAAGCGCCGCTGTATTGCGCAATTGATTCCGATGATGCAGTCCTGCCTAATTGTCTGGAGCGCATGTTGTTTCATTTTGATTCGATACCGAGTAGTGAGAAAGCCCGGTATGCGGGAATTATGTGTTTGGCCGAGAATCAACACGGTGAATTGATTGGTGATGAATTTTTCCCCGAGGATATGGGCGATAATATTGTCTCTGTTCTGTTGAGGCATAAGAAACTTGGCGATAAAGGTGGCTTGAATCGTGTGGAAGTGCTCAAAGAATTCCCATTTCCGGAAGATGTTTTAAACGTCTATTTGCCAGAGAGTTATCACATTCACGGTTACTCTGCAAAGTATAAAACTCTGTTCGTAAATGAGATTCTGATAAAGCCATGGACAGATCCTCGGGCCGATCATCTTTCTCACGCCTTAGGGACCGAGAAAAACTTGAAAGGTAGCGTATATGGTTTGCTGGCATGGCCGAAATACTCTATGCGCTATTTTTTCCGCAGGCCAAAACTTTTTGTTGCGGTTACATCAAAATATATTGCAGTGTCGCTGATTCTTAAGAAGTCGTTTTTGGATCAGTATCGCCAAATTGGAAATTTATGGGGATGCCTTCTTTGGGCTGCTTTGCTTCCCCTTGGATTGTTTAGATTTTTTATTAATAAATAATATTCATGTTTATCATGTATCAAGGTAATGGCCGTAAGTTAAGTTTAAAGACTCGCTTTCTTAACCAATTCAGAGCTTATTTGATAGATTCGGATTTTGAACGCTGGGCTGCTTACTCTATTCGGAGTTCTGGAATTCTGTCGCCGTTGTTTAAGCGGCTGATACCAAATAATTACCAATACTTGAAGCCTTCAATCCGACAGTTTGAGTATAGTGGAATCGTGTTGAATGTAGATATTAGTGACTATATTGGCCATACGGTTTTTTTTGGCTTGAACACAGATTTGCATAAACTCTTTAATTTGTGTCGTCCGAATAGTATTGTTTTTGATATTGGTGTGAATATAGGCTGGACTGCCATGAATATGAGCAAGATTTGCTCCTGCGGTCAGGTTTATGGTTTTGAGCCAGATACGATCAATTTTATTGCCTGTTCGAAAAATCTCGAATTAAACCCAGACATACGTAACCTTGTCCTCAGTAATGTGGCTCTTGGTGATCAAGACGCCATGATTAAAATGGTTGTTTCTGAGCCTACCAATTTAGGGGGAAATCGAGTAGAGGAGTCAAGTGTTAACGCGGGTGATGCCGAAGTGGTGATGACGACACTGGATGCGTTTTTTTCAAGCCGTTCATTGAGTCGACTGGATCTTGTCAAGATTGATACTGAGGGCTATGAATTGAGGATTTTGCAGGGTGGGTTTACTACTCTGTCCAATCTTCATCCAGTGCTGTTTGTTGAGGTTAACGATAATAATCTTCGCCGTAATGGTGATAGCGCAAAGGCATTGATAGAATTTTTGCACCGAGCTGGTTATATGAATATCGTCAACTCCGAGACGGGCGTTGCTGTTCAGCTTGGAGATGACTTTTCAGACATACATATGGATATTATTGCCAGAGCTTAAGTTTCTGGTTTTTTGATTTTTTGTATTTTTCGGAGTTATTATGTGCTTTGAAGGCAAGAAGGTTCTTGTTACGGGTGTTTGCGGGACGATTGGGTCAGCTTTGGTTCAGGCGTTGCTTTCAGATGCATTTGGACTATGTGTCAGTGTTGTAGGTATTGATATTAACGAAAGCGAGATTTTTTACCTTGCTAATCGATATAGGGATTTGGGGAGAGCAAAGTTTCGTTTGATTGATATTCGCGATCGTGATGCACTGGTTAAGATATTTAAGGGCGTGGACATTGTTATTCACGCAGCCGCCCTTAAGCATGTGGCTATTTGTGAAGAAAACCCTGATGAAATGCTTCAGACTAATTTGTTGGGAGTTCGTAATTTAATCCATGCGGCAAATATTAATGGGGTTGAAAAAGTCATATTTACTAGTTCAGATAAAGCTGTTAATCCTTCCAGCAATATGGGTGCCTCAAAATTGGTAGGTGAGGGTCTGATTCGATCTGCATCTAAGGAGGGTGGCCGTGATGGAACCATCTTTGCCTCGACACGTTTTGGTAACGTGCTCGGATCCAGGGGTTCCGTCATCCCAATCTTCTTGCGCCAAATTATGGGGAAGGCTCCCCTGACATTGACCCATAAGGAAATGACCCGGTTTGTAATGGGTATTGATCAAGCAGTTACCTTAGTTCTCGATTCCGTTAATCTTGCAACTGGTGGCGAGATTTTTGTGACTAAGATGCCCATTTTAACTGTTCACGGACTAGCTGAAGTAATGCTTGATCATTTTGCAGCAAGAGATATCGGGATAAAAGAGATCGGTATTAAATCCGGTGAGAAGCTTTATGAGGAATTGATGACTGACACAGAATCTAAAAGAGCCATAGAATTAGAGAATTATTTCGTTATTTTCCCATCTGAAGAAAGAGTTATCGCTGCCTCTGAATCAGATTATGGTAAAATCATTTCTCGAAAAATCTTGCGGCAGTATAACTCTCACCTAGGTCCATTTATGAGCCACGGAGAAATCCTTGCTTTTTTGAAGAGCAATAATTTACTTTCATTCGATGGGATTTCTTAAAGCATTGATTTATGGTTCAATTCGTGGACTTACATGTCAAGGATACAAACTAAAGATAGTGATTTTCGGTTGAATCCTCTCTCTAGATTGAACATTGCCGGCGGAACGTTACCCATGGTTGCATGTGGGCGTTAATCGTTCTAATCCGTCAACCAGATTGCAGCTGCCTCTTGAGTCTCTGGCATCGTGTGGAACTTATTAGCATTAAATACTTCTTGATCCGATCTTCAGGCATGTCTAGGCTTGTCCATAGTATGGGTCGTTGCCAACTTTAGAAACAAAGCGCAATCCTCCTAGTCGTGCTTTGTGCAGTGGGTTACTAGGCACAAGAATGTACGCTTCCATTTTTTGATCGATTCTTTGCAAGTGACTTCAAATGTTCGAGCATGTTTTCGATCCACGCCTTGTTGCTTGCAATCAGCGTTGGTTTGACTTGGGCGATGGCCAACTCTTGAATTCGATATGCAAGGTGGCTCTGAAAAAAAAATGGATTTTTATGACCAGCAGGGGCACGCACGCCACAGAGGCTAAGCCACATGTCGCTGAGTTCCTTGAGGGATAGGTTTGAGAGGTTGGCAACTTGAGCCAACACGCTGGGTTCGGTTGTTTTCATCGTTGGCGTTTACTATGGTTTTTGCATTGCGGTTACAGATGGAAGTGTTCCTCTCGAAGCGACTTGCAAAGCCTGGAGTTGGGCAGGCGGATTGAACTGTCGGTACTCTTGAAGATTGGCTAATGCGCGCTCATAGAGTCGATGCTGATATTCTGACATTGCTAATAGCTTGGAGGCTTGGTCTTCTTTTGGTGCGGGGAGGTCCTTAGTAACATCACTTTTCTTGCGATGCAGTATCTGCGGACGAATCAACTCTCAAAGCACTTCAACCTTAAGTTGTTGTTCATGTGTCTTTGCTTCGATAAATTGTCTGTATGTTCGAGAGAAAGAATTGAGTGCGCAGAGCATTCCCGGGTTGAACAAAGTCAAATAGACGCCAGAGACCTGCCAATGTGTTCTCAACAGGTGTCCCGGTGCAAGCGATGCGGAATCTGACCTTCTGTTTTTTGCGGAGCGGGTACAAGATCCGCTGGTTACTGAGGATGCTCGTAAAGATAGACCTATGCCTTTTTTATGCCTCTTGCAGACAGTCACTTTGAGATCCGTGATTGTGAAATTAACTGGCATCATTGGCGGCAACCAACTGAAAAAATCATATTAACGATGGGCGGTTGTTTGAAATGAATTTTTCAGGAACAACTTTGTACCTGACATACGATGGTATTCTGGAACCGCTGGGTCAGTCGCAAGTTCTTCGCTATCTCGAGCGGCTTTCGCTGAATCGCAAGATTATTCTTATAAGTTTTGAAAAATCGGCTGATTGGTATCTAGGCGAGCGTCGCAAGATAATGCGAGAGCAACTTCAGGCGACAGGCATAGTTTGGATGCCTTTGCGCTATCACAAGCGCCCAAGTGCATTTGCAACAGCATACGACATTGTTCAGGGGATATTGGCGGGCACTTGGGTTGTCTGTAGATACCGCGTCACCATAGTTCATGCCCGCAGCTATGTGCCTTCAGTGATGGCCTTCACCCTAAAGAAAATATTCCATCTGAAAATTATTTTTGACATGCGCGGTTTTTGGGCTGATGAACGCATTGAAGGGGGCTTGTGGCCCCGCAGTGGACGCATGTACAAGTTGGCAAAGTGGTTTGAAAGACGCTTTTTACTCAATGCTGATCATGTAGTTTCGCTGACCCATTCAGCAGCGCAAATTATACATAGCTTTGATTATCTTCAAGGCCGATTGCCTCCGCTTACAGTGATACCAACCTGTGCAGATCTGAATCGTTTCAAACCTTTCTCCTATGAATTTAAACCTTCTCCATTTGTGCTTGGTTATGTAGGTACTGTTGGTACATGGTATTTGTTTGATGAGGTCGTCGCCTGTGTGGCCATTTTATTGCGGATGAAGCCCGAAGCCCGGTTTCTTGTAGTCAACCGGGGTGAGCACGACTACATTCGACAGCGCCTCCAAGCTGCCGGAGTGCCCGAATCAGCATTAGAAATCAGATCGGTCACAAATGAAGAGGTGCCCGCCTTGATGGCGCGCATGCACGCGGGCATCTTTTTCATTAAACCGGTGTTTTCCAAACAAGCTTCTGCACCCACAAAGCTGGCCGAGTTTCTAGGCTGTGGAATTCCTTGTTTGGGAAA
>JACCED010071612.1_pt1 | contig 12593 bp, 10 predicted proteins | sample 7455021 | NCBI WGS metagenome assembly JACCED01 (sample SAMN15323456, study PRJNA562643) | freshwater metagenome | isolation source: river surface water | place: USA:Blue River Watershed | collected 2017-08-19
ACGCAGGTCTGCATGAACTGCCACTCGCAGATCCAGAAAGACAGTCCGAAGCTCGCTCCTCTCAGAGAGTCTTGGGAGACGGGCAAGCCGGTGAAGTGGGTTCAAGTGCATAAAACCCCGGACCACGTTTACTTCAACCATTCCGTTCACGTTAATCGTGGAGTTGGTTGCGTATCTTGTCACGGGAAGGTGAATGAGATGGAAGTTGTGCACCACGCTGAACCGCAGTCGATGGCGTGGTGCTTGGATTGCCACCGCAACCCTGAGAATCACCTTCGTCCGGTGAGTGAGGTGACGAACTTTGGGTGGCAGGTGGGTGGTGAGGGATCTGTCGCCAAGAGTCAGAGGGAGTTCGGCTTGGAGTTCATCCAAAAGGCTCACATCAATCCGCCGGTGAAGAATTGCGCCGGATGCCATCGTTAAACCGACGAACCCAAAACTTTTAGAAGCAAATGAGTAAGCGTGTTTTCCATCACCCGACTGAAGACCAATCAACGGGTCGGAAGTATTGGAGGTCTCTCGGGCAGATTTCTGAGTCTCCAGAGTTCAAAGGATGGTTGGAGAGGGAGTTTCCTCAGGGCGCCTCTGAGTTGAATGAAAGCGAGGTCACTCGGAGAAACTTTGTCCAGTTGATGGGTGCTTCCGTTGCGCTCGCTGGAATGAGTCTTTCGGCGTGCCGTCGCCCGCTCAAACAACTGGTTCCATTTTCCAAAGGTCTTGAGTGGTCGGTGCCCGGCAAGGCGCTGTTTTTTGCTTCAAGCTATCCAACTCGACGCGGTGCGTTGCCCGTGTTGGTCACAACCCACGACGGTCGCCCCACGAAAATCGAGGGTAATCCAGAGCATCCGGCGTCCCAGGGAGCAACGGATGTCTGGGCTCAATCCTCGTTGCTCGATCTTTACAACCCGCACCGTGCAAATCGGTTCGTGGTCACAGGTGTAGAGTCCAATCGCGAAGGGTTTATCAAGTCCCTCGAAGTTGCGCTATCGAAGACAAAAGACGGCAGCGGTCTGGCTTTCCTCGTTGACGAAAATCACGGTCCAACGCGGGAGTCGCTGAGGGCGCTGGTTTCGACGAAATTCCCCAAAGCACGCTGGTTTTCTTCCGAGGTCTTCGGGGCATCTGCCTCTCTGGAGGCCGCAGCTCTTTCCTTCGGTTCTGGTCTTGTCGCTCGACCTGTACTTGGGGCCGCCGACAAGATTTTGTCTGTGGACTGTGATTTTCTCGGTAACGAGGGAACGGTTCAGGACGCGAAAGGTTTCGCGAAACGTCGAAAGACGCTGAAGGCGACGGATGCGATGAATCGCCTCTATGCGGTGGAGAACCGCTACACTGTCACAGGAGGCATGGCAGACCACCGATTGCGTCTGCGGACCTCCAGTCACGCATCCTTTTTGCGCAGTCTGGCAGAGGAGGTTCAGAAAGTCACTGGAGACCAGATGCTCCGGGATGGGATTACGGCTAGCAAGATTGAACCACTTTCAGGCAGTGAGAAGTGGGTTTCGGAGTGCGCAACCGATTTAGTGCAGTCAAAAGGGAAGGCATTGGTGCTGGTTGGCGGGCAACAACCTGTTGCCGCCCAAGTCTTGGGACACTTGATCAATCGAGCGCTTGGGGCGCTAGGGTCTACGGTGTTGATTGCGAAAAACCCAGTTAAGTCGCTTGAACCTTACGGCGCATTCCTCGCCGCGTTGCAGTCGAATGCGTTGAAGGGATTGATTGCGCTCTCTGGCAACCCCGCATACGCGAAGCCTGGCGATTTGAACTTTGCTGAGTCGGTGAAGAGCTTGGACTTCTTCATCGTGCTCTCCACCTCCGAGGATGAAACTTCGAAGCTGGCTTCTGCGGTTGCTCCGAAGGCACATTATTTGGAGGAGTGGAATGATGGATTTGCTGCGGATGGTTCTGTTGTGATTGGACAACCCTCCATTCTCCCGATTTTTGGCGGTGTTTCAGAACTCGAGATTTTGGCACTCGTCGCAGGTGTAAAGGACACTCCACACGAGCTTGTGCAAAAGTCGCACCAAGATTCTGGTGGGAAGGACTGGGCCAAAAATCTGCGCGATGGTTTTTATGGGAAGCCTTCCGCGAGTGAGACAGTTGGCGCGGCTACCCTGAGTTTGCCAGCCCCTCCGAAATCCATCGAAGGTTACGAGGTTGTTTTTGTAAACGATTCAAAAGTGGACGATGGGCGTTACATCTCCAATGGTTGGCTGCAGGAGTTGCCCGACCCTATTACCAAGCTGACTTGGGATAATGCCGCGCTGGTCAGTCCTCAGTCCGCTAAAGAGTTGGCTGTTGCAACAGGTGATTGGATTGAAATTAAGGCCACCTCCGGGCGAGCAGTGAAGGTGCCTGTCCTAGTCGCTCCAGGGCACGCTGACAAGTCCCTCACCGTTGCGATTGGGTATGGCCGTACGGACTCGAGTCCGGTTGGACGAGGGGTGGGGTTTGATGTTTTTCCGATCCAGACAGTCTCTGTTTCCAGAGTCATTTCTGCGACCGTGGCGAAAGTCGCTGGAAAGCAGCATCAACTGGCAGTCACGCAGGAGCATGGTGCTCTGGAAGGGCGTGGCGCAGACATCACTCGAGAGACCTCCTTGGAGAACTGGAAGACGAACTCGGAGAAGAATCCAGAGTTCATCAAAAAAGCCGGTATCGACGCGCACACACCAGACAATTTCTCTTTGTATTCAAACCCACCTTTGGACGATGTTCACGGTTGGGGTATGGCGGTTGATTTGAGCCTGTGCACGGGGTGCTCTGCCTGCATGGTAGCGTGCCAAGCTGAGAACAATATTCCGATTGTCGGTAAGGAGCAGGTGATTATCGGGCGCGAAATGCACTGGATTCGGACAGATCGGTATTTTGCTGGCGATCATAACGATACGACGGATCCGGAAATGGTGAGTCAGCCGATGATGTGTCAACACTGCGAGAACGCTCCTTGTGAGACGGTGTGTCCAGTGAATGCGACAGTCCATTCCGAGGACGGGTTGAATGTGATGGCGTATAATCGCTGCATTGGCACCCGATACTGCGCGAACAACTGTCCGTTCAAGGTTCGGCGTTTCAACTTCTTTGATTACAACCAAAGGCCGTTGGACAACCTCTATAAGTGGAATCTCATTAATGAGAAGGGGATGTCAGAGACGCTGAAAATGTCAAAGAATCCGAACGTGACCGTTCGTATGCGTGGTGTCATGGAGAAGTGCACCTTCTGCGTGCAACGGATTCAGGAGGCCAAGATTGCAGCGAAGGTTTCGGTGAAGGATTCCGGCAAGGTTCCGCAGGTTCCGGTGGACTCGTTCACCTCGGCTTGCGCTCAGGTATGTCCCACTGACGCGATCACCTTTGGTGATATCAAGCAGAAGGAGAGCAAGCTCAATCAGTTGAAAGACTCTCAGCGCGGGTATCGATTGTTTGAATACCTGAACACACAGAACCGTGTTTGGTATTTGGCTCGGGTGAAAAATCCCAACCCGAAGATGCCGGACGCCGCGAAAAACGGGGCGTTCATGACTCAAGGCCACTAAACCCTATCCCACTGTAATGGCTAAAGAATCAGGTTTATCATTTCACACGCCGGAGGAGCTGAAGCGCGTACCTCTGGTAGACAACAATCGGTCGGTCTCATGGATCACGGACAAAGTGTCCGAGATTGTCGAGAAGAAGACTCCATTTTGGTGGTATGCTGCCTTTGCAATCACTTCCCCTATTGCTCTGATGGGATTGGTCTGCATCGTTTATCAGATTTCCAACGGAGTTGGTGTTTGGGGGGAGAACCATCCAAATGGGTGGGCTTGGGACATCACGAACTTCGTTTTTTGGATTGGGATTGGCCATGCAGGGACGCTCATTTCAGCGATTTTGTTTCTGACCCGCCAAAAATGGCGCACTTCGATCAATCGCGCGGCTGAGGCGATGACTCTTTTCGCCGTGGTGTGTGCGGGAATTTTCCCTGCGATACACGTCGGACGTTTCTGGATGGCTTGGTTTCTCGCTCCTGTTCCGAATGCGAACGGGATTTGGCCGAACTTCCGTTCGCCGCTGCTCTGGGATGTTTTTGCCGTCTCGACGTATTTCACCGTTTCGGTCTTGTTTTGGTACGTAGGTCTGATTCCCGACTTGGCGACACTGAGGGATCGGGCAAAGTCTGGTTTGGCCAGAACCATCTACGGTTTTTTTGCCTTGGGATGGAGAGGGTCCAATCGTCAGTGGAGGCACTATGAGATGGCTTATTTGATTCTTGCGGGGTTATCTACGCCGCTCGTACTAAGCGTTCATTCCATCGTTTCGTTCGATTTCGCAACGTCGATTATGCCGGGATGGCACACCACGATATTCCCGCCGTATTTCGTCGCAGGGGCAATCTTCGGCGGATTTGCGATGGTTTTGACGATCATGCTTCCCGCCAGTTTGATTTATCCTCAAATTAGCGACCTCATCACGCGGCAGCATGTCGACAAGATGGCGAAAATTATTTTGCTCACGGGGTCGATCGTTGGCTATGCGTACCTGATGGAGTTGTTTGTCGCGTGGTATGGTGGAAACAAGTTCGAGGGCTTCACATTCTTCAAGGCTCGTGCGAGTTTTAACGGGGAGGGTTGGTATCAATGGGCCTACTGGGCGATGATGTTCTGTAACGTTATTTCTCCTCAGATATTTTGGTCGAAGTGGGCCAGGTCGAACTACATCGTCGTGTTTATCGTTTGCCAGTTTGTTAACGTGGGAATGTGGTTTGAACGTTTTGTCATCATCGTCACTTCCTTGGCGCAGGACTTTTTGCCAAGTTCCTGGGGACATTACAGTCCTAGCACGACCGAAATTCTTACCTTCATCGGAACTTTTGGGATCTTCTTGTCTCTGTTCCTGCTTTTCATGCGGTTCCTCCCGATGATTGCGATTTCGGAGGTCAAACTGGTTACGCCAGCGGCCGATCCTCACCATGGCGCGAGCGACGGTAAACATTAATAACCAATCCAGTCTAAAAATGGATCAGTCTGATAAAAAAGTTTACGCAGTTGGTGCGATTTTCAACGACGCTGGTAGCGTGATGTCAGCGGCGGAGAAAATTCGTGATTTGGGCTACGTGCATTGGGATGTTCACACTCCGTTTCCGGTACATGGTATGGATCAGGCCATGGGTCTTGGAAAATCTTGGTTGAGTGCTGTCGTTTTTTGCGGCGGATTGATTGGATTCACAACGGCGGTTTGTCTGACCACTATCCCGTCATTCGGAATCTACCCGATGATTGTGCACGGAAAGCCGTATGATTGGAAGACGATGGTCAGTTTTTTCCCGATCATGTTTGAGTTGACGGTATTGCTTTCAGCGTTTGCTGCAGTGGGAGGGATGTTGGCGATGAATCGTTTGCCGAGGTGGAATCACCCTGTTTTTGAGTGGGAGAGCTTCACAAAGGTCTCTGACGACAGCTTTGCAATCGTGATTGAGTCACGAGATCCGAAGTTCTCTGTCTCCAAGGTGAGTGAACTCCTCCAGACGGTGGGGGGGACGGACGTTTCGGTTATTCGAGAGGAAGCCTAACGAGAGTTTATTCTATGTTGAAACCTTTCTTCATGACTGCAATCCCTTTAGGGCTTTGTGCGGTCTCGTTTCTGGGATTCCGAGGCCAGAAGTTCAGTGACACGCCGCTGCAGATTTTTTCGGATATGAAGCATCAGCCGAAAGTGATTACGCAGCACACTTCGATTGCTTTTGCAGATGGTCGTGGTGACCGTGAGTTGGTCCAGGGTACTTTGCCTAGGGGCTATGCTCTCAAGGGACGCTATTCAGCGACCACCGCTTCGAATGTGGGGGGGAGCTTCGCTGCCGCCAACGATTACTACAATACGGGTTCGCAGGGTGGGTTTTATGGTGCTGGTTTTCCCGTTAAGGTTGACGCTGAGTTGTTGGCCCGCGGTGAGAATCGTTACAATATCCACTGTGCTGTTTGCCATGACTCGAATGGCAGCGGAAACGGGCCAACCAAGTCCCTTGGTCTCGCCACTGTGGCATCCTTGACGGATGACCGAATCAGGGTGCAACCGGAGGGGCAACTGTTTGCGACGATTACGCATGGAAAAAACACAATGGGTGCGTACGGACCGAATATCGCAGTGAAGGATCGGTGGGCCATCGTGGCACACGTTCGAGCCCTTCAGGCTCAGGTATCCACGGCTGCTTCGGAAATACCTGAAAATATAAAAAGTTTGATCAAATAGTTCTCATGGGCTCACATTCTCAAGGTTTAACCGCCGAAAAGTTTCCAATCGATCGGGCTGATGCCCTTTCTCGTCGCGGATTTGCGGTGGCAGCGCTCGGTTTGGTCCTCGGTGCCATCGGCTATTCTCAAAGTCAGGAGCAGTTTGCCTTTTCTTGGCTCTTCGGGTTTGCTGTGGTGTTCACTCTGGTTGCCGGCGCAGCTTTTTGGAACATCTTGCACCATGCGACCGACTCTGAATGGTCGGTGCTCATCAGACGGCAAGTTGAGAATATCGCGTCGATTTTCCCACTTCTTGTTGTCGGGTTCCTCCCGCTTCTACTGCTGTGCGCTCCGGTTCTGTGGAAATGGTGGAATGTACCGCATGGAGCGGATGCGCTCCTCGACAATAAAGAGGCGTTCTTAAACAAGCCTTTCTTCATTGTACGTGCGGCCTTGTATTTTTTATTACTTGGGACTGTTGTATGGACCCTTCGGCGTCGTTCCTGCGCTCAGGATAGCGACGGCGCCGCTTCTCACTCGCTTGCGATGCGGAAGGCGGCAATCGCAGGCCTGCCGATTTTTGCCGTTTCTTTAACGTTTGCTGCGGTGGATTGGTTGATGGGTTTGGATTACCACTGGTTCTCCACTATGTGGGGGGTTTACATCTTCGCGGGGGCGGCGGGCAGCTCGATGTCCTTGATTGTTTTGGTGGTAAGTTGGTTGCGCCAAGGTGGATTTTTGAGGGCTGTCAACGAAGAGCACTACCATACGATGGGAAAGTTCATGTTGGCGTTCACCGTGTTTTGGGCCTACATCGGCTACTCGCAGTACATGTTGATATGGTACGCAAACATGCCTGAGGAGACGGTTTACTTTAAAATCCGGAATACGGAGGGTTGGCACGTTCTCAGTACGCTTCTGGTTGTGGGGCGCTTCTTCCTCCCATTTCCGGTACTTCTGTTCCAAGCAACGAAAAAAAATGTGAAGTTAATCTGTGGCGTCGCAGTTTGGATTATCCTTATGCAGATTTTGGATCTTTATGTGGTCGTCTTGCCTGTTCTTCACCAGACGGGCCCGTCCTTTAGTGTCTTTGACGTTTCAGGTCTGCTTGCGGTGGGTGGCTTGGCGTTCGGGCTATATTTCCGTAACCTCGGGAGTGCTCCGGTATTCCCATTGCGCGATCCCCGCTTGGAGGGATCTGTTAAACTCCACAACTAAGGGATATCATGAGTTTTCCTGTTCCAACAGTCGGCTACGTTCTGCTCATCGGTGCGTCAGCATTTTCGTTAGTGTACGCGACACAACTCCATGATGACGCTACGGGATGGTCGGCTTCAGCGGCGGAGCGTCTTCAGAGCGAACGTCGACTAAAGGTGGTGTCTGAGAGTGTAGGAAAGGCCAAACCTTCCGAGGACAAATGGCTGGACGCTGAAAAATCGAAGGCTTCATTATCCAAAGTAAATGCGGCGGCGGTGATTGTGTCTAAATTCTCTGGCATGAAAGTTTCCGTATCGAGCACGGCGACTGAACCGCCCTTGCCGGTTGGCAAGCCCGGAGAGGCTCCGAGCATGCCCTCCGCACCAGCCGGTGCCTCAACGATTCGGTTTAATGCTGCCAGTGGGAAGTGAACTTAACTAATGCATTTATGGAGTTAGGGCAAATTGAGAAAAATCGACTTGAGATTGATGTGAGGGTGGCCTCGCTGGTCAAGAAATGGGTCATTGCTGGCGTTATATGGTCAGTTGTCGGCCTCGTGTTTTTTGGAGCATCGATGCTGGAGCTATTGAATCCCGAGCGTTTCCAGTGGTCTGGGCTTGGGTTCGGAAAGCTTTTTCCCTTATCGAAGTTCATGTTGATGTACGGCGCTTTGGGATGTCTTGCTTTCGGCGCCTCGGTTTGGGTGGCGGCTAGGCAATCCGAGGAAAATCCGTCTGTCGGTGTGTTAGGCAAGTGGGTGTGTGATCTTGGTTTTGGTTGTTGGAACATTGGATTGATTGCGACTTTGGTTTTCGTGGTGGTTGTGGGGCTTCCCCCGTCGGGAGTGGTTCCGCAGGGCGCGCTCGTGGTGCTTGCTTTCGGAGCTTCTCTTGCAACTGCATCGAGTTTTGCTTTCAGTGGCACCGCATCCGGATCGACTCGGGGCTTTTTACTGTCACTCGTCTCGACATTGTTGGCTTTGTGTTCGTTGGTTGCCTTCCTTCGGGGAGAGTTCTTCGTTGCTGTGCTTTGCGCTTTGATACTTGGCGCGATGGTAGCCAGCGCTGGGAATGGATTTAGTGGGCCGATGTTGTTGGTCGGAACAGGTCTCGTCGGTGTCGCGATGTCGGCGGTGGTTCGACTGGCAATGGTCGTTGGATCGGATGCGACTGGGGTCGTCAGCTCTGTTTCTGACGTGTGGTTCAATGGCGTGGTATGTTGCTCCTTCGGGCTGATTATCCCGATGGGTGTCGCATGTTTCGTCCTTCAGCGATCAAGCGGGATTTTTGCCCTCAGTGGTTCTCAGGCATTGTTGGTTGCGGTCCTCTTGGGATCGTTTGGCGGCTTGGTTGGCTTGTCCAGTTTGTCCGACGGACCCGTTCCGGCATGGGTTGGAGCAGTCGGTTCTGGGAGCACTTTTTTCGTCGCGGTTGCTGTAATCACCTTCGGAGCGGGCTCTTTCTCTCGGGGAGACAATCCCGCGGGTAGTCCTTCTCTCGCCTTCGTCCGATGGGGGGTGATTGTTTGGATAACAGCGTCGCTGCTTCGTATTCTTTTAGTACTACCCGGGGTTTCCGAGAGCGCTCAGTTAACGCTCGCTCACGTCGGCTTGGATCTGTTCCAGAGCTTGCTGGGTGGGGGGTTGGTGGCATGGGGGGCTATTTATTATTTATTCCCTAGGGTGTGTGGATGTGAGTGGCTGTCTTCCTCATTGATTTCGTGGCATCTAAGGGGTGCTCTTTACGGGGGGGGGGTCGCGTTTCTCTGTATGTTCGTGAGCGGGATCGCATCAGGTTCTACTTTGAACGAGGTGCTGGCGCCTTTCTCCGAATCCGTGGCAATGGGCAAGTCCTACTACTGGGGGGTTGTGATTGGCGTAGTCCTGATGGTCTTTGGCTCTCTCTCATCATTTTTGAATGCAGGGTTCCTCGCGATACGGATTGGCCAACCCGCAGGCGAGGCGACTTTGCTGCCGGATTCCTCTAACCATTAACTCAGATGTCTGATCGTTTCATTTCTTTCCCAGTGGCGTTGGCCTCTGTTTGCGTGTCGGCAGGAGTAGGGGTTCTCGGTTTGAAGTCACAGCTTTCAAGCTTAGAGCCTAGCTACAAATACGAGGATGGAGTTGTGTCGGAAATCTACCCAGTCAGAAACGAAGGGGTGGCGCGTCAGGGACGCGATGTGTTCATTCGCGAGGGGTGCGCTACGTGTCACACGCAGTTCATTCGAGGCGAAAGCCATTACGAAATTGAGCGAGGATGGGCAAAACGGCGGGGCGTTGCTCGTGATTTTTTGTTCGAGTCGAATGCATCGTTGGGGTTGACGAGGCTTGGCCCCGATTTAGCAAACTACGGAAATGTTGATTGGGGCAAAAGCCCGAAGGCGTTGCCTGTGGCTTCTGATCGATTGGATGACTCTCGTATTCTTGAATATCTGTTCAATCCGAAGAAGTTTGCGAAGCACTCAATCATGCCCGCTTACCGTGGTTTGTTTGAAAAGCTCCACAATCGTGAGACCGTCACCGGTTCGGAGGTGTTGACAGATTCAAGGGGTGAGAAGTTCGTTCCGAAGGCGGACGCTCTGACGCTGGTGTCTTACCTGAAGTCTTTGGACCGGAGTACCCCTTTGCCTGAGACGGCTGTGGCGGGTGTTTCCCCGACAAAAAAATAAATGAGGAAGGGAAATGTTAGATAAAAATAACCAGTCAGATTTATCAGCTCTTGGCAACCTGCCTGCGGTTAAGCGTGAGCGCATTGTGCGTGAGCAGGACTCGAGTGCTCCGTTTTGGGTTGTCGCGGTTGGCGCGTTGCTGCTCGCGGCTGGGGGTGTAATAATCGGTAGCCGTTCGGGGGGATTTTCGCGAGACATTCACGGCCCAGAGCAAATGTTCGCGGGTCTTTCTCGTGTTTCGGCAGGTTCGGCGGGTGGCGCCGCTCAGGAGAAATCCTTGGCTGAGTTGGGAAAAGAAATCTACGCCAACTGTCAATCCTGTCATCAACCGACTGGCCAAGGCGTTGCCGGGCAGTTCCCGAGTTTGGTCGGAACGGATTATGTTGTTGGATCGGAAAAGCGCCTCGTTTCTATTTTGCTCAAAGGGATTCAGGGTCCGTTGAAAGTAGGGGATGCAACCTATAATGGTTTGATGCCAGCTTGGGAGAGCACGCTTTCGGATAAGAAAATCGCTGCTGTCGCAACCTACGTTCGATCGGCTTGGGGCAATGCTGCTCCGGAGATTTCGGCGGAGAAGGTTGGTATCGTTCGTAAGGAGTTGGCGAGCAGGTCCACGCCGTACACAGAAGCAGAGCTAGGTCAGATTCCAGCGGACGCCAAAGTGGAGGGCGCTGCTACCGCCCCTCCGCAAGCTGCTGCTGTCGCTGGGGCTCCCTCGTCTGCGGTTGCTCCAGCAGGTGGGGCGGCGTCCGTTTCTTTGGAAGAGGGCAAAACTCACTACATGGCCATTTGTGTGGCTTGTCACCAGCCGACTGGGCTTGGTTTGGCACCGGTGTTTCCACCGATTGCCGAATCGGAGTATGTCAACGAAAGTGCTGAGCGTTTGGTTGCAATCATCCTAAAGGGAGTGATTGGGCCAATCACCGTGAAGGGAACGGTATACAACAATGTGATGCCAGGACAGGAAGCGTTGTTGACAGATAAGAAAATCTCGGAAGTTGCTTCCTATGTCCGCGCGAACTTCGGAAATAAGTCAGCTCAAGTCACGGCTGAACAGGTTGCTGAACTAAGGAAAAAGCATCTTTCGAAGACAACTCCGTGGACTGAGGCTGAGTTAAAATCTTTTGCTGCAGATAAATAAAATATTTATGCGTGTCATAAAAACCGGTCTGTTGATGTCATCTCTGAGCGTTTCACTGGGTCTCTTCGGGCAAGATGACTTGGGAAAGCAAGTGTACAGTACGGTCTGCATCGCGTGTCACCAACCGACCGGTGCTGGGTTGCCCCCGGTGTTTCCGACGCTGATAAACACCGAGTACGTCAACGGATCGGCTGAGAGAATGGCTGCAATCGTCCTGAAAGGTGTTATGGGGCCGATTACCGTGAATGGAGCGGCATACAACAACATCATGCCTCCACAAGAGGCGATGTTGACGGATGAGAAAATCGCGGCAGTTCTCACCTACGTTCGAGGCAGTTTCGGGAACAAGGCCGCGCTCGTGAAGGCTGAGGTCGTCTCCGAAGCCCGCAAAAAGTTCGCATCAAAGACGACAATGTGGAGCGAGGCTGAGTTGAAGGCTTGGCCGGAAGAAAAGAAATAAAGAGCTGAAAAGGTAATATATTATGGCTGTATCTCACGCACATTCCCCTGCAACTGATCATGGTCATGGTGACGATCACCATCATGAGCTTTCGTTCCTTCAAAAGTACGTTTTCTCGACGGATCACAAGGTGATTGGAATTCAGTACGGGGTGACGGGACTCGCGTTTTTGTTCCTCGGTTTCATGTTGATGCTCGTGATGAGGTGGCAACTCGCCCACCCAGGGGAGGCCGTACCGTTTGTGGGTAACCTGCTCCACAATATTTTTGGAGACACAGTGTTTGATGGTGCCAAGAGGGCGGCGGGTATCGCAGGTGTGCTGACACCTGATGGCTACAACACGTTTGGGGCAATGCACGGAACCATAATGGTATTTTTCGGAGTGGTTCCGGTTGCCTTCGCTGCCTTCGGAAACTACGTCGTGCCACTCCAAATTGGCGCACCGGATATGTGTTTTCCGAAGCTGAACATGGCGAGTTTTTGGTGTTTTTTTGTTAGCTGCGTGATTATGGTCGGCAGCTTCTTTGTGGGTAGCGGAGCTGCGAAGTCTGGATGGACTGCGTCTCCTCCGCTCGCTGGGATTGCTGACATGCCCGAAGGCGGATCCGTTTGGTGGAATGGTCAGACGCTTTGGTTGTTGGGCATGGTGTTCAATATCACTGGTTCGTTACTTGGTTCGGTGAACTTCATTGCCACCATTATTCAGTTGCGCGCGCCTGGGATGACTTGGATGCGTCTTCCGTTCTTTGTGTGGGCTCAGTTTGTGACCGCGTTTCTTTTGTTGCTGGCGTTTCCGCCGCTAGAAGCCGCAGGCTTGATGCAGTTCACCGATCGCGTATTTGGGACGAGTTTCTTCATGCCGACGGGCCTAGCTGTTGCGAAAGCGGTGGGTCAGACCTGGGCGGGGGGGGGGAGTCCG
>JACCED012261673.1_pt1 | contig 12591 bp, 10 predicted proteins | sample 7455021 | NCBI WGS metagenome assembly JACCED01 (sample SAMN15323456, study PRJNA562643) | freshwater metagenome | isolation source: river surface water | place: USA:Blue River Watershed | collected 2017-08-19
AGTGAAGTGTATGAATGAATACCAATATATTTACATATTTAGAAAGTCAAATTAGAATTACATTGATTATTAGTGGTGTCTGTGTATCGGGGGGTGTCTGTGTTTCAAGAACAAAAATAAAAACACAACAAAACATAGATAACCTGTTTAGTTTATGTTTCACAATGTTGAACCAATACAACTTGTTCAAATAACATTTGTGTCAATATTGCTGGCCTATCTCTCTTGCCTCTTTGTATTGAAAGGGAAATATCGGCTGTGGTATGAATGTGCGTTTGTAAAAAAGTATAATATACAATACTGGTTTCAACCTCGTGCCCACGCATTTGTTCCGTTGTATGATAATTTACACGAAAAGTATGCGAAATACATAGACCATCGCGCCGTGGTAGTTTTATCGGACGCAAACGCAGACGCCGAAAAAAACGGCGAGCAATTTTACAAGAAGAATGAAGACGCCATCATTGACTTGTTACATAACACGCAACCGCCGACACTCACGCCGTCCAAGACGCATAACACACAAATTATACCGCATTACAGTAAATATAATCTTTCGCCATATTTACAGTCGCATAACGCACCGTGGTTTGTAGGGGTTTCATTTTCGCCGATATCGCTGTCATTGCAAGGCGTGAGTATCAATGTCCCTGCCACGCTGACAATAAAACACAGCACAAGACTCGTGAAACACGCGTTATATATGAATGTTGTACACGCAACCAATGACCCCACTATTGAATCCGCGCTGATTACAACGACGGAATACACCCAAAAATATAAAACGGGGGTGTATTCATCTCTCTACCGATTTAATTATGTTCCGTGGTTTGTTCCTTATTTCACAAAAAATCACACATACACCTTTTTTCAAAAAAACGACGGGCTGCTGATTAAACTTAATGCCAATACCAACGCCAATACCAATGCCAATGAAAACACCACCATAATCAAAATAACAAAAACAAACGAAGAAGTATTGTTTCAATATTTGAGAGAAAATGCCGGCGTAATGTTTTTATACACCATATTACCGGAATTTAGTCATATTTCACATTTAATACAAACCGGTGTATATGTCGTGTATGCGCTGTTACTAAATAAAACGGTGGTCGCCGGTATATATGTGTTTGCCGAATCAAATAAAGTGTGCGTTCATAACGACGGCGAAATCTTGAAAGCCGCGCACTACGCACAACGTAAAAAAGAACGCATATCATCTCTCTTTTCACATAAACAGCGAATAGAACGCCTAAAAGAAGAGCACATTTCGGCGGATGAAGCCAACGAGGAGCCCGTTAAAAATAAACTTCGGCGGCTTCACACCCGGAACCAAAACAAAGACATTATTGATATTGAAATGATGTATGATAAGACATATTCCAACATAGTGTATGCGCGGTCATCTATCATGTCAAAACACCTCATATCAGAAACCGCGTTTGTAAATGGATTTCGTTCAGCGGTTCAGACACAGACACAGACCCAGACCCAGACACAGACAATTATGATTGATACAATCGGCCATAATTATAAAATAATAAATGCGGTTTTACATGTAAATAGTGAAACACCCGTCGCCGTTGACACCTGGTATTATGTGTTTCATAACTGCGTCTCCTCAGACGCCATTTCGTCTAAACATTTGTTTTGTTTTTGATTGTATTGATTGTATTGATTGTATTGATTGTGGTTCGCGCGTTAGCGAACATACTTCCCTGCCCTGGCAAATGAATCTACTACAAAAATCACAAAAACGCCTAAAAAGCAGTAAAGCACTAACTCTTCCATAACGTGTCCCGTCTTTTCATCTCTTTTTTCCTCCAACATATGAATAATATAGTTGAGTTTTTCAATCAAAGCCCCGCTTCCTGCTCCCACAGCACCATTATTTCCTAAACTAGCAGTCATTGCATCCATATGTGGAACAAACTGTTCGTAATATTGTTTGGCATAGGTGCTGAGCCCTTCTGCGTTTGTGCTAGGAACGTGGCGTGTATCTGCCCCCTTAAATCCGTCTAAAAGCGTGGAAGTATAGTGCGAACCAGGCCCAAGAGACACGGTTTGGGAGGTGTGCTTTACACCCACATTGGATGCGGCGTCGCTGTTAAACCCTTCAACGGGGCCAGAGCCGGCGTCCATTGGCGCTTTATACACCTCATTTTTTACTACATTATGTCCGATTCCGCCGAGTCCAAACCCCTGACCCGGATAAACCGGTAAATCCGGAGAAAACGTATCTTCTTCGTCATCGGATGACACTTCGCCACCATTTTTGTGAATATTTTCAATATAATCCTTCATTTGCTTTATTTTAGAACTTGCTACACCCAGTAATCCTGCCCCGGCCCCGGACTCTTGTTTTGGTCGTGTATCTTCTTGGATTTGTGGTCCCGCCGCATGTGTCGCGGCACCAGGTTGCCTGACTTTTAACGTTCTATTTCTTTTTTTAGCAATCCCCGAATCTTCATTTTTTGATGCTCCTTTTATAGTTTCAGACCCGTTATTTGAAAACTCGGAATAACCTAAAGAAGACATTATGTTTGTTCTTATAAAAAAATGAGATTATTATTTAAACTATATGTTATATGTGGCTAGCTGGACCTTATAAAGTCTTGTCTTGTTATATTTGGAAAATATATTTACTATGTATATAGAACCGAATTAAATGAAATCAAACAAAATGTTCTCGGGGCTCCCCCAAATTCCTCGTTTGGACCTCAGCAAGGCAGCCATTGTTTTGCTTGTTCTTTTGGCCATTCTTTATTTCCGCCCCAATGTCCTGGGATTTATGTACAATAATGTTTTAGGAAAGTTGGTGCTAATTGCGTTTATTGTGTATTTGACATTGTGCCACACCACCGCCGGGTTATTGGCAGTTGTCTTTATTGCCGTCATTGCGGCATCATCCGGCGCCGGCAATTTCTTTGAAGGAATGGAAGACAAGGAGGAGAAGAAGGACGGCGAAGAAAAGAAGGAGGATGATAAGAAGGAGGATGATAAGAAGAAGGATGATAAGAAGAAGGACGCAAAGAACCCACTTGACATCGCCAAGGCCGTTGCTGACGCATCCAAGTAAGAGATATATGTGTGTTTTTTTTGTAATATTATAATGCGTCGTGTCGTTATCACGATAAATGGGCGCCGCATTATAATAAATATATTTTGATTTGTTATCAAGGGGAAAAGGGTTACAATGATGAAAGATTACTTTCTTGTTTTTCCGGGTTTTTCTTGTTCTAGTGCGACCCGTATTTTTGGTTCTTCTCTGCATTGTAGTATATAGAAAGCGCATATAAAAAATAAAAACATTGATAATAGATAATTTGTGTTATGTGTTATATGTTATATGTTGTGAATAGTAGTATAGAATAAAGATATTTGTAAATTTGTTTTCCCTCTAAATTATAACTATGATAAAAGAAGAAGAGCCGTGTTCTAATCGTTATTTTGAATGTTTGTGTCACTCTTTTTTTGAAAACATTATAAATCACCCGGTTATTACTACAATTTTTAAATTATTTGTTCTGCTTGCCGTTGTGTTATTAACGTTGCACAAGAATTATTTAGGCGTTTTAGCAGTTCTTTTTATTATTATTGGAACGTCCACCGCCTGCGGATGGAAACCAAACGAATTTTTCAACAAAAGGGAAGGGTTTGGCGCAAAACCGTATCAATTGCAGCAAGACGAAAACGTTGCGTCTATGAGCACAGCATTTGCGGATAAAGACTTTGCGTCTAAAACCGCCAATAATAATGCCTGGTTTTCCACAATTACGCCTTCTGGAACGAACGTCCATTACGGAAACACAACTACGGATAGCAAGTATCCTGTTGTGCCGTCTATATACGACAGCGCATTTGACCGTCTGACATACGATTACTTTAATCAAACCATATGCGAAACCCCGGCATATAAAACGGCATTTGATACGGTAACAGTAGAATACGGCACCAGCGGCGATTCAAGCAATAATACATTTATGGCAAAATACAACACATATAAACTAGACCCCGTTACGGGAATGTATGAATATACCACAGACGCGGAAGGAAAAACCGTGCCCACCACCATTCCACGAGGAAACGACCTTAAATCCGTTGCGGAAAAGGGGAATGAAATATATGGCAAAATATGTGGTCCAACCGCAGTGTATAAAGATAAACCGGCGCAATTCAGCGAATCAATGACCTTTCCATATAGTCTTAAAAATCAAAACATCAATGATGTCGCAAAATTTCAAATAGATAATATAAATAATTTAGATGAAAGTTTAAAAACGCCGCTGGGCGTATTATATAATTTTTATTCTAAATTTACACAGACGTAACACATAAAAATCCAGACATATATTATAATACACTCAAAACCTTAATTCATAAAAAGCCCCGACCCAACATATAAAATGGAAAAACAAACAATATTTTTATTAATTGGAATGTTTGTCATCGTGTTGATTTCATCTCTGTATGGCGCAATTAACGCAAAGGCGGAACAAGAAGAAGAAAAAAAGAATCACGCAAAAAATAACCGCGCGAATAAATCCGCAAATACAGTAAAGGGCGCTTCATCCAAACCGGCCAAACATAGTGCGGTAAAAGGCGACGATTCTGAATCGTCTGACTCGGGTTCAGATAGTGACACCGACACCGACACTAAGACCGACAGCCCGTTCAAAAAGGCTGTGAATACAACCAAGTCGTTTCTAAAAGAAACATTTAGTAAATGGGGCAATACCGAAGGCGGCGTGCTAGTTCAGACTTCAAAGGAAATTGACGTTGATTCGCCGACATATGAAGGCATGAAAGGGGTTCGTTCGGAATTTCAGGCAGCAAGCGAATCATCACCCTATCGGTATCACAACCTGTCATAATTTTTCTTGTAGTATTACAAGAATACACATCAGACCAAACAATTAGACACAACATATCAGACACATCATATCAATATTCAATAAAAAATTAAAAAATGGTAGCAAAGACGAAAAAACATATTTCAAAAAAAGGAACAAATATACATCAACCTCATTTAGCAAACTCAAAGGTTTCTTCTGGGGCTGGGCTAGCGGTGCCTGGGCCTTCGCCTACTAATGCAGCACCAGGACCGGGCGGCCAAAACCAAAACGGCGGCGCAATCACCATCGCCTCCGCCCCCCTTAATCTAAAAACGATTCGTGATTTCTTTTCTTTAAAAGGATACATGCTTCAATCCAAGGCAACCAATGTGTTGAATTCGCCCGTTCTTACCGCCGCACATAATTTTTTCGTGAATTTAAACACCAGCACCTTTTTTGCCGGGTTTGTTATGATTATATTGAATATTGGGTCCCGCTACATTAATTTGAATTTGAATCATTCAACCGAATCGTTTGTAAAGTGGTTTATGAAGAAAGAGGTGCTGGTGTTTGCCGTTGCGTGGATGGGAACCCGTAATATATATTACGCGATGGTGATTACGGCGTGTTTTATTATCATTGCCGACCATTTAATGAACGACGGCAGCCGGTATTGTATTCTGCCGAGCCGATTTAGAGATGCGCATAAACTGGTGGACACAAACAATGACGGCGTAATTTCTGATTTGGAAATTAGTAAAGCAATGGCGACATTGGAAAAGGCGAAGAAACAAAAGGAAGAAGAGAATCACGTGTCGTTGTTACAGTATCATAAATTGTTTGGAAATGACATCAATGGAGAGAAACCTGCGGAAAAAAAGTGAAAATGTAAATAATATTCAAGTATATTAGTAAGTAAGTAATATTTATTACTAATATTCATATAGTAGCAACAAACGATTTAATTATAATATGAATGCGAATGAGGTGAATGCGATTGCGAATAATGTGAATGTCATTGCGAATGTGGAGAATGAGATTGCGAATGCGAATGCGAAAAATGAGAATATCACGAATGAGAATGTGGAGAATGAGAATGTAATTGCGAATGCGGTGAATGCCATTGCGAATGTGGAGAATGAGATTGCGAATGCGAATGAGAATGTGAAGAAAGTGGAGAATGTGAAGAATGCGAATGTGGAGAATGTGGAGAATGAGATTGCGAATATAGCGAATAAGGTGAATGCCATTGCGAATGTGGAGAATGAGATTGCGAATGCGAATGCGAATGCGAATACGAAGAACGAGAATATGACGAATGCGAATGTGGAGAATGTGAAGAATGAGAATGTGATTGCGAATGCGGTGAATGCCATTGCGAATGTGGAGAATGAGATTGCGAATGCGAATGCGAATGCGAATACGAAGAACGAGAATATGACGAATGCGAATGTGAAGAATGAGATTGCGAATATAGCGAATAAGGATTGTCCTAGTGCCAATTTTTCAGAAAACAATATTAAACAAATAATGGAAAGTTCTGACGATAAACAAAATAATTATAAAAATTTAGCACTAAAACTTCATCCAGATAAAAATATTGGATGTCAAGATGAAGCCACTAATAAAATGGCGTTATTAAATGAATTGAAAAACCAACCATCTCAGGCACTTATCGTAGCAAATCCCGCCGCTTCATCCGAACAAGTGAAAAAGGTTATTTCAGCAACAAATAACATTAAAACCGAGGCTGAAAAACAGACATCTAATTTTATAAATGAAACATCAAAAACATGCGAAGAGCAACAACAAAAAATAAGCGGGTTGTATGAAGCCCTTATAGGGAATATTAGTAGTGGTATGAAAGATAAAATAGCGGAGTTTATGCAATCCGATGAAAATGAACGAGAACAAGAACCAGTATTAACACCAAAACAAGCATCCGCACCAGCATTAGAACCACCATTAAAGCCAGTAATACCAGCACCAACACAAACATCAGCACCAGTACCAGCACCAGCACCAGTACCAGGATTAAAACCTGTATTTGTTCCAGGCGCTATTCCAGTTATTACATCGGTTGTATCTAGCGTTGTTCCAATTATAAGCCAATTGTCACAACAACAAAAACAACAACAACAACAACAACAACAGTCACAAACACCGATATCAACAACAACGCCACTACAAACACCGAGACAAGCAATAGATAAAACAATTAAAGAAAAAGCAGAAACTATCGCTTCTATTGTTCCGGTAGTTGCGTCTATAACCGCAGCAAAAGGACAAGCACCTAGTCAAGCACAAGAACCTAGTCAAGCATCAGCACCTAGCCGAGCAGCAGTGTCTAGTCAAGAACAATCTGATAGTTTAAATGATATTGTAAATCCGGTCGTTGTAGCGTCGGTTGTTGCCGGAATAACATCATCACAACAAACGCAACAAACACAAACACAACAAACACAAACACAAACACAATCACAATCACAATCACAAAATGAAGATGTGACTGGCGTCCCAGTAAACCAAAGCGTTGCCCCCGTTATTGCTGCCTCACTGGTTTCAGGCATTGTAGCCGCCGAAAATAAAGAAGAAATAACACAAAATAAATCATTAGATGAAATTGTAACACCGGTTGTTGTATCATCGGTTGTTTCAGGAATTACGGCTTCGGAACAACCAGCAGCGGAAAAAGCGGCAGCGGAAAAAGCAGCAGTGGAAAAAGCAGCAGTGGAAAAAGCAGCAGCGGAAAAAGCAGCAGTGGAAAAAGCAGCAGTGGAAAAAGCAGCAGCAGAAAAAGCAGCAGCAGAAAAAGCGGCAGCAGAAGCAAAGGAAAAAGCAAGACTTGAAGCGGAAAAAGCAGCCGCGGAAAAAGCAGCAGCGGAACAAGCAGCAGCGGAACAAGCAGCAGCGGAAAAAGCGGCAGCGGAAAAAGCAGCAGCGGAAAAAGCAGCAGCGGAAAAAGCAGCAGCGGAAAAAGCAAGACTTGAAGCGGAAAGAGCAGCCGCGGAAAAAGCAGCAGCAGAAAAAGCGGCAGCAGAAGCAAAGGAAAAAGCATTCAATGACTTGATGACATTAATTAAAAATACAGAAACAAAAATTAATAATTTAAATAGTAAATTAAAAAAGGCACCAAATGATGATATAAATAATGAAATCAACCAACATTTATCTGATATGAAAGAACAGAGAACTGATTTGAACACAATAGAAGAAATAGAAACCCGAATAGCAAACGTCAAAACGGTATCTTCTGAATTAGATAATTTGACACAACAAATAGATGCTGAAATACAACAAAAAATACAACAAAAAACACAAGAAGTGGAAAACCTTCGTCAAGAAGCAGATGAAGCAAACAAAAAAAAACAAAAAGCGGAAGAAGAAAGAAACAAATTAGAACAAGAAAAACGTGAGTGCGAAAAAAAAGCAACTTACGCAATAAAAATGAGAGACGAAGCAATGAATGAAATAAATCGTCTCACCTTGTCTAATAATCCTGTCACACTTGAAATTAAAAAAAATGCGGAAGACGCAAAAGAAACTGAACGCAAAGCCAAGTTAGATTGTGCTATTATAGAAAAAACATTTAATGACGTAATTGAAAAGGCAACAATTGCTTCTAAAAATGCGGAGGAATGTGATATTTCAGCGAAAATCGCCGCAGAAGAACTTGCTCAATTGACACAAACAGGCAATGAACAACAAGGTCAAGACGAAATTAACGCCAAAAATGCCGAAATCGCTTCATTACGAGATACCATAACAGAATTAAAAGCAACACTTGCGGATTTACAAAAAACACTTGCGAATTTACAAAAAACAAAAGAGGAAAATGATACTAAAAAAAAACAAGAAACCGACAATTTATATCATGAATTAGCATCAGAACTTATTAAAATAAATGAAAAAATGGTTCTGAATGATAATAAAGTAAAGGAATTTTGTAATGGATTACAGGGTGATGGTGCTACACCGATGGAAGATATTGCGACATACGATGAAAAAACATATATGTCAAAAATACAGGAGGTTTGTGGCAAGTGCGGTGATAGATGCACGGCCGATGTGATGTCAGTAATAAAACACTATATTCAGAATGTTAGGCCGAGGTATATGAAAAACGACCCCGGAAACAACACAACATATTATTTACGTGATTATGGTATTCCTATCCAATCTGGTGCCGAACCCGAATCACAAAAGACCGAATTAATAGACGCACTAAAAAAAAAGTATGACCAAACCAACGGTTCGTCAAGTGTTATAATTAAAGATTTTTTAAATCAAATGATTGAATATCACAAAGAATTAATTGGAACATATGAGGATTTAAATGGGTCGGTGCGTGTATTTATTCGTGTAAAAGGTGGAAAACTACAAGATAATGCGACCGCATTAAAATATGAGTTTAGTGAAAATGTTGGTAGTAAAATTGTTTCGTATTCTGATGGTAATAAAGGCGGTCGTAAAGGACCGTACTATGACGCGTTTGGACCCGAAAAAACCAACACAAATTTATTTGATAATTTAAAAGAAACATTTGACCAAATAGAGATGGGATATCACATCGCGTGCTTTGGGTACGGATATTCTGGTAGTGGAAAAACATATACCTTGCTTAACAACACCGATAATGACCTGGGTGTCATAATACAAGCAATTGTTCATTTTATACGTAAAGGTAAAGAATTTACACCTACCATAAACCAAGTGAAAGAATTGTATAGTAAAGACTTTAATATTGTTATGGATAAGAAAAACTATGGATTAAAAAATACAAATGTAATTGATTATATGGATCCATCTGATAGTACTGTTGATATTTCGTTTAATGTCCCAAAAGAGATACAACAGTTTAATGATAAACCGACCAAAGAAAATTTTTTGAATGTATTAGATATTATTAATAAAAAACGAAAAAAAGATGGTAGAATAAAAGCAACTGTAAATAATCCAGAGTCATCAAGAGGACATTTATTTATAACACTTAAAATCGGACCGGGATATTTAACTGTTTGTGATATGGGTGGGCGTGAAAACCCAGATGAAATTTGGAAAAATAGTACAATAGATATTGGAAATGGACAAGTTTTACCAGTTGGAAGTAGTACAGGGATAAAGGAAAGTATTACAGCAGTTTCTTTAAAAACTGCATTAAGTGGTGAAAAGAATTTTAAAGAAAATGTGAAAGAAATTGTGAATAATAAAATTAGTGAAATTTATAAAGTAGACAAAAAAAATATTCAAATAAATCAAAAAACAAAAAAAATATTTGACGAAACAGTTGAAAAAGTACAGAATGTATTAGACACGTGTAAAGAAGGATATTATATAAATGAAACATTGAATTTTATGCGTCGTTACTTTCAACAAAGACGAGGTGGTAATGTCAAATTAATAACTGGAATATATATTAATAATAATGAGAATTATATCCCAGACAATTTTGCGTTATCTCCTACAAATAAGGATTGGGCAAAATGTATAGGAATGGAAGGAATGCTGGATAGTATAGACAAATTAAAGTCTTCTGACCCGTTAAAAAATAAACCAACTAAATTTTTAATGTTTGCGTGTGTGCGACAAGAAACAACGCCTAAATTTTATGAGGCATCTGTCAAAACCCTTGAATTTGCGATGCAGTTGACATCTACTGCGCTAGTATTGGATAAACGACCCGCAGAAGCAGTAATATCTGACAAAGTGTTTATCCAGTCTTCAAAAAAAAAACCCGTGCCAAAAAAAGGACCTGAAGTACTTGAAGAAGTTGAAGGAGGCGGAATTCATCATAAAACCCGCCGACATATCCGTATTCCACGAAAAACGCGGTCAAATAAGCCGCCAAATCGTAATATCAAAACAAGACATATAAAACCGGGTCATAATCACACTCTCAAAAAAAATTGAAAAAGTATTCCTAACACAAAATACTTCTCGTATCACATAGTAATGCCAATCAAATTCAATGTCATTCTTCATTCAATTCCAAATGTTATAACTGGAACAGTAATAAAACGCCCATCTGCTGTATGTAAGTCGCCATATGTCGCTGATATACAACAAATCCAGACGTCAAGTCTTTTATCGCCTTTATTGTCATCTTCATTGTCATCTTCATTGTCATTACAAAGCATTGTGGCACACGCCCCTGCACTTGGGTGTTGCGGATTATCTGACGCAAATCATTCAGTGGTATGTTCTCAAATTCCAACCACGAAACCCACACAAAAAACTTGCTCTCATCGCATTGAACTCGCAATACATACAAACGTATTAGGAAATACGGTATTTGTCGGCATAAATCCAAAACTCGCCGAAACAATCGTAGAAAAGGCGCTGTGTCATAACCGCATACAGTGTTTGAAACACATACAATCTTATTCCCGAGAGACAACATTTCTAAATTCACGATTTGATTTCAGCGGTGTGGATGCCGACGGGCGTCAATTTGTATTAGAAGTCAAAAATGTTCCACTGGCGGATGTAGTGGATGTAACAAAGAAGGAACGAAAAGCCATAGAAAAAGAAAATCGTAGCACAAAGAATACAAACAATACAATGATTGCCTATTTCCCGGATGGATATCGTAAAACACTGAAAGAGGATGAAGTTGTAAGCGAACGGGCACTCAAACACATCAAAGAATTACAGGAATTGAAACAAACGTCAAACAACATAAGAACTATATTGTGTTTTGTGATACAGAGGGAGGATGTGGCGCAATTTCAGCCATCCAAAATAGATGCGATATATAGAACAGCGGTATATGAAGCGTGGAGAGCCGGAGTAGAAGTCATAACATTACAGACCAAATGGAGAATAAATAATAAAGGCACCGCAATATGTGAATATTTGTCATCGTGTGAATTACCAATCACGATGACAGATGAATATGGTCCGTTGCCGGAATAATTGTGTAATACCCTTACAAACAAACCCAAACCCAAAAACAAAAACAAACCCAAACCCAAAAACATTTTTTATTATTATTTTATCATTTGGAAGCGTCAATGTAGTGCAGTATGAGGCACACGGCGAGTTCTATTCACATTTTTCACTGCGGTTAGTCCAAGACGATATGCCTTTCCATTGTGACTGCATCCTTTTTCTAAGATATGAAAATCAATGGCAGCGGATTTCCCACCGGTGATGGCGCTCGCAAGACGAGCATATCCCCACGATTGTGCGGTTTGATTTGGACGACTTCCGGATGAATAATACGCGCCTTCCCCTTTTTTTACAATTGCTGAAAGCGCATTTACAGAACACCCTGTTTTTTTCGCAAGTTCATGAGAGGGAACAATACGAGTAATTCCGGGATACATCTTTAACGCCTTTTTAATGTGTTTGGAGGTGGTGTGTGAATAGGACGGAATGCGCTTGCGCGTGTAATACTTTCCTTTTTTGTACATTTTTCGTGATTTTTGTAGCATCGCCTTTTGCGTTTTACGGTCTCTTGGTGTTAAACCGGGAGGGAGATATTTTACTGGATATGACACAGACACCGGCACTGCCATTTTGGTATTTTTTGATTTTTGTGTATGTATTATTTAGTGTGGTGTGGTGTATTAGTGTGTGTGATATATAATAAAAATATAATAAATATATGAATTAGTTTTTCTTTACAAACCAACCCATCAACCCATCAACCCATCAACCCATCAACCCATCAACCCATCCACCTTCACCCATCAACCCATCCACCCATCAACCCATCAACCCATCAACCCATCAACCCATCAACCCATCATCC
>JACCED010353260.1_pt1 | contig 12586 bp, 6 predicted proteins | sample 7455021 | NCBI WGS metagenome assembly JACCED01 (sample SAMN15323456, study PRJNA562643) | freshwater metagenome | isolation source: river surface water | place: USA:Blue River Watershed | collected 2017-08-19
AGCCCCGCCCAAGCCGTTATCCATGGTAAAGCGGGCTACGTGCAGGCCGTCGTGACTGCAACCCTCGAAAACGGCGACCGCGTTGACGTCACTCGGTCGGCAACGTTCACCCCGCGGACACCCATCGCGCAAATCACCCCACGCGGACGAATCGAGCCGCTGGCAGATGGGAAATCCTCCATTGAGATCTCAATCGACGGTGCGCGAGCAGAACTTCCCGTTGAGATCGCCGGAACGAAGCTCTCCTACAGCGCTGACTTCATCCGCGACGTGAACCCGGTTCTCACCAAACTCGGCTGCAATCAAGGGACCTGCCACGGTTCAAAAGAGGGCAAAGGCGGCTTCAAACTCTCTCTGCGCGGCTACGACCCGGAGTACGATCTGCGGACACTCACCGACGACATGGCCTCACGCCGAGTCACCATCGCGTCGCCTGACGACAGCTTGATGCTCCTGAAGACCGTGGCAGAGGTTCCTCACGAAGGTGGGCGCCGCACCGAAGCCGACACCCACTATTACGGCATCCTTCGGGAATGGATCGCCGGCGGGGCGACGCTCAACCCAGCTTCCGCGAAGGTGGTTTCCATCAACTTGCATCCCGAAAATCCGGTCACCCAACTGCCGGGCGCCCGTCAACAGTTCCGGATTATCGCAAAATTTGCTGACAACTCATCGCGCGATGTCACTGCAGAATCCTTCATTGAGAGTGGAAACGGTGACGTGGCGACCGCCGACCAGTCCGGACTCATCACCACCCTTCGCCGTGGCGAAGTTCCCATCCTGGCTCGTTACGAAGGGAACTACGCCGCGACCACGCTGACCGTGATGGGCGACCGCGACGGATTCCAGTGGCAAGAACCCGAATCATGGGGGCGCATCGATGATCTCGTTGCAGCCAAATGGAAGCGGATGCGCATCGAACCTTCAGGCATTGCATCAGACGCGGAGTTTCTCCGCCGCGCTCACCTCGACCTCACGGGCCTCCCTCCCTCCGCCGACGCGGTCCGCGCCTTCCTCGCAGACACACGCGAGACGCGAACAAAACGCGCAGCGGCGATTGACGCACTCATTGGTACACCTGACTTCGTCGAATACTGGACGAACAAATGGGCAGACCTGCTTCAGGTGAATGCAAAGTTCCTCGGAGGCAAAGGGGCCGAATCCTTCCGTAACTGGATCCGCCAAGAAATCACCGACAACACGCCCTACGACCGCTTCGTCTCAAAAATCCTGACCGCCTCGGGCTCCAACAAAGACAATCCAGCCGCAAGCTACTGGAAAATCCTACGCACCCCAGCGGAAGCGATGGAGAATACCACGCACCTTTTCCTCGCAACCCGGTTCAACTGCAACAAGTGCCACGACCACCCGTTCGAACGCTGGACTCAAGACCAGTACTATCAAACCGCCGCATACTTCGCGCAGTTCCAACTCCGAGCAGACCCCGCTTCAGGAGATCAGCGCATCGGAGGAACCGCAGTGGAAGGGGCTAAACCGCTCTACGAGGTCGTTTCGGACGCACCCACTGGCGACATCAAGCACGACCGCACCGGCAAGGTGACCCCACCCGAGTTCCCGTTCCCAGCAAAGGCGGAGGTGAAAGAGAAAGCACCGCGTCGTGAAGCCCTCGCCACTTGGATGACCGCACCGGATAACCGCTTCTTCGCATCCAGCTACGTCAACCGCCTGTGGGGATACCTCCTCGGCGTCGGCATCATCGAACCCATCGACGACATTCGTGCAGGCAACCCGCCCACCAACCCGGAACTCCTCGAGTACCTCACCAAAGAGTTCGTCCAAAGCGGATTCAACCCCCGGCACATCATCCAACTGATCTGCAAATCGAGAACCTACCAACTCTCCATCAAGACCAACCGCTGGAATGATGACGACAAAACGAACTACTCCCACGCCCTCGCGCGGCGCCTGAGCGCGGAAACGCTCGTCGATGCGGTCCACACCGTGACGGGTTCCGCCTCCGCTTTCCCAGGTGCGGCGAAGGGAGCCCGCGCCGCATCCCTGTTCGACCTCGGAAGCGACCTGCCCGGTGGTTTGCTCGGGACTCTCGGACGGCCCGCTCGCGAGAGTGCTTGCGAATGCGAGCGAAGCAACGATATCCGACTCGGCTCCGTCATGGCCCTCCTTAGCGGCCAAGCTATCAGCCAAGCCATCCAGTCGCCCGACAATGCAATCGCAAAACTGGTTGCATCACAACCAGATGACCGGAAAGCGATCGAGGAACTCTTCATCCGTGTTCTCGCACGTAAACCCACCCAACCCGAAATTGACGCAACCCTCGCAAACCTCGCTCGCATCAATGACGACCACCAAAAAGTGGTGAAACAACGGGACGAACTCGAAAAAAAGCATGCCCCCGCGATCGCTGCCGCCGAGGCGGCGCGGAAGACGGAAATGGACAAAACCAAACCTCCGCTCGACGCCTACGAAGCAGAGACCAAGTTCTACCGCGAAGAACGCGAGCGCGTACGCAAGGAACGAATCTCTCAGGCCGAAACAGCCGCCGCCGCCTACGAAAAAGACTTCAGTCTGCGCCTCGCTGGCTGGAGCGCCCAACAGGCATCGACGAAACATGCGACGCTCTGGGATCGCACTTCGCCCGTCGCGAATGCAACCGATGGAGTCCGTCTCACGGTCGATAAGCAGGGGCTGATTGTTTCAACCGGACAAAACCGCAAAGCAGATTACACGGTTGAACTCGACCTCGCCAAAGCGGGCACAACGGGGGTTCTCCTCGAACTGCTCCCAGACTCTAGTTTGCCGGGCTTCGGTCCGGGCAGAGGCGATGCCGGCACGGTTTTTATCAATGAAATTTCCGCCACACTCGCGCCGAAAGGCAAACCGGATTCAGCGATCAAGTTCACCGGTGCCACCGCTTCGTTCGAAACAAAAGAGAACCCCGCCGCCCAACTCATCGACGGAAAAGTTGATCCAAAAAATGGCTGGAGCCTCGCAGGTGGGAACGGAGTGCGCCGTCTGGTGATGCTCAAACTCCCGCAGCCCACCGAGGCAGCCGGAACCCGCCTGAAACTGAAAATCGTCCAGCGCGGATCCGCAGATGGAGCGCTCATCGCCCGCTTCCGCGTCTGGTCCACCACGTCAACCAATCCGCTTCAAGCGGGCATCGCCTCCGATTTGCAAGCACTGCTCGCAAAAGACGATTCATCAAAAACGGCTGACGACAAAAAGCAACTGGCCACGACCTACCGCATGCTTGATGACGAGTACTGGATCCGCACGCGTGCCGTCTCCGATGCGAAACAGGCCCTACCAGCGGACCCCAAACACGAATCACTGAAGGCGGCTTACGCCAAAGCCAGCGAGCCCATCCGACTCGACGCGCAACTTGTCCAAGCACGCATCGACGCCGAATCCAGCACGCGGCAGGTGACCAATCGCAGGCTCACTGCCATGCAAGATCTCACCTGGGCGCTCATCAACAGCTCAGCATTCCTCTTCAACCGATGAAGCCTCCAAGTGCCCTGACGGAAGTCATCAGCTGAACCACAGAAACTCACGCGGCCCATCAACTGCTAACAAAAACTCAACCTACCCCTCCTATGATCCACATCCCTGGCGGTCTCAACAACGACCTCTGCGATCCCAACATGAAAGTTACACGACGTGACCTCGTACGCGTCGGTTCCACCGGCCTCCTCGGCCTCTCGCTCGCCTCCATGCTTCGGAGTGAAGCCCACGCGGAATCCACCAAAACCGGCGGCGCAGGCTGGAACAAGGCCAAGAGCGTCGTGATGATCTATCTCCAAGGCGGCCCAAGTCACCTCGACCTTTGGGACCCCAAGGAAAATGTCCCCGACAACATCCGAAGCGCCTTCAAGAACATCCCAACCAAAATCCCAGGGGTGAACTTCACGGAAGTTCTTCCGAACCTCGCCAAGGTGAACGACAAGTTCTCCATGATCCGTTCGATGAGCTACACCCCGAACGGCCTTTTCAACCACACGGCAGCCATCTACCAAATCATGACCGGATACACCACCGACAAGGTGAGCCCGTCCGGCCAACTCGAACCTCCGGACCCGAAGGATTTTCCAAACTTCGGCGCAAACATCGTCCGCCTCAAACCCTCGGAGCAACCCATGCTTCCGTTCGTCATGCTCCCCCGCCCCCTCCAAGAATCCAACGTGGTGGGCAAAGGTGGCACCGCTGGGTTCCTCGGAAAAGCGTTCGATCCCTACACCCTTTACCCTCCCGGAGACGACCTCGACATGGGGAAAATGGACCGGATCCAGATCGAAGACCTCAAACTCCCGCCGGAAGTCTTCGGACTCCGTCTCCAACGCCGAGCCGATCTCCGAAGCGCAATCGAAAAGGCAATGCCGGAAGTCGAAAAGGCCGTCGAGAAATTCAATCTCGATGACTACTATCAAAAAGCCTTGAACCTCATCGTCTCCGGACGTGCCCGCAATGCGTTCGATTTGAACCAAGAAACCGATGCAATGCGCGACCGGTACGGACGCAACACCTTCGGTCAAAGCTGTCTTCTCGCTCGCCGCTTGATCGAGGCTGGCACGCGGGTTGTCGAGGTCATCTGGCCAAAAGTCGCTAACTCCGACAAACATTCGTGGGATCACCACGTCGGCCTAACAGACCGGATGAAAAACAACTCCGCTCCGATGCTCGACAATGGCCTGTCAGCTTTCTTCGCGGACATGGATTCACGCGGACTGCTCGACGAAACGCTTGTGGTCGTCATCGGCGAGTTTGGCCGCGCGCCGCAAAAGGGCGTGAGCACATCCGGCAATGGCAACAGTGCCGATGGCCGCGATCACTGGCCCTATTGCTACACCTCCATCGTGGCCGGTGCGGGAACCAAACGGGGATTCGTCTTGGGCTCGAGCGATAAGACCGGAAGCAGCCCTGCCGAAGATCCCGTGCACCCCACCGAACTCCTCGCAACCATGTACAACGCGGTTGGAATCGAACCCGAAACCGTCGTCTACAACCACCTCAACCAACCCCGAGAACTCGTCAAGGCCAAGCCGGTTTCCAAACTGTTCGCTTAGCCGAATATCCATATCGCAATCACCACCGCCGATGGCATTCGGCAATCTCTCCTCCAGGCGCGGCCCCTCGGCCGCGCCTTTTCATTTCTCTACCCACCCTTGATGTCAGGCTTCGCTGTTTACCATCCGCCAACTCTCGCCCAACACTACCCCCATGCGTAGCAGCCCCCTCAACTACACGTTCGCAAGCGACAACACCTCCGGCGCCTGTCCTGAAGTCCTCGACGCCATCATCGCCGCAAACTCCGGACGAGTGCCATCCTACGGCGACGATCCCTTCACCGCCGACGCCGCTGACGCATTCCGCGAGCTTTTCGAAACGAACTGCGATGTCTACTTCGTCTTCAACGGAACAGCAGCCAACTCCCTCTCCCTCGCAAGCTTATGCCAGTCTTACCACAGTGTGATCACGCATGAAACATCGCATGTGGAGACAGATGAGTGTGGCGCACCCGAGTTTTTCTCGAACGGCACCAAACTCCTCACCACAACCGGACCCCTCGGAAAACTTGACCCGGATGCCGTTGAGAAAATCGCCACCAAACGACGAGATATCCATTTTCCAAAACCTAAAGCCCTCACGCTCAGCTGCCCGACCGAGTTAGGAACCGTCTATACACCCGCCGAAATCCGCCAACTCGGCGACCTTTGCAAACGACTCGGCCTCAGGTTCCACATGGATGGAGCCCGCTTCGCAAACGCCATCGCCTCCCTCGACGTCAAACCCGCCGAGCTGACCTGGAAAGGCGGAGTCGACGTGCTCTCCTTCGGCGGCACCAAGCTCGGGATGCCATGCGGAGAAGCCGTCGTCTTCTTCGATCGCGTGCTGGGAGAAGAATTCGCCTACCGCTGCAAACAAGCCGGACAGCTCGCCTCAAAAATGCGCTTCCTCTCCGCACCATGGCGAGCGGTTCTCAAGAACGGCACGTGGTTGCGCCTCGCAAACTCCGCCAACCAGTTCGCGCGCCGCCTCGCCGAAGGTCTGGCAGCAATCCCAGGGGTGAAGATTCTTTATCCGGTCGAAGCGAATGGCGTCTTCGCCGCTCTCTCACCCGAAGTTCACACCCGCATTCAGGCCGCCGGATGGAAATACTACGTCTTCATCGGAGGCGGCGCTCGGTTCATGTGCTCATGGAGCACAACCGCCGAGGACGTAGAAAGCCTCCTCGCCGCAGCACGCGGGTGATCGAAGATTCTCTTCACTGCAAAAGATCACGCTGACCGGGCCATCGCCCGAACAAGTGAACTGCGGAGCGTCCATTTTTGGACCAAGCGCCCCACTTCGCCGCCAGCAAGAAGATACAGGAGTCTATGCAGACAATCATCCAATCTACGATGCCTTGACCGACTCCGTCCCCTCAACGAGAGCATCTCCGGACTGCAAAAGCTTTACCTCAACCTGAAATCCCGCCACCTCGTTGATCCCGTCAATCTCGCCGGCTTCGAAACGGAACTACTTCTTGGCCGCTTTCTCGATCTTCGCCAGATACTTGGCCGGATCCTTGTCGAACGATTTCAGGCAGCTCTTACAGCAAAACTGCACCTCCTTGCCCTTGTGCTCGTGAACGTAAGACTTGCCCATGGATCCAAGCTTTTCGCCCGAAACAACACACGTCGTCAGCGGATAAGCAGGCTTCCCTACCTTCGCATCATCCGCAGCGACCACCGAAAAAGTCGGCAGCGCAAAGCATCCACCGAGAACGAACACCCTGAACCAGGAAACGTTGATTGCCTTCATGGATGCATCTTAGCGCACCAGACGAACGATGTCAGTCCGCGCCACAACCCTACCTGCCGAACTCCATCTTCAATGCAGACTCTAACTCAGGGTGCTCCCAACGAAATCCACGCGCACCAGCAACACCAGGCAACACCCGCTTACTATCCAACAACTCCTCCGAAAACTCGCCGGCCATCCGAACCAATGCAGCCGGAATCCTCAGGAAGAGCGGGGCATTCAATGCCGCCGCAATCGCCCGCGAATAATCAGCGTTCCGACGCGGCCATGGAGCAGTGCCATTCACCGCCCCTCGCACCTCGAGATCCTCCACACAAAAAAGAAACATTCGCGCGATGTCACCCAGAGGAATCCAAGAAACCCACTGTCGCCTGTCCCCAATCACTGCGCCCCCACCCATACGAAACGGCCAACGCATCGCCCTCAACGCCCCCCCACCCCGCCCCAACACGATTCCCGTGCGCAATCGGACCACGCGGCAAACCCCTTCAGCTGGGCTGACCTCCGCTTCCCATGCGGCACACGATTCCGCCAAAAATCCTCTCCCCATCGGCGCTCCCTCCAGCAACTCCTCGTCTCCCCGATTGCCGTAAAAACCAATCGCTGAACCACTCACCAACACCTCAGGCGGACGCTTAGCCGCTCGGATTGACTCCGTCAATCTCCGTGTCCCAAGAACCCGACTCTCGACAATCCGCCGCTTCTTCACCCCCGTCCAAAGCCCCACCACACTCTCACCCGCAAGATGCACGATCGCATCAACGCCGTTCACGTCTGGCGGCGCATCCACACTGAACAGACGAATCTCGCACCCCAGAATCTTCAACCGCTCGGGATTGCGTGTGTAGGCAACAATCTCGTAGCCACGCCGTAACGCTAACTCGATCACGCGCCGTCCGATGAATCCCGATGCTCCGGTGACTCCCAATGTCATCCATTGAGCATACCGCTCAAACTCACACTGTCATCACTACCACCCCACACCCCGCACCCCTCTCATCCCAGCACCTCTCGCACGACCCTTGCCTCCTCCACGCCAGTCAGGCGGAAATCCAACCCTTGATATCGGAAGGTCAAACGCCGGTGATCAACCCCCATGCAATGGAGAAGCGTGGCATTCAAATCCCTGATATGCACGGGATTCTCAACAATATTGTAAGAGAATTCATCCGTACGCCCATACTCCACTCCCGGCTTGATCCCACCACCAGCCATCCACGTCGTGAAGCATCGCCCATGATGATCCCGACCGTGATTGTCGGCACTCAATGAACCCTGACTATAAATCGTCCGGCCAAACTCACCGCCGCAAACAACCACAGTGTCATCGAGCATGCCCCTCTGCTTCAGATCTTTCAACAAACCGGCACTCGGCTGATCGATGTCCTCACACTGCAACCGCAGATTTTTTGGCAATGTCCCATGCTGATCCCATCCCTGATGGAACAACTGAACGAACCGCACCCCTTTCTCGACCATCCTTCTCGCCAATAGGCAGTTATGCGCAAAGCTTCCCGGTTTTTTCACATCGGGGCCATAGAGTGACAGTACCGATTCAGGCTCTTGGGAAAGATCCACCACGTCCGGCACTGCCGTCTGCATCCGGAACGCCATCTCGTACTGAGCAATCCGAGCCAGCGTCTCCGGATCCCCCGACAACTCAGCTGACGCTCCATTGAGCGCACCAACAACATCCAACTGCGCACGCCGCATCTCGCGATCCAATCCATCCGGATTCGACAAATACAGAACAGGATCGCCCGAGCTCCGAAACTGAACTCCTTGGTGACGCGACGGCAAAAACCCACTCCCCCACAATCGCGAATAGAGCGCCTGCTTCTGACCTCGCCCCTGCGAAATCATCACCACGTAAGCCGGCATATTCTCGTTCTCAGACCCCAGCCCATAACTCAACCACGAACCCATGCTAGGCCGCCCCGGCTGCTGCGCGCCCGTCGCAATGTACGTGATCGCAGGGTCATGGTTGATCGCCTCGGTATTCACCGACTTGATCAAGGTCAGATCATCAATCATCGACGCAGTGTGCGGAAGGATCTCAGAGTTCACCCAACGCCCCGATTGCCCAAATCGCTTGAACTCAAACATCGGAGCCACACACGGAAAGGATTTTTGACCGCTGGTCATCCCCGTGATGCGCTGCCCGTTTCGGATAGACTCTGGCAACTCCATCCCGTGCAACTTCTTCATCTCCGGCTTGTAATCGAACATGTCGATGTGGGAAGGCCCCCCCGCGAGGAATAGGTAAATCATCCGCTTCGCCTTCGGCCTAAAATGCGTCCCGTGGGGTCCCTCCCCCGCCGCTGAACCAAACAGCGCTGGATTAACCAAACCAGAAAGCGAAGCCGCCCCGAGAGCCGTCGCCGAACGAGTAATGAATGCGCGCCTTTCAATCATACGAATCTCCTTCTTAAAAAATCATCTCATCGCCGAAACTCACTGCTTCACAAGAAACTCGTCCAGATTCAGCACCGCATTTGCCACCACCGTCCAGGCTGCATGCTCTGCGAGCGGGATGCCCTCCGAGCGGGCACTTTCACCGACCGCCAACAGCGTTGTCGCCCGCTCAGGACTCCCCACAAAACCTTGCCTCGCCCGTTCCGCCAGCGCCGACAGAAGCGCCACCTCGCGCTCAGACGCTGAACGTCCGAACACCATCCGAACCATCACAGACACACGCTCCGAGTCCACCGGCCGCGCCTCCAGCAGGACCCGCTGCGCAAGGCCGCGAGCAGCCTCCACAAACTGCGGGTCATTCAATGTCACCAGTGCCTGTAAGGGCGTGTTGGTTCTCGACCTCCGCCCAGTGCACTTCTCTCTCGTTGTCGCATCGAAGGTAACCAACGCCGGATGAGGCGAAGAACGCTTCCAGTAAGTGTACATCGACCTGCGGTACAACTTGTCGCCGCTGTCCGGGACAAACTTCGAAAGATTGGTATCCAAGGCCACTTCTTCCCAAACCCCCTTCGGCTGGTACGGCTTCACGCTCGGACCACCAATTCTCGGATTCAATAACCCCGCCACGATCAATGCACTGTCCCGAATGAACTCCCCCTGCAACCGAAACCGCGGTCCACGCGCCAGCAACCGATTTTCTGGGTCGCGCTCAAGTAAATCCTTCGAAAGCGCGGAATCCTGCCGGTACGTCGCACTCATCACCAACGTCCGAATCAACCCCTTCACATCCCAACCACTTTCCATGAACTCGACAGCCAACCAATCCAGCAACTCCGGATGAGACGGCATCTCGCCCTGTAGTCCAAAGTCTTCACTGGTGCGTACCAACCCCTCGCCGAAAAGCATCTGCCAGAGCCGATTCACCGTGACCCTCGCCGTGAGCGGATGCTCGCGAGACACCAACCACTGCGCCATCCCCAGCCGATTCTCCGGAGCCCCTTCCGCAAGCGGAGGCATCACAGATGGCACTCCCGGTCGCACCTCACGATCCTTCATGGGAGCATCGTACTGGCCGCGATTCAGAACAAACGTGGACCGCATCTGTGCCGCCGGTAAATCCTCCATCACCATCACGCTTGAAAGTCCCTTGGCGAGTTTCATCTCCTGATCCAACGCCTTCGCCAAACCTGCACGCAAACCTGAGTCCGTTCGCTCAACTCCCAACGCGTAGGCGGCGAGAGCTGCGCGATGTTGAGCCTCATTGCGAGCCTCCACCGTTAGCGTTCGGAGAGCTTCCACCAAATCACCCTCCATCGCCTGCACCAACTCAGGCGCATCCAACCGCCTTCCCCACACCACCACATCCGAAAGGTCACCCTTCAACCGCGATCCGTCCTGCCTCCCCCCAAGGACCATGGGGGAATCCGTCTCGGCGCTCCCTTTCAGCGAATCAGCCTCGGCATTCGCCAACTCAACAGCGCGCCCATCAACGTGAACCGTTACCCCAGACGCCTTTCGCGAACCGTCATAACTCACCAAAATATGGTGCCACTCGCCCTTCGAAACCGGTTCCTTCGCATACACTTTCAACGCATCCCCTGCCCATTGATGCACCAGATGCAATCCCGGCCGCCCTTTCTCAAACCCAACATCGAATCCACGATAGTTCCCTCCAGCAACCATCCGCGTGAGGATTGAGCCCGTCGCCCCATGATCCGTTAGCCTCACCCACGCTCCCAAAGTGAAAGGAGCTGAACCGTCCAACTGAATCCCTGCGTCAAAAACAGCGCCCGCATTGCCCTTGAACGACAACGCAGGCACGCCCGATTTTCGATCGACCGTCCCAAGACCAACACCGCGCGTATTCCCAAAATATCCCTCCAGCGAGGTCACCAGTTGGGCTTTGTCAGCCTCCCGACAGGGGATCTGCAACACAACTCCATTGAGAGGAAACGCGCGATTGTTCGCTGGGGCAGCGAGCCATTTCACAAAGCCAGGATTCTTCTCCTTCGACAGCACCGCTCTCTGCAACGCAGTCTGCGCACTCTCTCTCGCCTCACGCGCCACCCTCCGTTTGGTCTCTGCCTCAGGGTCGGGAATCTCCACGAGCGGAGCTGTATTTCCGTTCCGCGTCTGCATCCCGGGGTCCTTGGTGTTATTGAAATACGCATAGAACCGGTAGTAGTCGTTCTGCGAAATGGGATCGTACTTGTGATCGTGGCACTGAGCGCACTCGAGACTCAGTCCGAGCCACACATTGGACACCGTCTTAACGCGATCTACGACGTAATCGACCCGGAACTCCTCGGCAATCACCCCACCCTCGTCCGTCGTTGCATGGTTCCGATTGAAACCCGTCGCAACTTTTTGGGAAAGACCGGCATCAGGCAGAAGATCTCCCGCCAGTTGTTCCACCGAGAACTGGTCGTAGCGCATATTCCGGTTAAACGCGTCAATGACCCAATCTCGCCACCCCCACATCTCACGAGGACCGTCTGCATGATACACACTTGAATCCCCATACCTTGCCAAATCCATCCACAGCAGCGCCATGCGCTCGCCGTAGTGCGGTGACGCCAAAACACGATCCACCAACCGCGCATAGGCATCCGGACGGTTGTCCTCCACAAAAGCCCGAACCTCCGCGAGCGAAGGAGGTAAACCCGTAAGGTCCAAATGAAGTCTCCGCGCCAGAACCTCGCGCCGGGCCTCACCCACGCCAACCGTCGATACCCCCTCTGCCTTCAAACGCTGACGGACCATCCAGTCCACCGGATGCCCTGCCCCCTCAGGAAACTTAGGCCTGACCGGCGCGACAAACGACCAATGCTTCTCGTACCGCGCTCCGGCGCGAACCCACGCCTTCAACGTCTCAATCTCCTTCGCAGAAAGACTCTTCCCAATATTTGAGTCCGGAGGCGGCATCAAATCGTCCCGGTCCTTGGTCGTGATCCGCTCAATCAAGGCCCCCTTTTCCCAGTGCACGCGGTCAAATACCTTCGCCGCCCCCTCCGGAGTATCCAACCGCAGTTCACCCTTCCTCTTCTCTTCATCCGGGCCGTGGCACGAATAACACCGGTCTGACAAAATCGGGCGCACATCTCGGTTGAAATCCGGTGCGGCCTCGGCCCCTAACGCTTTGCCAACACCCCCCTGCAACAGCACGCCAACGCCCACGACCAACAAACTCGAAAGGCAGAAAGTGGCACGCTCAAAAAGACGCCCCGAAGCGCACTCCCCGCCAAGTGCGCCAACCTTGCATCGGAAACTGCTCATCATCCTTTTCATACAGATCAAAAATCCTAGAACAAACCTTGACGGGACACCCAAGGAAAACAACTCCGCCACGGCGTGAAACCTAGGTGGAAACCCCGCTTCCGCCGTGACC
>JACCED010530218.1_pt1 | contig 12568 bp, 16 predicted proteins | sample 7455021 | NCBI WGS metagenome assembly JACCED01 (sample SAMN15323456, study PRJNA562643) | freshwater metagenome | isolation source: river surface water | place: USA:Blue River Watershed | collected 2017-08-19
AAATTACAACGGGTTATAAAGATTAGAGTGATTAGAAGGATTAGAGGGAAAAACTTTGAACTGTAACTTTAAACGCTAAACTTTCAACGTTAAATTACAACGGGTTATAAAGATTAGAGTGATTAGAAGGATTAGAGGGAAAAACTTTGAACTGTAACTTTAAACGCTAAACTTTCAATGTTAAATTACAACGGGTTATAAAGATTAGAGTGATTAGAAGGATTAGAGGGAAAAACTTTGAACTGTAACTTTAAACGCTAAACTTTCAACCTTAAATTTCGTATATTTGGAGTCTCGATGGGATTACGTCAATCACAAATTCAAACGCTTCAGCAGCGACTTTCTCCGCAGCAAATTCAGTTCATTAAGTTATTACAAATGGGCACTTTGGATTTTGAGGAGAGGGTAGGTGAAGAACTTCTTGATAATCCAGCGCTCGAAAAGAGCGAGAGCGATGCCGATTTTTCAGATAGTACTGCAGATTTTGGTGATAGAGACTCTGGATCGGATGAATGGAGCGAAGATTATCAGCGTGATATGGATGTTGATGAAATGATTCGAGCAAGCGGAAACGATGATGAATATGGGTCGTTTCGAATGGGTGAGGATTATTCTAACGACGAACAGAAGGAAATGCCCATGGCCTCTACTTCGTCCTTCCAAGAATATTTGCTTGAACAAGCAAGAGCGACATTTTTTGACGATAAGGATTTTGTGTTGGCATTTCACTTAATCAATTCAATTGAGGAAGATGGTTATTTGCGTCGTGAATTAAGAAGCATTGTGAACGACTTGGCTTTTAATGAAAACATTCAAACCGATGTAGACAAGCTAGAAAAAATACTCATTAAAATCCAAAATTTTGATCCTCCGGGAATTGCAGCCCGCGATTTACAGGAATGTTTATTGCTTCAATTATACAAAAAGGACTACGGGGACAATCCCGCTGTGAGTTTGGCTGAAACGATCATTTCAGAGCAAATGGAGGCCTTTAGCAAGAAGCATTACGAAAAGATAACAAAGTCCCTCAAAATCACAGATGAGCAGCTTAGATCGGCTATTTTAGAGATTGTAAAGTTGAATCCAAAACCTGGGGAGTCGAATAGCGGAAGTGTGAAAACGCAATATATTGTCCCGGACTTTACGGTGATTTCTGAGGAAGGATCTTTACTTGTAACGCTAAATTCGCGGAATGCCCCGGAGCTAAAGCTCAGTGCAGCATATGCTGATACTTTAAAAACCTACGAAGAAACCAACACCAAAGACCAGCAATTGAAAGATGCTGTTCAATATATCAAGCAAAAATTGGATGGTGCAAGATGGTTTATTGATAGCGTGAAACAGCGTCATCACACGCTGTTGAGTACCATGCAGGCAATTGTGAAACGCCAACGAGATTTCTTTTTGGAAGGGGATGATACCTTCTTGAAACCAATGATTTTGAAGGACATCGCCACAGAAGTTGGTTTAGATATTAGCACAATTTCGAGGGTGGCAAACTCTAAATATGTAGAAACCGATTTTGGTATTTTTCCGTTGAAACATTTTTTCTCTGAAGGAATTTCCACTGAAGATGGGGAAGAAATTAGTAACCGTGAAATCAAAAAGATTTTGGGGGACGCTATTGCCGCCGAAAACAAATCAAAGCCACTCACCGACGAAGCGCTCATGGAACTTCTGAAAGAAAAGGGCTATCCGATTGCCCGCCGAACCGTTGCCAAATACCGTGAACAATTGAATATTCCGGTGGCAAGGTTAAGGAAGATTCTTTAAGGGTTATAAAGATTAGAGGGTTAGAAGGATTAGAGGGAAAAACTTTGAACTGTAACTTTAAACTCTAAACTTTCAACTTTAAACTTATTGGGTTATAAAGATTAGAGTGATTAGAAGGATTAGGGGGAAATCTCAGCGACAATAACTTTAAACGCTAATCTGTCAACTTTAAACTTTAATTTTGCTTCAAATGAAATATCTGATTGTTGGATTGGGGAATCCGGGAGATGAATATGTGCACACAAGGCATAACATAGGTTTTGATGTATTGGATGAGTTCTGTGCGTCAAAAGGTGGTACTTGGGAGTCGGTGAAGCATGGTTGGAAAGTGGAATTGTCGCACAAGGGTCGAAAAATGATTCTATTGAAGCCCAATACCTACATGAATCTTTCAGGAAAAGCTGTTTCATACTGGATGCAACAAGAGAAAATTGCCCTACAAAATGTGGTGGTTGTTACCGATGATTTGGCCTTACCAGTTGCCAAACTCAGGTTGAAACCCAAGGGTTCAGACGGAGGACACAATGGACTCAAAAGCATCGATGCTTCATTAAATACCCAAAATTATGCGCGTTTAAGGTTTGGAATAGGCAATGATTTTCCCAAGGGCCGACAAGTGGATTTTGTATTGGGAAAATGGACAAACAATGAGGTTCCTTTGATACAAGAAAGTATCCTCAAAGCAATTGCCGGACTTGAGGAAATGGTGTGGCTAGGAATAGATAAAGCGATGATGAAGGTTAATTAGAGTTTAAAGTTGAAAGTTTAGGGTTTAAGGTTGGTTTATGAGGGTTTAAAGTTGACAGTTTAAGGTTTAAGGTTGGTTTATTAGAGTTTAAAGTTGAGGGTTTAGAGTTTAAGGTTGGTTTATGAGGGTTTAAACTTTAACGCGGATTGCGAGGATAGAGGTAATGAACGCCAGTACGATGTTGAGGGCGAAAATGAGGAAAAAGTCAGGAGTTGACAGTTCCACGGGGTAGGCCATGGCGAAGGTTGATTGGGTTTTTACCCAACCGAAATGCTGTTGTAAAATAACCAAAACGGCACCAATGGATAGTCCCAACAGCGTTCCAACCACGGCCACCATTTGTCCCTCAAGAATAAAAACATTGCGAATATTTTGAAGCTTCATGCCAAGGGCATTGAGCATTTTTAAATCTTGCTGTTTGTCGATGGTCATCATGCGGATTGATCCAAACAAATTGAAGGAAATGAGCAGTAAAATGAAGGCCAACAGAGCGAAAGACACCCATTTTTCGGTGTTGAACATTTTGTACATGGTTTTGTGCTGTTCTTTGCGGTTTAGGACTTCAAGTGATTGACCCACAATGTTTTGAATCTCATTTTGGACAAATTCCATTTTATTGGCATCAACGTTTATGTGCAATGCGCTCATTTCAGCTTCTCGTGAGAACAGGCTTCGGGCAACGTCGATAGGTACAAAAATGGTGGATTCGTTCAAATCTTCACCCAGTTTTATCATGGCACTGACCAATACATCTTCTTGATTGAGAACAGATTGCGATACAGATTCGCTGGATCTGTCAGGCACCAAAAGTTCTATATTAGAATTTTCTGACCCAATGTTCAGCTTGTAAACCATTCCTTCAGAAAGCCAGGCGAAATTTTGAGTGATGGCATTTTCCGACGGGGTAAGTGGCTTGTCTTTCGGTGGAAAGGTTGTGACGCCTTTTGGGTGAAATTGATCCACTTGTTGTTGAAGGATTTTTGATCCCGAAACCACTAAACTATCAACTTGTAAAGTGCGGTAAATCCCGGTATCGACACCTCTCACCAGAGCAACCGTTTGTTTGTCATTAAACTTCACAATTGCTTTATCTTCAAGACATTGGTACTTAGATTTTACACCATTAATGAGGGATATTTGGTTGAGTTTTTGGGGTGAAAGTTCGAAAACTTTTCCATGTTTGGCAATCACTTTTAGGTCGGCATCGCCGGATTTGTATCCCCCAAAAATAGCGGTTTCAAATCCGTTCAAAGCGCTTAACAAAACGATGAGCGCGAGGGCGCCAATGGCGTAACCGGAGAGAGAAATTGCGGTGATAATGTTGATAGCAGAAGGGTTCTTCTTTGAGAAGAAATACTTTCGAGCTATGAGCCAAACGAGTTTCACGTTGTGGGATTATTGGTCGTCGGAGTTGTTGTCGGAAGATTTAATTTTATCGAAAAGTTCGTCCATTTTAGCCACATAATCGAGGGTATCGTCTTCGTAGAAACGGATTTCCGGAATTTTTTTAACGTTATTTTTGATTTTGCGTGCAATTTCGTGTCGGATTTCTTTGTCGACCACAGTATTCAGATGGTTTAAAACATCCTTACGATTTTGGATATTGAATAGAGAAAGATAGACTTTCACGTAAGAAAGATCAGGGCTAACGAGTACATTAGACATGGTAACGAAGGTGCCGCCTAGCCATTCATTTCTGTGGATGGTCATTAATTCGGCGAGGTCGCGTTGAATTTGTTTGGCAAATTTGTCTTGTCTGAGTCCCATACTTCAAAGGTAGAGAAATTGGGAATACAAAAGTTTAAAGTTTAAAGTTTAGTGTTTAAAGTTGCGATAACCTTAAACTCTAAACTCTTAACACTAAATTTAAAGTATAGCGTTTAAAGTTGCGATAACCTTAAACTCTAAACTCTAAACCCTAAATATTTATTGGGTGAGTAATTTATCTAATCTAATTTTGAAGTGATTGGCGAGTTTCAATCCAATTTGTTTGCTGATGGTTCGCTTTTTTGATAGTATTTCCGAAAGTGTACTTTTATTTATGTCCAATTCTGCACAAATGGTGGATGCTTTAACATGGTTTTCAATCATTAAATGTTGAAGCAAATCAGATCCCAATAAATGTTGTTTTGGTGATTGTTGTTCCTCATAATCTTGAATGAGTAGTTGAAGTAATTCAATTTCATCTTCAGTGTTTTGGTTAAAAAACAATTGGTTTTCAGCGTCCAAACTTTCCATAATCTCAATATAGCTTTCATATTGACTGTCGGAATGAATTCTTTTATATTTTATGAGTGTTTCCATTTTAGATGATATATTGTTTTCCGGTTTTGCATAACTGGTTGTATTCTGCATGAGTTCCAATCCATTTGACGTACAAGCGTACAAAATTTTGTCCAAAATAGTAGCTGCAAATTATTCTAAACTTATTTCCTCCAACATTAAAAATCATTCTGTTATTCCCGTTTCCCAAAAAATCTACACTTGTAAATGTTTTTGAAACATCTTCTGTTGTTTGCCAATTAGCCGCACTTATGAGAGATAGCCATTTGTCAAAATCATTTGAGGAATTACCATGGTTTTCAACAAACTCCATGATGGTTTTCTTTTTTATTAAATGAACCTTCATGAATTTGTTATTTCAAAGATAGTCCAAAAGTTCGCAATTTGCGAACTTTTGATTGGTGAAATTTATCCAATGGTAAAAACAGGTAAGTTTTATATTTCATTTTTTAAAATACAAGTATTGATGGTCATTCCCCAAAACTTTAGTAAAACAATGAAAATAATTATTTGCGAAAAATGCCAAATGGGTTAGAAGGGTTATCCCGATAGCTATCGGGAAGATTAGAGGATAATCCAATCCCTAAACCCCAAATATTCAACCTTAAATTTAGAGTTTAAAGTTTAGTGTTTAAAGTTGCGATAACCCTAAACCTTAAACTCTCAACCCTAAATTACAAACTCAGTACTCCGGAGTAGGTATCAAATTTGAGGCAGGCTTCGAGGTCGGATTCGATGTGGAGCGATTTGAAGCGTTGAACGTGGGAGGCATCGGCGAGGAAGGCGGTCAAATCTGACTTTCCTTGGAGCCACAAACGCTGTGCCATGATTGAGGCGTCGTCGGTGGTGGTGAAGTTATTTTGAAGCAGTTGGTCTATGAGTGCACCTGCAAAAACGGTGTCTTCTAGGTTGAATTTGTCTTTCCAGCCGGCACAAAAAAGCAGGACATCGCAATTGTTGTCGATTAATTTGTGCAACATGGCGGTGATGTTTCGAAAGGACGATACATAACGGAATTTAGCACCTTCACAGGCTGCTATGGCTTTGGTTCCGTTGGTTGTTGAAAGTGCGATTTTTTTCCCCTCAACAATATGTTTATCAAATTCTTGGGGGGAATTTCCAAAGTCGAAACCTTCTACTTTTACGCCATTTCGTTCACCTGCAACCAAATAGCCTTCATTTTTGAGCATCAAAGTATCTTCCAAATTGGCAACCGCTTTGATTTCTTTGGCACCATTTTCCATAGCAACAACCATGGTTGTGGTGGCCCTTAGAATGTCGATCACAACCACTTGCTTGAGGTTCAAATTTTTGCTGTGCAAATGGAAAAGTGCAGGCGTTAATACGGTTTCAATTTGAGGCATGAACAAATTTAACATTAAAGTTGAATTGTATGGATTAAAGTTTGAATCTAACCTATATTTTTGCCCTATGAAAATTCTCATTATAAACGGTCCGAATTTGAATTGGCTTGGACGCCGGGAGCCAGAAATCTATGGTTCAGAATCGTTTGAGGATATTTTTCAAGAGTTGAAATTGGAATTTCCGCAAGCCGAAATGTTGCATGTTCAAAGCAATGTAGAAGGCGAAATCATCAACGAACTTCAGAAAGCCGAAGACGATACATCCATTACCGGCATCATTCTCAACGCTGCTGCTTATACCCACACTAGTATTGCCATTGCCGACACCTTGAAATCAATGAAAACCCCGGTAATATTGGTTCATTTGTCGAACATTTACAACCGTGAACCCGAACGTCACACCGATTTGCTGTTGGCAAACGCCGATGGCTGCATTTTGGGATTAGGGAAGAAGAGTTATTTTGCAGCGGCTTATTTGTTGAATTTAAGGTTGAGAGTTTAGGGTTTAAGGTTGAACTTAGATTTTGGTAGAACTGTAAACTGTAAATTAGAAGGGTTTATAAAGGTTTATAAGGGTTTATAAAGGTTTATGAGAGTTGAGGAACTGTAAACTTTAAACGTTCAACTGTAAACTTTCCTTATATTTGCACCATGAAATTTGGCGTGGTAATTTTTCCTGGTTCTAATTGCGACCAAGACCTGATTGACGTTTTAAGCAATTACTCGAATGAACCAGTAGAAAAGCTTTGGCATAAATCGAACGACCTTTTAGGTTGTACCCACATTTTTATTCCAGGAGGTTTTAGCTATGGCGATTACCTGCGTTCAGGGGCTATTGCAAAACTTTCTCCAATTATGGACGCTGTTTCTAAGCATGCTGCAAACGGTGGATTTGTGATGGGAATTTGCAATGGTTTCCAAATTCTTACCGAAAGCGGTTTGTTGCCAGGTGCACTCCTTCGCAACACCAACATCAAATTCAATTGTAAAAATGTTTACTTGAAACCTGGAACTACCAACTCTCAAGTAACCAACAAGTTGCAAGAAAATCAGGTGATCCAAGTGCCTATAGCGCATGGTGAGGGACGTTTCTATTGCGACGATACCACCCTTCAAGAAATTGAAAACAACAATCAAGTTATTTTCCGCTATTGCGACGCTTCTGGAAACACAACCCCAGAATCTAATCCAAACGGATCTATCAACAACATCGCTGGTATCACCAACGCCGGAAGAAACGTCTTCGGTATGATGCCTCATCCAGAACGCTGCGCGGCAGATTACCTGTTGAATGCAGACGGGAAACTGGTTTTTCAGAGTTTATAGTTTAGAGTTTAGGGTTTAAAGTTGTACCAAAATTTAAGTTTAAGGTTGAGAGTTTAGGGTTTAAAGTTGTACCAAAATTTAAGTTTAAGGTTGAGAGTTTACAGTTTAAAGTTCTACCAAAAATTTAAGGTTGAGAGTTTACAGTTTAAAGTTGTACCAAAATCTGAGTTGAACTATAAACCATAAACGTTCAACTGTAAACCCCCATGAAACACTTCATACGTCGGGCGGCCATTTATATTTCCATTGTGCTGATTTTGGCGGGAGGGGCAATTGCAACGTTGTTGAAGGTTTATCCCGAAGTTTTTCTGAGCAGTAGGGTCGAATATGTGATGTGGAACAAGCAGTTACAGCGTATTCAAACAACTCAACATAACAAACACCTGAATGCCATTATTGGCGATAGTCGGGCTATGGCCGCTATAAATCCCGTTCAGCTGGGACCAAATTATGCCAACTTTTCTTTGGGTGGGACCTCTTTTTATGAGGGATACATTACCCTACGAACACTGCTTAAAACCAATAAAATAGACACACTAATTCTGTGCTATGCGCCAATACATTTTGAAAAAAATGGCGGAAACTTACTCAATAGAACCATGGTTTTTCAGCACTCAGAATTTCAAGACATCATGGAGTTAGAGTCGATCGAAAATAAACTCAACGCCAACATTGAAACAGACATTTCCAATGATGAACAACCCTTTGCGACACTTGATCGATTGAGACATTATTACCATGAACCATTTACTTTCAGAAATACTTTGGTGGATCAGTATAAAACCAATTGGAATGCTCCTGAAATTGAAGCACAAGTGATTAAAGAACTGAATGAAAACCGAGGACAGGTTTTTTTCGGAAGAAATATTTCCATGCATGGGGTTGCCGAAGAGGCAAGAGAACAGGCGTTTAATGCCAATCCTGTGATTGATTATTATTTCGACAAAATGGCGCAACTTGTTAAAAAACACAACATTAAATGCTTTGTTATCACACCGCCTACCAGTAAAAATACGTATAATTTTGCCAAAAGATCATACTTTAAAAATTATATCAACCACCTCGAAACTTTGCAAAAGAAGTATCCATTTTTGCACATTAGCAGGGAGCTCACCATTTTGAATCAATTCAGCTTCGGCGATGCCAGCCACGTGAATGCTTTAGGGCAAATGAGGTTTAAGGTTGAAGGTTTAAGGTTTAAAGTTGTCAACCCTAAACGCTAAACTCTCAACGTTCAACTATAAACACTCTTCCGGCTGGTGCTTACAACCAAATCATTGCTAATAGGGAAGGGAATTCGGAATTTGTCAGTGAGCCAGGTGATGGCGTACAGTGTTTTGTAAGTGAGTCCGGCAATGAGCCAAGTGGGACGTTTTTTACCGATGAAATCGGCAATGGTATGAAAGAATGTTTCGTAGGATAGGTTGTTTGTAACGCCTAAAATACGTTTTCCGTAGTTGTTATTTTGATGAATATCAATGATTTGTTGGCATAAATTATCGACCCATACGAATCCATTGCTGCCTGCGGGCACAAACGGATTTCCAGATTTGATGATATTGATAAATTGTTGCTGCGGCGTGTGTCCATTGCCAACACCCATGATAATTCCTGGGTTGATGATGCCAATTTTTAGTCCCTCCTCTTTACCGCGCCAAACTTCGAGTTCAGAGTAATATTTACTTTTCGCGTAAGTGGTGTTGTAGGGCGACTCCATCCATTCGGAATCGATATCGATGATATCGCTATTTTCAGAGCGCGACAATGCCGCCACGGAACTCACATGGATCAGGGTTAAATTGTTGGTTTTCAAGCAAGTATTCACCATGTTTGCAGTGCCAACAATGTTGTTTTCGAGCATTTTTTGATCGTCAGATTTCCTGAACGACACCATTGCAGCGCAGTGAAAAACAGCATCAAATTGCTCATTCATAACATCCAAAAGGCTGTCGGTATCGAGCATATCTGCTTCCACCCAGGTAAAATTCTGTACAAGTCCCAATTCAAGTTTTTCTTTATTGAGGGACACTGACGTCAACCCAAATTTCTCTTTCAATCCGTCGGTAGAACCGTTTAAGTAATGATCTTTCACGGAGTTAAAAAGGGCCAAGGAGCTGTTGTTTCGCTTCATTCCGACCACCTGATGTCCGGCACTCAAAAGGTGCATACAGAGGTGAGAACCTAAGAATCCTGTTGTACCGGTTAGGAGGAATTTCATGGGGTTTAAAGTTGAAAGTTTAGGGTTTAGGGTTTTGGAACCTAATTTGTGTGCAGTCTGAGAAATGGTTTGAAATAATCTTGATGATTCGAAAAGAAATATTTTGATCGAATAGTAACTTCATAAAAGTTAAGCTACCAAAATATTATTCTCTCTATTCGCTACAAAGGCCAAACAAGCCAGTATCATGTCTTCATTGATTTCAGGAAAGTCTTGAGAAATTTCGCTCATTGTCATTCCATTTGATAGCCAATTAAGAATGTCTGATACTGCAATCCTAGTATCTTTCAACACTGGTTTGCCGAATCTAATATTGGTATCTATGGTGATATAGTCCTGATATGCCTTCATTTATTCAAAAATAACGAAAGTTTTTGGTATGAACAATATTAAATAGTTGGAATGATTTTGAGAATTTAAAGTTGAAAGTTTAGGGTTTAGGGTTGTGGTTTTGTGCTCTTATTGTTGTGCGAAGTTAATGAATTAAAAAAGCAAACGTTGATCGAATGGGAATTTTTCGATATTGATGACTTTGATTCTGTGAAAGTCGTTGTGAAGTGGATTGATGAGTATGTTGAAATCACCTTGTGTAACTACAGAAGGCACTTTTAGGCAGCAATGTGTATTTTCTATGATGAATAGATTCCCAATATTTTGGGTTGTTGTTGGATGTGGAAATTGATTCCAATTTGCAGGAAGCTGTTTTGTATGTAAACATTTTATATCCATATCATCTGGAATATGAACCGTAACCATCATGTAGTTTTTTGGCATTGTGGCAATGGAAAAATGGACAGCTACCTCGGCCATTGCAAGAGATCTGTTGATGGCGGTATAAATCATTTCCACCCCCTTTGTATTCCATCTGCCTCCATTTATTGCTGCACCTTTACCTGATAGGGTTTGAGCAAATGGTTCACGAACGAGTCTGAAAACTTCCATTAGATGAAAATTCCATGTTGAATATTGATGAGCTCTTGAATGATGAGATCTTTGCCATAGGAGTCTTTTAACAACTCCTTTGGCTTGTGACTTCCTAATGCATAATTCGGAGTATTCAGCCATAGCTTAAACTTTTCTACATCTTCGAATAGTTCAAGACCCACTTTAGTAACTTCGGCAATTTCAATGATTTTTTCTGTATGCAAAGGTTTGAATTTGTGATTTGCACTTTGCTTGTACCGTTGCAATGATTTGGTGGAAACATTCAGAAATTCGGCCCATTCTTGTTCATTGAATGGGGTATATTCTTGAATGAGCGCAAAAATAGAATATGTAAACCCTTCTCTTATAGCTTTGATAATGAGGAATTTGTTTGTAATAAAATCGTCGTAAGAAATCTTTTTACTGGCCTCCATTTTAGAGTATTCCATTTTTGATTCACTTAGACATGCGGTGATCTCTTGTCCAATTTTTTCCTCAATTTTTTGATATGGCTTTATCATGATTCAGACATTTGTCTACAAATATACGACAAATGATTGAAAGTTTAAAGTTGAAAGTTTACAGTTTATAGTTGGTTTATAGTTTAAGGTTAAACTTTCAACAAACCTTAAACTGTAAACTTTCAACTTTAAACTCACTTGGGAATTGCATCGGTCGAATTCATTGAATATTTATACAAGGCGCTTAATTGGATGTGAATATTGTGAATCATAGGTTTGTATTCATTTTCTAAAATATCGATATCTAGAAATTCATAATCTGTTGCAATCATTAAATGATTGAGTGTTTCAAGCAGGCTGGAAAATGCAATTTTATAGAACTGTGCTTGATCTTTCCCTCTCTTTCTTCCTGTTCCTTCTGCAATGTTTGCACAAATAGACATACTGGATCTATTGAGTTGCTGTTTCAAAGTAAATCCACTGGATTTTGGAAAAGTTTCAGATAATCTGAAAATTTTTAGGTTTAATTCTCGTGTGAGTATATAGACATTCAATTTTTCGAAGGAAAAGACTATTTTGTTGTTCATGGTAATGAATACATCTATTTTTGTAAAAAGCCTTATCGGAGTATTTTAGTTTTGGGTTTATTTTTTGCATTTTTCACAAATTGAGATTGTTGTACCAAAGATTTCGTCCAAAACTTTAAACTTTAAACTCTCAACTCTAAATTGTATTTTTGCTCCATGCAATCATTTGAAAATCGTCCGATTCGGGTACTTATTGCCAAAGTTGGGCTAGACGGACATGATCGTGGGGCTAAGGTTATTGCTTCGGCTTTGCGTGATGCGGGCATGGAAGTGATTTACACTGGGTTACGTCAAACTCCAGAAATGGTGGTTCAAACTGCGCTTCAAGAAGACGTTGATGCCATTGGTGTGAGTATTTTAAGTGGTGCACATAACACGGTTTTCCCGCGAATTTTGTCCCTCATGAAAGAAAAAGAACTCAACGATGTTCTGCTCATTGGTGGTGGCATTATTCCTGATTCCGATGCCGACGAACTCAACAAAATCGGCGTTGCACGCCTGTTCGCGCCAGGTACCGAAATGAGTGAGATTGTCACTTATATTCGGGACAATGTTTAAAGTTGAAGGTTTAATGTTTAAGGTTAAAGATTAAATAATAAACCACAAACCAACTGTAAACTTTCAACCGTAAACCAACTTTAAACTCTAAACTCTCAACCTTAAACTTTATTTTATGCAAAATATTACAACACATACCGAAGACAACATTACCATCATCACCATTAACCGTGAGAGTAAGTTAAATGCCTTGACCATTGATACCTTGAGGGAAATTAAAGAGGCGGTGACCATTGCCAATGCCGATGATTCTGTTTATGGAATGATCATCACTGGGTCTGGTGAAAAAGCCTTCGCGGCAGGTGCCGATATCTCTGAATTTGCCC
>JACCED010331798.1_pt1 | contig 12567 bp, 9 predicted proteins | sample 7455021 | NCBI WGS metagenome assembly JACCED01 (sample SAMN15323456, study PRJNA562643) | freshwater metagenome | isolation source: river surface water | place: USA:Blue River Watershed | collected 2017-08-19
ACCCAGGTGCCCTGGTTGTCGCCGTTGGAGACTTCGCCGTTGGGGCCGACGCCCATGCCGTTCGGGGCGCGGATGCCGGTGGCGTGCACCTCGAACTTCTTCCCGTCGGGCGAGACCTTGAAGATCGCGCCGTGGTGGTCGCTGAGGGGGCCCCAGCCGCGGCCTCCCGGATTCACCGGTCCGCCCTTCAGGAAGTAGAAGTTGCCCTGCGCGTCGGTCTGCAGGTCGAAGGTGAACTCGTGGAAGTTCGAGGTGACCTGGACGTCGTTGTTGAAGTTCTCATACCGGTCGGCCTCGCCGTCGCCGTTGAGGTCGTGCAGGCGGGTGATCTGGTCGCGGCCGAGGACGTACAGGACGTCGTCCACGATGCGCAGGCCGAGGGCGTGGAAGAGGCCGGTGGCGTGCCGCTTCCAGGTGATCTTGGAGGGCTTGTCGTCCGAGAAGCCGCCGATCCACACGTCGCCGCTCCAGGTGGAGAAGGCGATGCGTCCGTCCTTGAAGAAGTCGATGGCGCCGACGCGGATCCAGGAGCGGTAGGGGTTGTCGAGCGGGACGTTGAGGTTGTCGACGAGGTAGGGCGCGTTGAGCGTCTCCTTGAGGCGGTCCTCCAGGACCTGCTTGGCGGCGGGGTCGGATTCGCCGGCGAGCTGCTGGCGGAGGGATTCGGCCTGCTTGGCCTGGTCTTCTTCGCCGGGGGTCACGTCGGTCACGACGGTCTGGGTCCAGCGGGCGGGTCCGCCCTTGGTGAAGGCGGTGAGGTCGGCGGCGCCGGCGGTGCCGGCGGCGGCCTTCAGCAGCGCGTCGTCCTTGCCGACGGCGCCGTGCGCGAAGGAGACCTTGAAGCTCGTGCCGGCGGAGGCCTGCACCTTGAGGCTCAGGAAGCCGCCTTCCTGGCTGAGGGCGGAGCCGGCGGGCAGGCCGCGTCCGACGACGGCGGTGACTTCGTCATCCGGCGCCTTGGCCGCGGGGGCGGGCGCGGCCTTCTTCTTGCCCTTGGGCGCGGGAGGAGGCGGCGGCACGGGGAACTTCATGGTCACGACCGCGCCGGCTTCGGCTAGACGGACGGAGCCGCCGTACGGGAGGTCCTGCAGGCGCACGGAGGCGTTGAGTTCGCCCTTGGTCACGGTGAAGGAGCGGCTCACGACGGGCACGCCGCCGACGGTCTCGAGTTCGGCGCTCTCCAGCAGCTCGGCGCCGCCGACGCTGTAATGGAACGTCACGCGGTCGCCATGGAGGAAGAGTCCGAGATACTTCGAGTGGTCGCGGGGCAGGGGGCCTAGGGGGATCTTGGACATCACGCCCTCGGGACCCTTGGGCAGCGGGCGCGGATCCTTGAAGGAACCGTCGGGGCTCCAGCCGGGGCCGGGGTTGGTCTCGAAGTGGATCTTGGCGTTCTGAGCCGGGCCCGGGTTGGGTCCGTGTCCGCCGTCGAAGGTCACGCCCTTGAAGCGCAGCCATCCGCCCGTCCAGCCGCCGGCGGCGCGCAGGGTCTCGGTGTCGAAGGCGTAGCCGCCGGCGCGGTCACCGAGGTTCACGACGACCGCCTTGTTGGCGGCGCCGCCCTTCTGTTCGAAGGGGTTCTTGCCCTGGGCGTTGTCGATGGAGGCCGAGAGGAAGCGGCCGTAGTCCATGGCTTCATGCTTGGGCAGGTTCTGCTGCGCGGAGGCGAGTGCCGTCAGGCCGAGCAGCAGGGTGGTGGTCAGGGTTTTCATCTGAGGGGAAAGATGCGGGGCGGGAGGGGCAGATTTGAATAAACACTCATCTTCTGTCCAATGTATTGGAGCGATATGAGCGGATTGGGTTCCGTTCAAATTCGTCCGGCATCTTTTCAAGGACGGCGTGAGGGCGGCGGGGATGAGCGTATTCGGCCTAATAACGGGGGCTTCTTACCTTGCGGGTGCTTTTCATAGGGGCTTTTCTGGAGCTTCGCCCCGCCGCTCATGAACCTTCGTTACTTATCGTTGTCCGCACTGCTGGTCCTCGGCTTTTCCTCGGCGGCCGTCGCCGCTCCTGAGCCGGAGCTGATCTTCAATGCCACCGCTCCCGGCAACGATCTCAAGGGGGACCTCCAGGCCCAGGTCCTTTTCGCCCAGAGCCAGATCATCCCCGCACGTCCGCGGGAGGACGACCGCCAGCCGCGCCTGGTCAGCCTGCGCAAGACTCTCCTGCTGGTGCGGCCGCTCCGTGCGGAAGGCGCGGCGCCTCTCTCGGTCTCCGTGCTTGATGCCGCCGGACGGACGCTGGGTTCGTTGAACCTGAGCCCGCCGAACATGCTGCCCGCCACGGCCTACTTCGTGGAGGGGGCTCCCCGGGGCGGCGTCGACTTCTCCGTCAAGAACGCCGACGTCGGCGAACTGAACGATGCCGCCGACATCCAGCAGCTGTCCGACGCGCAGGGCAAGACGTTGCGCGAGTGGCTCGTCCGGCACGACGCGGTGGAGATCCAGACCGGTGACGGTCGCTGGACGCGCCACGTCCATCTGCCTCCGGCCAAGGGGCTCGACGGCAAGTTCGTGCGGGTGAAGGCCGGCGCCGGTTACGGCTCGACCATCCATTACGGACCTCGTCAGGTCAACGTCGCCCGCGGCCAGACGGTCCTTTTCAAATGCGTCGCGGGGCAGTGGCTCCGCGAGGGCGAGCTCGAGAACAACCGGCTGCGCTACGCCGCCGACGCCTGGAGCGCCGCGCTGCCCGCGGAATGGATCCGGCCCGGCGTGTCCTTCCGGTTCCGCCGTGGCGCCGTCGCCGGCGAGCTGACGGGCGTGGCGGTCGGCGCCCCCACCCAGCTGCTCCTGCACACCATCGACATCGGGATGCTCACCGAGCCCCGCGCGGCCTTCTCCTTCGCCAAGGACCCCGAGGCGCACCGCGAATACTTCCAGACCCTGCCGGCGACGCAGCTCGTCGTGAGCCAGTACGCCCCGTTGCACCTGACCGAAGTGGTGCTGCCGACCGGCGAGGTGCTCAAGGACCGCGATCCCAGCAAGGGCGGCTGGCATGAGGGCACCATGCGCCAGCGCATCGGCAAGGAGCTGGTCTCGCACGGCATCGACAACGCCAACTACGGACTGCACAGCACCGCGGGCGTCGGCGAGAAGAGCCATCCCTACGTGGCCGCCCAGCTCACCGCGCACAACAACCGCGGCGTCTACGCCAACGGCGTGCAGGTGCACGGCGGCTCGGGCGGCGGCGGCATCGTCACGCTCGACGATTCGCTCGGCAACGAGTTCAGCCACGAGGTGGGGCACAACTACGGCCTCGGGCATTATGTCGACGGCTTCAAGGGCTCGGTGCACCGTCCCGCCGGCGAGGTCAACTCCACCTGGGGCTGGGACGCCGACCGCAACCGTTTCCTGCCCAACTTCTCGCCCGTGCGCAGCGGCAAGGGCTCGACCCTCGACGGCCAGACGCAGGAGCCCTTCGACGGACGTTCCTTCGGCTTCGACGCCATGGCCGGCGGCGCCCCGTTCTCCTCGTTCAACCGTTTCACGCTCTACACGCCCAACACCGCGGCGATCATCCAGAAGTTCCTGGAAGGGAAGGCCGTCTTCGATCCGCAGTCTCCGACGGGCTTCAGCCGCTGGAACGAGGAGACGGCGAAGCTGGAGCCCTACGCGCACCGTCTCGAGGCGGCCGTCTCCGCCGTCTCGGCCCGCATCAAGGAACTGGACGAGGCCTCCCTCGCCGCGCTCTTCGCCGAACATGGACGCGTCACCGTGGCCATGGGCGACGGCAACTGGAAGGGCGAGTTCGGCGTGCCGGCCGCCTCGGCGGAGAACAAGGGGCGCATCCTGGTCATCGACCACGGCGCCGCCTACGCCTCCACGATGACGGTCAACGGCGAGGCGGTGCGCCTGACCCGCGGCTTCGTCCGCAGCTACGTCTCCGACGGCAAGCGCTGGAACGAGGGCACGGGCGCCGAGGGATCGGTCGAGCGCAAGCCCACGGCCTTCGGCGTGCCGGTGGTCACGTTGGTCGGATATTATGACCCGAAGCTGGAGCTGCGCAGCCACGTCTATCCCGCGCTGCACGGCTCGCTCGGCTTCTGCTACGCCGACGAGGCCGCACGGCTCAAGCCCGCCGACTGCCAGCTCGTCGTGGAGACGAAGACGGGGACGCTGCGTTTCCGGCTCGAAGGACGCCGGCTCGATCCCGGGTGCATGAACAAGTTCCACGTCAACGTGCCCGCCTCGGCCCAGCCGCGCAGCGTTTCGTTGGTCATCGGCGGCAAGGTCGTCGACAAGCGCGCGATCACGCCGCCCTCCGAGAAGCTCGCCGTGACCGTCAACGGCCTCTCGCCCACCGCCAAATAAGGGCCGCCGCAGGGCGGCCGGTGGTAGGGGCGTGGCTTCGCCGCGCCCTCCGCGGAGGAGTGCAAGGCGAAGCCTTGCCCCTCGCCCCAGCCCTACTCAGGCCCTCCAGCATCCGGGCGTGTGCTCGTCGAGCACGCCGACGGCCTGCAGGTAGGCCTGGATGATGGTCGGGCCGACGAACTTCATGCCGCGCCGCCGCAGTTCCTTGGAAATCTTCTCCGCCAGCGGCGAGGTGGCCCGCGGCGTGCGCGATCTCCGGACGACGGGCCTTCCGTCGACATGGCTCCAGAGCCAGGCGGAGAAGCTTCCGTGCTCCTCCTGCAGGGCGAGGAACGCGCGGGCGTTGATCGCGACGGACTCCAGCTTGCCGCGGTGACGGACCAGTCCCGCGTCGCGCATCAGGGCGTCGACCTTGCGGGCGCCGAACTTCGCCACCTTGTCCGGCTCGAAGCCGGCGAAGGCGCTCCGGTAGCGCTCGCGCTTGCGCAGCACGGTGATCCAGGAGAGGCCCGCCTGCGCGCCTTCCAGGATGAGCTGTTCGAACAGCAGCCGGTCGTCCCGCACCGGCACGCCCCATTCGCGGTCATGGTAGCGGACGTAGAGCGGGTCGTCGCCGCACCATGCGCACCTGCGGCGGTCCGCCGCCATCAGGCCTTGATCGAAAGGCCGCGGAGCCAGGCGATCCACCCGGCGGGCAGGCCGCGGGCCAGGGCGCCGCGCACGATCTTCTCGTGGTAGAGGCGCGAGGGCAGGTGGGGGCCGGTGGGGTCCACGACCTTGAAGGCGTAGCATTCCAGCGGGCAGTCCTCCACGCCGCCTTCGAGCACCGTGAGCTTCACGCGCCGATAAGGAGCGCCTTCCGCCTCCATCAGGCGGTTCCAGTCGTCAGCCGTCATCTCGTAGACTCCGCCCCAGACTCCGGGCGAGTCCTGGTCGTCCAGGATGTCGGCCGCGCCGCCGCCCCAAGTCTGGCTGGGGTGCGTGAAGGCCATCCGGTGCTTCGGCAGGAAGGCCTTGCCGCGATACTGCGAGCCCGGACAGCGCCGTTCCATCTGGGCGGGATCCAGATTTGAAGCGTAGGCGAAGTAGAACCGGCTCATGCGAAGGGAGCCGGGACTTTGCCCATCCGAGCCCGAGATGCAATCTCGGGTGCGGCGTAGCCACGCCCCTACCTCTGGCCGCCCTGCGGCGGCCATTCATCAATTCCTGGCCCTCTCCCCAACCCTAGCCCTAATGCCAAACGCATCTCCCCTTGTCCCCGTGTCACCGTGCCCACTTGCCCCCTCGCGACCGCCTCCGGCGGCCGCGCCTCACCTCGCGATGTCATCCCGCCCCAGCACGGTGACGCCGTGTCGGGCGAGGACTGAGGCGGCCAGTTCCTGGGCCTCGGTGCGGACGATGAGTCCGCGACGGCCTCCGGGACGGAAGAGGAAGGGGTAGACGTAGTGGATGTTGATCTCCGCCGCGAGCAGGGCGGCGGTGACGTCCTTGAGCTGGGATTCCGACTGCAGCTCGATGGCCATCACCGGCACGTCGTCGTGCGCGAAGTTGTGCTCGGCCAGGACTTTCTCCGCCTGCTCGGGGTAGTCGACCACGATGCGGATGATGGTGGAATCGGTCGTGTCCACAAGGCACAGGGCCACGATGTGTACGTCCGCGCCCGCCAGGGACTGCACCAGTTCGTTGAGCCTCCCCACCTTGTTCTCGACGAAGATGGAGAACTGACGGATGGCGCCGAGGTCGGGCTGGCTGCGGGTGTCGGGTGCCACGGAAGGAAATCTTGGGCCGGAGCGGGGGCCTTTTCCAGCCTTTATGACGCCAGAGGTGATTGACGGCGTGATTTCTTGTCCGATGGTCTCGGCATGCTTCTGCCCTCGCTGGCGCTCGTTCTCGCCCAGGCCCCGGCCCGTCTGCCTGAGACGGTGGTGGTCGAGACGCGCCAGGCGGCTGACATCGCCGACGCCTCGCCTTCGGTCTCGCGGATCGACGGGGCCGGCGCGGTCGAGGCGGGCTACACCACGCTGGGAGGACTGCTGGCTTCGGCTCCCGGGGTCTACGCCACGGAGCAGTCGGGCGAGGGCTCGCAGGCCTCGCTCTTCATCCGCGGGATGAATTCCACGCACACGGCGGTGCTGCTGGACGGCCGTCGGCTGCCGCAAGGTTTCTCGGGAAGCTATGAGCTCGGCCGTTACCGGGTCTATGGCCTCTCCTCGGTGGAGCTGCTCCGCGGTCCCGCCTCCGTCGCCTACGGCGCGAACGCCATCGGCGGGGTGGTGGACATGCGCCTGCCCGATCCGCTGGTCTCGCCCCGCGGCGGATCGGCGCTCGTCGAAGGCGGTTCTTACGGCCGCGCGGCCGCGGCGGTCGGCATCACGGCCAACGACGCCGCCCAAGGCCGCGATGCCTCGCGCGGGCTCGCCGTCACGGCCACGACGACGCGCGACGACGGCTGGCGTGACAACGGTGCGCGTGACGCCACGACGGCCCTGCTCAGCGGCGCCTGGCGTCTGGCCCCCGGCCTGATCGCCGACCTCGTGGGTTCGGTCGACCGCGGTCACGCGGGCCTGCCCGGTTCGGCTCCCGGCTCCTCCGGCGACCCCAATGACTGGCAGCGCGACGGCGGCTGGCTGCTCTCCCCCGGCGTCCGTTTCGACAACGGCACCGTGCGCGGCGCGGCCTTCTGGTCGCGCGGCGGCTCCTCGGTCACGAGTCTCATCGACACCACCGGCCCCTTCGCCTTCACGTCGCACCAGCGCTACCTGCTCGAGCGCGATGAACTGACCGCCTACGCGGACTGGGCGGTGCGGCCGGATCTCTCCCTCGGCGCCGGACTCACCTACGAGCGCAACGCTTTTGACCAGCGCATGCTCGCTCCCGGCGGGGTCGACTGGCGAGACGTCCAGGAGTCCTTCGGAGGCTGGCTGCGCTCGGACTGGAGCGTCACCTCGGCCGACCGCGTCCGCGCGACGGTGCGCCAGGACGCCTTCACCGAATACGACGGACGCACCACCGGCGAGCTGGCCTGGTCGCATCGGCTCAGCAAGCAGCTGGTGTTGCACGCCAAGGCCGGCACTTCCTACCGCACGCCGTCGGGCAACGACCTGGCCTACGGCACCGCGGGCGGGCTGCCGCTGCGTCCGGAGTCCTCCATCGGTTACGAGCTCGGCCTTCGGCATGAGGACCTGCTTCCGGGCGCGCTGTCCTGGACCTTCACGCTCTTCCGCAACGATGTCGAGGACCTCGTCGACTTCGACCCGGCCAACTTCTACCTCGCCTACAACATCGCCGAGGCCCGCACGCAGGGCGCCGAACTCTGGCTTGAGACCCGTCCCGCCAAGGGCGTGCGCCTGTTCGGTTCCGCCACCCTGCTCAGCACCGAGGTCCTCTCGCCTCTCGGCTACCTCGGCACCGCCGCGCAGGGAGAGCAGCTCCTGCGCCGACCCGATTTCGCCCTCAGCCTCGGTGCGGAACTCATTCCGACCGAGGAGTGGATCTTCGGCGTCTCCGCCACGCATCTCAGCGGACGTGAAGACTTCGACTTCGGCGCCTTCAGCCGTGTGGACCTTCCGGATGCGACCTTCGTGCGCCTCTGGATCCGCCGGTCCATCGGCGACAAGACCGACCTTTCCCTGCGCGTCGAGAACCTGACCGGCGAGGACGCGCCCCCGGCGGCCTTCGGCTTCGGTCCCCAGCCCCGTTCCGCCTATCTCGGCGTCACCCGCCGCTTCTGATGGCCGCTCGACGGGGAGCGACGGCTTGACCTCGCCGCTCGCCCCGCCTATCACCACGTTCCCCTGAAATGACAGGGGACCTGGAGAGGTGGCTGAGTGGCCGAAAGCGCCCGTTTGCTAAATGGGTATACCCCAAAAGGGTATCGTGGGTTCGAATCCCATCCTCTCCGCCACTTTAACGCGGAAAAACCCCCTCAAACGGACTTTGCGTGCGTTTGCGTCTCGAATTGCGTTTGCGGGCGTAGGCAAGGTGGGCGTGAAAAAGCGGTTTTGACGCGGCAAAACCGCGGCAACGTTGACCAAAGGCGGTCTCAAGATGGGAAATGCACCCATCCTCCTGCGTCTCGCATCGGAGGTATGAAACCCGCCTACATGCACCCCAATCCCACGCCTGGTTCCGTCACTTTCGACGGGGGCATCAAAGTATTCCCACGCCGCGAAACGGCCGGCAGCTGGCAGGTCTCCTGGCGCTCATCCGGGGGCCGACGGTACAGGACCTTCCGTTTCCATGAGGACGCCATGACCTACGCCGAGAGGCTTTACCAAGAGGTCCGAAGGAAAGGACAGGTTGCCGCCGCCAACGACCTGACCCCGGGGGAGCTGGAGATGTGGCGCCAGTTCAGGGAGGCCACCAACAAGGCCCCCTTGTCCGACGTCCTGGCCGTTTGGAACACCCACCAGAAGCTGGTCAATGGGATGCCGATCGGGGAGATGCGGGACAGGTTCCTGGCTGCTCGCCAGCAGGAGGATACTTCGCCTGGCATGAACCTCTGGCTGCGGAACTACATCGGCAGGTTCCTGGAGGGCAGGGACCTCCATCAGGCCGCCAACCTCATCACGCCCCAGGACATCCGTGATTGGCTTGAGGCCTTGGCGGCCAAGGGGCTGTCCCGGACCACGGTGCACCACCATCTACGTACCCTGTCCATGTTCTTCAACCGCTGCGTGGCCGAGGGGTGGGTCAACCGCAATCCCTGCTCCGCCATCCAGTTTCGGCGCAAGCACTCCGAGGAGATCCAGGTGCTGTCCTTGGATGATGCCCGGAAGTTGTTCAAGGAGGCGGAAGGCACCCGCATGGCCGGCATGATCGCCCTGGAGGCCTTCGGTGGGCTGCGGGCCTCCAGCGCTTTCCGTCTTGAGCTGTCCGACATCAACTTCGAAGAACGCAGCATCCTGCTGCCTGCGTCCAAGCACAAGACGGGCCGACGTTATCTTCTCGAGAAGCTCCCCGACAACCTCTGGGCGTGGTTGGAGCAGGCCAAGCAGATCGAGGGGGCCTTCGGGTTCAGCTCTCCGGTGTATTCCAAGGAGAAGGCGGCATTGTTCGCCAGGGCGGGGGTCCGGAACCCCGGGAACATCCTCCGGCATTCGTTCTGCTCCTTCCACGTGGCTTTGCACATGGATGCCGGTCGGACGGCGCTTCTTATGCAGCATGCCAACCAACATATGCTCTATCGCCACTACCGAGGATGCGCTCGGCATTCCGACGCGGAGGAGTATTTCCGGATCGTGCCCGATCCTTTGGCGCCGCCCAAGCCTTCCTACCGGGAGCGTTATTCCGAATCGTTAGGCAAGGTGATCCGTCTGCGCGGACCGTCGCGAAAGCGGACTATGCCTCCTAAGGCTCAGTGGCCTTGAAGATGCTTGCACTGTGATGTTGGTGCACGGTCTGTGATTATAATGCGCATAACTTTTCGCCTCGTTTTCATGGTGCGAAAACGGGGCATTTTCTTGCCGACATGTCGTTTCAATTCGTGCCAACGCGGATCTCGGGCCGGATTCCGAGTCGTTTTCAAGCGTTAGGAACCGTGCCAGCGTTACGGGCTGTCAGTAGGTTTTTCCCCGTTAGGTGTAATCCTGGAGAATAAAGTTAATCCTGCAAAAACTTTCCGGCTGTTCAGGCGGACAATCGGGGCGCTCAATGTCATTGTGCGAAGGTCATGGCCGACGCCGAACTACCCATGGAACAATCCCCACATCCCCCATCCCGTACGCATCGCCCGAGGCGCGATGCGGGTCGCGGTCCAGCCCGCCGCCGCCTCGTTGCCAGTGAGCTAAAGAAGCACCCAGTCCCAAGGAGCCTGCTTGAAATCGATTTCCGCTGGGTCCCGTCCGAGGACATCGAGGTCGTCGTTATGCAGTGTGAGTACTTCCGGGAAGCCATCCGGCTGGTCCGCGAGCGGCTGGTCCGTCAGGGGCTTGATCCGAACCTGCTGTGGCGCTTGGATGACGACCGGCTTGGCTTATTATGCACCGGCAAGGGGGCTAATCCGGATTGGCCGCCGTTCTTCAAGGAGATGCTGCACGTCGTGGCAAGGCTTCGGCGGCATGTGCATTGCGATATCGACCAAATACCCCCGTCGCTAGACATCCTGCCTGTCTTGGAACGCGTCATGCTAGAGCTGAAGTCAGATCAGTCCATCGAGGTCATCTGGTCTAACGAGAAGGAACTGGGGGACTGGCGCTTGTTCAATCCGCACAGGCGGAGCCTCGAGATCTTCATGCCTAGGGCGAGTGTCGGGGCCATCAACAAGAAGGAGGTAATCAGGAAGGTCCTGCAATTCCTGGATGCCAGCGAGACGGTGGCCAAGATGAGTGGCGGGAGGCATTCCCACAGTCTCCTGCATCTGGCTTTCCTCAGGTACTCCATCGGTCGACTCGAGGGCAAGGATTACGCTACATTCCGTGGGTTCCTCGGTGAGCCGTCGGCCAGCGCCACCGAGTACGGCGTCAACTTGATGGGTGGGAGGGCATATAACCCGGCTCCCTCCTATTGGTCGTCCTCCATAAGCAAGGCCCAGAAGCGTATCATGGAGGCCGCTGACGCCTTTTTCAGGCTGGTCACGGATTCATCGAACCCTGATGAGCAAAAATAAATCCATTCGGCAGGACATGAAGGGCCTTTTCACGGATGATGCCATCCGCATGGAAAACCTTTCTTCGCAAAAACACGATTCCCGGGCCACCCTGTTGACCACAGAAGAGACCCCGGCCGCGACCGCCGCGGTCACCTTCAGGCTTAGCGCCCCGCAGATGCGCAGGCTCAGGGAGCATGCCGTCCTTCTGCGGATGGCGCCTTCCGCGCTGGTGCGACGCATCGTCATCGGAGCCATGTCCAACCTGATCGAGGAAAATCCGAAATGAGCCAACAGGAGCCCCTGCAGCCCGAACCTATGCCGCCCATGCCGGCGCCCTCCGGCCTGACGCCCCGCCCGCGAGCCATCCTGCCCGTTTACGTGGCGGAGATGCTTGAGCGGCTCACCAGCCTCGAAGCCCAGATAGACGAGGCCAGCAAGCGCATCGGATCCCTCGAGGACGGGTTGACCGACATCGTCCGCAATTTCGCCAGTTGCCAAGAGGCGGGCAAGGTTCCCGTCAACTATGCCGGCTATACCCCGCGGCAGTTTTCGACCCTCGTCGGCCGAAGCATCTGGTGGGTCTACCGACGGATCGAGGAGGGAAAGCTCACGCGGATGCGCAGCGGCCTAATCCCCAGGAACCAACTGGATGAGTATCTACGGGCATCTCCTGGCACGCGTCTCGCCGCCAGGCGACGACTAGGCAAGGACAGCAAGAAAGCAGACCACGCCTGATGCTGCCTTCGGTCCATCGCTCTTCTCTTTCCGGATGCTTTAGCGCCCATCCGCGGATGGACCTGTCGCTTGATTTTATCCATGCCGACTTCTGGTCGGCCCATGACATGAAACACCAGCACGCAAGCCAGACCGCCTCGACCTTTTGCAGGGTCAGCTCATCGGAACCGGAAGCCTCCGGCAAACGATGGGCGCGGCAATCCCCCCTGTGGGACCATCTGGCATGTGCAGGAGGAGGCAGTCGTGGCTAGACGAAGGGAGATAAGGCTGCCTGCCGATTGGTTCGGCGGGTCGCCTGCCGTCGCCCAGCTGTCCTTGGCGGAGCTGGGGCTCCTGCTTCGGCTGATTGCCGAGGCAAGGATGTGGTATCCGGACGGCAGGTTTGTCCGGGACGGGAAGCCCGTCAGCCTACGCGCTTTGGCGGATGGTCTCCGATCTAGGGGAGGCGGTGCGATAGGTTGCTTGCATGGGCTTGTGTCGGCTGGCCTGCTGGTAAGGCATTCCGACGGTGCACTTGCCCTGGTCGAGGCCTGGCGCGCTGACGGGGTGGGGGAGGACCTTGATCAACCTGTACTTAGTAAAGTACCGAAAGAATCCCCCCTTTCCCCTATAACCCCTATCCCCCAAGAAAATACAATGAGAGAGACCTGGCCCCCTCCGGTCAGCATTTCGACCTCACTTCCAGCCGATTTGGCGGCAGTACCTGCTTTGCTCCCTGTGTGGGCGGATTGGATCTCGCATATCCGGGACCTTCGCCGGCTATCCGGCGTAAAGCTGTCCCAGGATGTCGAGTCATTGCGCTCCATGCTGCGCAACCTTGGTCCTGAAAAGACGGTTCAACGGCTCAAGGAGTGCATCTCTCAGGGTTTCAGCGCCATTGGGCCGCCCAAGTCCTATTCCAAGCCTCCTGCTTACAACCAACATTCCCCA
>JACCED010432927.1_pt1 | contig 12566 bp, 10 predicted proteins | sample 7455021 | NCBI WGS metagenome assembly JACCED01 (sample SAMN15323456, study PRJNA562643) | freshwater metagenome | isolation source: river surface water | place: USA:Blue River Watershed | collected 2017-08-19
CCCGACTCCTCGCCCAAACGCGGAGCCAACAAGGCATCCGACAAAGCCCGCATTCGTGTCTCTTCGTGTCACTTCGTGGTCGGCCCGAATCCGCCCACGGCAAGGTCGTAAATTTTCCGCGGCTGCAGCCGCAGCCACACGGAGAGGCTAACGTCGAAAGGGCCGGCGTCTATCTCGTGCCCCGTGGTGTCACCTCGTAGTTGTCCGCGACTGCGCGCGACCCGCGAACGATCTCAGCCTTTCCCGCCGTCGAACGTCCACATCGAGGCATCGGAGGCGGGCATCGTGAAGCCCGTTGCGTGCCGCGCGGGCGGCGGGCGGCGCCGTCGACGTTCCGCCCGCGAGGGACGCAGGTGGGACCGGAGACAGGCCTCCGACTCCAACCAATTGTCGAGGTCATGCCCAGGGATGCACCCGCCCTGCTCGTACAGGTGCTCGGCGTAGTCGCGGATGTCATCCAGCCGGAGCACCGGCGTCGGATCCAGCTGCGGTCGCGATCTGGTCTTCATGGTGGGCGGGGATTGATGGTTTTTCGTTGCCTGCCCGAAAGTGCCACCGGCCGCGGGAAATGCTCCGCGGAGATTGCCGGCCGCCGCGCGCGGATTGCCCGACCGCGGAGCGACCCCGACGCCGCGCTTGCGGCGCCCGAAGCTTCGCCGTAAGCCCTCCGCCCAATTCCATGTCGACCCTCGTTTTCACCATCGCCAACCAGAAGGGCGGCGTCGGCAAGACGACCACCGCCGTGAACCTGGCGGCGGCGCTCGCCGAGCACAAGATCCGCACCCTGCTCGTGGACTTGGACCCCCAGGCCAACGCGACGAGCGCGGTCGGCGTGGAGAAACAGGCCGGCCGTAGCCTCTACGGGCCGCTGCACGGCGAAGGCACGGCGCTGCAGAAGGTCACCAAGACCGCTTATTCGCACCTGTCGTTGATCCCCAGCGAGGAGGACCTCGCCGCGGCCGAGATCGAGATCGCCCAGATGGAGAACTACCTCGGCAAGCTCCATGCGATCCTCGAGCCGGTGCGCAATTCAGGGCGTTTCCGCGTCATCCTCATCGACTGCCCGCCCGCCCTCGGGATGCTCTCGATGAACAGCCTCGCCGCAGCCGACTTCCTCCTGATCACCCTCCAGTGTGAGTACATGGCCCTCGAGGGGCTCGGCCAGATCCTCCGCAACGTCGAGCGCCTCAAGGCCGCGCGGGTCAATGACCGCCTCGAGCTCGGCGGCGTGATCATGACGATGTACGACGCCCGCACCAACCTCGCGCGCCAGGTGGTCGAGGAGGTGCGCCAGCACCTGCCCGACAAGGTCTTCGGTACCGTGATCCCCCGCACCGTGCGCCTCAGCGAGGCCCCCAGCTTCGGCAAGCCGATCACCGCCTACGATCCCGACGGCCCCGGCACCGAGGCCTACCGCGGGCTCGCCACCGAGGTCATCGCGCGCTTCGGCCTGAAGTAAGGGCGGCCCGCTCCCCGTCCGCGCCGCCGATGCCCGCCGCCCTGGATAAGTACCGTCAGGCCTTCCTCGTGGGGCTGCAGAGCAACATCGTGTACCGCTGGAACTTCGCGGTCCGCGGCTTCTTCTCGCTCTTCCACCTCGCGGTCGTGTTCACGCTGTGGGGCGCGGCGTTCGCGGGCTCGAGCTCTATCGGAGGCTTCGACCTGCCGCAGACGCTCACCTACTTCGTCACGCTGCTGGTGCTGCAGTTCCTAATCAGCGCCTTCAATGAGGATTACCAGATCAGCGAGGAGATCCGCAACGGGCTCATCAACCAGTTCCTCCTGAAGCCCATCAATTACTTCCTCTACCGCTTCAGCATCTTCGTCGCGGCGAGGCTGGTCACGGGCACGCTCATCCTCCTGCCGCTCGCCGTCGCCCTGCCCTTCATCCACGACTCGCTCGTGTTCCCCGGCGAAGGCTGGCGCTACGCGGCCGCCGTGCCCGCGCTCCTGCTCTCGGCCATCATCCAGTTCAGCATCGCTTACTGCTTCGGGCTGCTGACGTTCTGGTTCCTTGAGATCCAGGGCTTCGTGATCCTATCGATGGCGGTCGAGGCGACGCTCGGCGGGCAGATGTTCCCGCTGGATCTTCTGCCGGAGGCTGTCTTCCGCGTCGCGCAGTATCTTCCATTTTACTACCAGATGTACTTCCCGGCGGCCATCCTCACCGGCCGCCTGCCGTACGAGCAGGTGATGCCGGGGCTCGCCATCCAAGCCTGCTGGGTCGTCGCCTTGCTCGGCCTCAACCACCTGCTCTGGGTCCGCGGCCTCCGCCGCCACACCGCCGTCGGCGGCTGAACCGGGCCATGCTCCACTACCTCCGGATCTGGCTCGCCAGCGCGCGCTACTCGGTCGTGCGGACGATGATGTTCCGCGGCGACTTCCTCGTCTGGTCGCTCGTCGAGTTCGCCTGGATGGCCGTGAACGTCCTCATGGTCTCCGTCATCTACCGCCACACCGACTCGGTGGCGGGCTGGGGGCGGAATGAGATGCTTCTGCTGCTCGGGACCTCGATGCTGATCCAGCGGATGCTGATGGGCTTCTTCTGGAGCGGGATCTTCGAGATGGGGCGCAACGTGCGCTCGGGAAACTTCGACTTCTTCCTGGCCCAGCCGGGCAACGTCATGTTCATGGCGACGACGCGGAAGGTTGACCCCGACGGGCTCGTCAACTGCTTCGTCGCCGCCGGCCTCGTCGCTTACTCGGCCGCGGAGCTCGGCCTGCGGCCGACTCCGGGCGCGCTGGTGACCTACGGCTTCCTCCTGTTCTGCGGGCTGGTGATCCATTACAGCATCCTCGTGCTCTCAGTCTCGGCCGTGTTCTGGCTCACGAGCGCGCAGGGCGTGGAGGGCGGCTACTTCACGCTGGCGGAGTTTTCCCGACTGCCGCGCGAGGCGTTCAAGGGTGTGACCAACGTGCTCTTCGTCTGGCTGCTGCCGGTCGTCGTGGTGAGCAACGCCCCCGCGCGGGTCCTGCTGCACGGATTCGAGCCGCGCTGGGCCGCCTGGCTCGCGGCCCTCGCCGTGCTCTGGTTCGCCCTCGCGGTTTTCGTCTTCCACCGCGGCCTCCGCCGCTACGCCAGCGCCAGCTCGTGAGCTCCGCGACCTCCGCCCTCGAGGCCCGCGCCGGCCACGTCTTCCGCAACCGCACCTTGCTGGAGCGCGCCCTCACCCACCCGTCGGTCCTGCCCAGCCGTCGCGCCGCCTCGGAGAGCAACCAGCGGCTCGAGTTCCTCGGCGACGCCGTCCTTCAACTCGTCCTCACCGAAGCGCTGTTCCATGAGTTTCCGGAAGAGCGCGAGGGCGCGCTCAGCCGCCGCCGCGCCGCGCTCGCCAACGGCGCCACCCTCGCCGTCCTCGCGCGCGAGCTCGGACTCGACCAGGCGCTGCGCCTCGGCCCGAGCGAGGAGACCTCGGGCGGGCGGGCTAAGTCCTCGTCGCTGGGCGACGCCTTCGAGGCGCTGGTCGGCGCGGTCTTCCTCGACGGCGGGCTCGAGGCCGCCCGCGCCTGCGTCCACGCCGCCTACGGGCCGCTCGCGGCCCGGCTCGCCGCGGTGGGCGACGACAAGACGCCCAAGAGCCGCCTGCAAGAGCTCGTCCAGCCGCGCCACGGCAACAACGCCCTCGCCTACGCGGTCGTGGCGACCGAGGGCGAGGACCACCGCCGTAGCTTCGAGGTGGCCGTTAGTCTGCTGGGCGAGGAGATCGGCCGCGGCCGCGGCTCATCGAAGCAGGCCGCCGAGGAGGCCGCGGCGGCCGATGCCCTCGGGCGGCTGCCCCCCTGAACGGCCCGCGGGCTTGTGCGCGCGGCGCGGCAAACTACCGTCCGCCGCCTCTCATGCCGGAACCGACTCCGTCCAGCCGCCGCAAGCTCACCGGGGTCTGCCCGCCCGCCCGCGGGGCCGTGCTCGCCGCACTCGCGCGGGCGGAGCCGGCGCCCCTCTGGCTCGTGGTCTGCGCCAGCCTCCGGGACGCCGAGCAGCTGGCGGAGGACGCCACGTTGCTTGCCGCCGCCTTCGCGGGCGAACGCCCGGTCAACGCCGCCGTCTTTCCCGAGTCGCTGCAGGATGCCGGCGAGATGCGCGACGCGTTCGCCGCCTCCAGCGACCGGCTCACGGTGCTCTCACGCCTGCGCGCGTTGCGCGGCGTGGGCCGCACGCCCGACACGCTCCTCGTGTTCACTACGCCCGCGGCGCTGCTGCAGCCCGTGCCGGCGCTGGAGGAATTCTCAGCGCGTGAGCTCATCCTGCGCCGCGGCGAGGTGCGCCCGTTCCAAGCCTTGCTGGAGGAATTGCGCCGGCTCGATTACGACTCGGAAGCGGTATGCGAGGCCCCCGGCCATTACGCGGTGCGCGGCGGGCTGATCGACGTCTACCCGGTGACCGCCAGCCGCCCCTTCCGCCTCGATTTCTTCGGCGACGAGATCGAGGCGATCCGGGAATTCGACCCCGTGACGCAGCGCTCCGGCGCCACCGTCGAGTCCATTTCCCTCGCCGCCTCGCCGCGCGTGGCCCTCGGCCGCGCCGCGGGCGGGCTGGCCGACTACCTCACGCCGCACGCCCGGCTCGCCCTCATCGAACCCGCCGCGGTCGAGGAGGAGTTCCGCGCGCTCGCGCCCGACGGCGGCGACGCGCTCGGGCCGCTGGCCGGCCGGGTCGCGGGCGTCGTCGGCATCGGCGATCTCGACGAAGCCTCGTCGCTTTTCGGAGACGACGCGACCGGGGCCACCTGGGACTCGGAATCACTCTCCCACCATCGCCGTTACCCCGCGGACGCGCTGGTGGCGCAGGAACGCCTCACCTTCGAGGACGACGCCCGCGGCGAATTCCTCGGACGCGCGGCCGCCTGGCGCCGCGAGGGCTACGCGATCGCCTGCGTGACCGCCAAGGAGGGCGAGGAGAAACGCGCCCAGGAAATCCTGGCCTCCGATCCCGCCTGGCGGAAGCTGCGCCCGGCCTGGCTGCGCGGCGCCCTCAACGAGGGCTTCCGCATCACGGCGCGCGATGACGCCCGACCGCCGGCGCTCAGCGGCACCCCGGCCGGTGAGCGCGGCATCGTGATCATCACCGAAACGGAGCTCTTCGGTCGGATGCGTCCGCGCCGTGCCGCGGCGGCCGGGCGCGCCGTCGCGCACCGCGCGCAGGTGGACCAGTTGCTGGATTTCTCCGAATTGGTGGAGGGCGACTTCGTGGTGCACCTTCAGCACGGAATCGCGCACTACCGCGGCATCACCCGCCTCGACACCGCGCAGGGCGTGAAGGAGGTCATCTCGCTCGAGTTTGACGACCAGGTCACGCTCCACGTGCCGCTGCAGGAATCGCACCTCATCAGCCGCTACGTCGGATTGAGCAAGACCCGCCCCCAGCTCGGGCGCATCGGCTCGGGTCGCTGGGAAAAGGCCCGGCAGGCCGCCGAGCGGGCCACCGTCGACCTTGCGGCCGAACTCCTGCGCATCCACGCCGCCCGCGAGGCCCAGCCCGGCCACGCGTTCGCGGCCGACAACGACTGGCAACGCGAGTTCGAGGCGTCGTTCCCGTTCACGGAAACGCCGGACCAACTGCGCGCGATCCGTGACGCCAAGGCCGACATGGAACGCACACGCCCGATGGACCGGCTGGTGTGCGGCGACGTCGGCTTCGGCAAGACCGAGGTGGCGATCCGCGCGGCGTTCAAGGCCGTGCAGGGCGGGCGGCAGGTCGCGCTCCTGGTGCCGACGACGGTCCTGGCACAGCAGCACCTGAACACCTTCCGCGAACGCATGGCCGGCTACCCCATCGCGGTCGAGATGCTCAGCCGCTTCCGCACGCCGGCGGAGACCCGGAAGGTCCTCGCCGCCGCCGCCGAGGGGCAGGTCGACATCCTGATCGGCACGCACCGGCTGCTGCAGGCCGACGTCACCTTCCGCGAACTCGGGCTGGTGATCATCGACGAGGAGCAGCGCTTCGGCGTGAAGCACAAGGAGGCGTTCCGCCGGATGCGCGCGACCCTGGATGTCCTGTCGATGAGTGCGACGCCGATCCCGCGCACGCTCTACATGGCCATGACCGGGGCGCGCGACCTGAGCGTGATCGAGACCCCGCCCGTCAACCGCCACCCGATCCAGACGATCGTGAAGACCTACGATGAGCAGGTCGTGGTCGACGCCGTGAGGTTTGAGCTACGCCGAGGCGGCCAAGTCTTCTACCTCCACAACCGCGTCCAGACGATCGACCTCGTCGCCGCCCGCCTCCGCGAACTCCTGCCGGGCGTGACGATCGGCGTGGGCCACGGGCAGATGGACGCCGCCGAACTGGAGAAGGTAATGACCGAGTTCGTCGCCGGCCGCTACCAGGTGCTGGTTTCAACGACGATCATCGAGAGCGGCCTCGATATCCCGAACAGCAACACGATCATCATCGAGGGCGCCGACCGGTTCGGGCTCTCCCAGCTCTACCAGCTGCGCGGACGTGTCGGCCGCTTCCGCCACCAAGCCTACGCGTACCTCCTGCTGCACCGCCACGCGCGCCTGCTCGACACCGCCCGCCAGCGGCTGAGCGCGATGCGCCAGCATAACCAGTTGGGCGCTGGCTTCCGGATCGCGATGCGCGACCTTGAGCTGCGCGGCGCCGGCAATCTCCTCGGCGCCGAACAAAGCGGCCACATCGCGGGCGTCGGGTTCGAACTTTACTGCCAGCTCCTGCGCCAGTCCGTCGCCCGCCTCCGCGGCGACAAGACGGCGGCGGCGACGCGGGCCGCGGTGAAGCTCGACTTCGTCTTCGTCGGCGACGGCCAGCCCGCCGCCATCTCGGCCGAACGCCGCCACACCGACGGCTACACCGCGATCAAGGACGCCGAGGACGGCCTGATCGTGCCGGTGACTCGCATCCAGGCGCGACTTCCGGCCGGTTACATCGCCGAAACCCGCCTGCGCATCGACTTCTACCGCAAGCTGGCCCTCGCTGGCTCTCCGGCGGAACTCAAGGGCATCGCTGACGACCTCCGCGACCGCTTCGGCCGCTACGGCGACGAAGTGAAGGCACTGCTGCTGGTGACCGAGATTCGGATCCGCGCGGAACAAAAGGGCGTGGTTTCGGTCGAGACGGACGCCAATCGCCTGAAGTGCCTCCGGCGTCGCGGTGCGGTTGACGATTGGGTGCAGGTCGGCTCGAGGTTTCCAAGGTTGACCGCTCCCAAGCCCCTCCTACGTTTGCGCGAAATTCTCGTTTTTCTGAACAATCTGCCGAACCCATGACGATCCGACGCCGCCTGGCCCTCGCCGTGCTCACCGTCGCACCGATCGCCGCACTCTTCGCCCAAGCCCCGGCTGCCCCGTCCGGCCCCGCCAACGATCCGGTCGCCCAGAACCTCAACCTGCGTTTCGCCAACGGGATCGTGGCGGTCGCCGAGGAGAAGATCATCACCGTCGCCGACGTGATGCAGGAAATCGGCCCGCTGATCCCCCAGCTGCGCAACCAAGCGCGGAACGAGAAGGAATTCCAGGAAGGCCTCGAGCGCCTGCAGGACGACGCGATCCAGAACCTCATCGACCGCGTCCTGATTGTGAAGGAGTTCCGTAAGGACGAGAAGCGCCAGATCCCGCAGCAGTACATCGAGAACGCGATCTCCGAGGAGCTCGCCGAACGCTTCGAGGGCGACCGCTCCAAGTTCCTCGCCTTCCTGCGCTCCAAGGGCCAGACGATCCGCGACTACCGCCGCGAGGTGGAGGAAAACATCATCTTCCAGTACATGCAGGGGCAGCAGCGGAAGTCGCAGAGCATCGTCAGCCCCGTCCGCATCGAGACCTACTATAACGAGAACAAGGACCGCTTTTACCGGGAGGACGAGGTCCACCTGCGTCTGATCCAGATCACGCGCACCGACACCGAGACCGACGCCACGCTCGGGGAGCAGGGCAAGATGATCCTCGCGCGGTTCCGCGCCGGCGAGAAGTTCGAGGACCTCGCGAAGCAGTTCAGCAAGGACCTCAAGCGCAGCAAGGGCGGCGACTGGGGCTGGCTCAAGCGTTCCGACTTCCGCAAGGAATTCAGCGAGGCCGCGTTCAATCTGAAGAAGGGCGAGGCCTCCGAGCCGATCCTTCTGCCCGAGGGCGCCTTCGTGCTCTACGCCGAGGACCGCCGCTTCGCCGGCATCCAGCCGCTCGACGAGGTCCGCGACCAGATCGAGCGCGTGCTCGTGCAGCAGATGGGCCGCGCCGCCCAGGAACGCTGGCTCGAACGACTCCGCCGCAACGGGTACGTGAAGTACCATTGAGCGTGGGACGGCAGCCGGCGAGTCAGCGAAAGCTAGCCCGGTTCCAACGTTGCCGAGCCTGACACAGGTCGGCGACCGGCGGGTTCGGTGCTCCTGCGAAGCGGCCCGGGGAAATCAAAGGAAGACCAAGAAGGGTCGGAAGAGGGATCATAGGACCCACGCATTGGCCGGTTGAACCACCGTCTGCTCCACCGACCGTCAACCGCCCCCATCCATCCCGCGAGGCTAGACACGGCCGATCCCGATGCCGATGGACGCGGCGCACACTGAATCTCCGCCTCTTTTGCGGTAATCGAACCCGTCAAAAACCGCACAACTTGCGGGGTTTAGCCGCCCGATTTACCGCCTGATCCAGCCGGCAAGCCTACCGGGCGCAACCGCTACGGCGATCTCGCGCGACACGCCCCCTCCCGCTGCGCCGACGTCGAGCCGTAGCATCGCGATCCACGTCACCACCGCAACCCGCTCGTGAGACCGTCGGGATCGCCGTGAGCAAAGGCAGCAACGGCGGCATCAAACCCCAATCCTCCGCGCACGCGCCGTGACCGGCCACGCATCGGCTACCCTGCCCTCCCGCACGACGAGGACGCGGTCATGTAATGCGACCGTCGGACAAATGTGCCACGGGATCCCGTAGAGCGGGGCTCCGACCGGAAAACGGTCCGCCTCAGCCGTCTCGATGACAAGATGCTCCTCGCTGTGCGTGATAGCGCGCGCGTCAGGCAATTCGGGAAAGATCACCCGCGGGTGCAGCATTTCACTTGCGACCGCCTTGTGTCCCAGGTCGAGGCATAGCCGGCCGCGGCCCGGCCGGCTTATGACCCGCGTGAGGAGCACCGCGGCGTGCAGGAAATCGAGGTCCGGGATGTTCCTCGCGTAGCCGGCATCCCAGAGCACGCAGGTGCCAGGGCTGCACTCGACGCCCTCGCGCCGCGCGTGCACCGGAAAAGTCGGCGTTCCGCCCCAGACGAGGCGTGGTACGGGCAGACCTTCTCCACGCAGGAGGGTGGCGACCGCGTCGACCCGCAGGATGCCTTCGGCGGCGGCTGTGATCCGGTCGGCAAGGACCGGTTGGCGGAGGTGTCCGTCATACGCATGCAACCCGCCGGGCCGCAGCCCGCGCGCCACCGCGAGGCGGCGGTAAAGGTCCACGGCGGCGGGACCAGGCGGCACGCCGGTGCGTCCCATGCCCACGTCGAGGTCGACGAGCACCTCGATCGTCACGCCGCCCGCCCGGGCCGCGCCGGCAAGAGCGTCGACCGCACCGGCGTCGTCGGCGATCGTGGAGAAAGCGACCGCCGGAAAATTACGCACCAGGGCGACCAGCCGGCCGGCGTTGGGCCCGACGGGCTGGGTGGAAAGCGTGATATCGGTCGCCCCGGCTCCCGCGGCCATCTCGGCCTCCGCGATGGTGGCAGCCTTGCAGCGCGTGATGCCGAGGTTCGCCTGCAGTGCGATCAACTGGGGCAGCTTGTGGGTCTTGAGGTGCGGACGCAGCCGCTCCGGCCCGCCGGCAAGGCCGATCATGCGATGAAGGTTTTCCGCGACGCGATCCGGATGGATCAGCAGCGCGGGCGAAGGCACGGCCGACTCGTCGGCCAGGCGCATCCAAACGGGCGTCATGGCGCGGCGAGTTCGAAGATCGCCTCGATTTCGACGGCGATATTACCTGGAAGCGGGCCCATACCCACCGCGCTGCGCGCGCCTATGCCGCGCTCCGGGCCGAAGACCTCGGCGAACAGCTCGCTGCAGCCGTTGATCACGCGCGGGTGGTCGAGGAAATCGGGCGCGGAGTTGACCATGCCGAGGAGCTTGATCACGCGACCGACGCGATCGAGCGAACCAAGCTCGGACCGCAGCGTGGCGAGGAGGGCGAGTCCCACTTGACGGGCGGCGGCGTGGCCCTGCGCGAGGTCCAGGTCGGCGCCGACGCGCCCCTTGATGAGGGAGCCGTCGGCCTGCACGGGACCGTGCCCGGAGACGTAGGCGAGCCCCTGCACCACGACCAGCGGCCGGTAGACGGCGACGGGACGAGGCGCGGGTGGAAGGACGAGGCGGAGCCGGGCGAGGTTTTGCTCGGGGGTCATGCGGCAAGGCGGAATAAACGGCAGGAGCTGGTCCGCGCGACTCTTTCCTCGACGTCCGGATCAAGATTTCCACGCCGAGCAAAAACGCGGAGGCGCGGGGCCTTGCAATCGGACGGACCAACGCCACGGCCACCAGGCGCCGGATGCGTGTTCCTTGGCGGTTGGCCGCAAATCGCCCACGGACAGGCCGTCACTTCCCCGCGGCCACATCGGACTCGCGGTCCGTCCCACCACCGTGCGCCAACACGAATCCTTCCTTTGCCAACTTCCGCGGGACGAACATGCTCTGACACCGCGTCATGCGCGTACCGCTGATCTCCGCCCCCGCTCCCGCCCGTCGCGCGGGCCGGTTTTTCATCGCCGGGCTCGCCTTCGTCGCGGCGGCGTGGGCCCAGTTCGACGAACCAGGCTCCGGCCGGTCACGCGGCGATCCGCCGACCCGCGGCGGGGAGTTCTACGATGAGCGCGTGCCGGTGTTCTTCCCGCCTACCCCGCCGCCGCTCGGCCGCGCGCTCCCGCGCTCCAGCCCGCCCGCCGGACGCCTCGCCGCACCGCCGGAGATGGCAGCCTACGTGAACGAGCCGTTCTATCCCATGCTCGCCACGCGGCTCGCGCTCAAGCGCCTCCCCGATCGCCTCAAGGCGCGGGTGGAGGAATACCGCCGCACCAAGGTCGCGCTCCTCGCCGAGCTTCGCGCCGAACTGGAGCGCATCCAACCCCTCGACCCCGCCGCCCGCTCGTCCGCCCTCTCCTCCCTTGCCGCCCGGCAGGCAGCCCCCCTCCGTACCCTCGAGGAATCCGCCGAGGCCCTGCGGCGCGACCTCGGCGGAAGCGACTATGACTGGAACGCCTACCGCCAATGGCGGCTGGGCGACAAGGAACGCCGCGGGTTCTCGCCTTCCGAGGTCGCGCAGGTGATGCGCGCCGCCGCCTATTATCAGGACGCCCTGCTGCCCGCGCAGCGCCGGCTGCTCCGCGAGATCTCCCTCGAATTGCTCAACGCCGGCGAGAATCCCGAGGCGGCCGCCGCCAACAACCCGTACCTCTTCTTCCCGCCCGAACCCGCCCGGGTGACGGTTCCGCCCGACGTACCCTCCGAAGTCGCCGCGCAGCTCGCGCGCTACGAGTCACGGAAGGCGGAACTCAAGAAGGAGCTCTACGACACCGTCTTCGACTACGACGGCCGCCGCTTCACGTTCTTCCGCCCCAACCCGCTCAAGGCCCTCGCCGAGCGCCAAAGGGCTCCCTTGGCCGAGCTGGAGGCCCTTGCCGGGGAAATCCGCCGCGGGCTCGCGGGCCGCGAGGAGATCGTGCCGGTCGTCGAGCGCACCCCGCTCTCCCCCGTGCTGCAGGACCGGCTCAACGCGCTGCTGCAGGACGTGGGATCGGCCCAGCGCCGGGCGATCGAGCGCATCGAGTCGATCCTCGCCGAGGCCCGCGGCCTCCCGATGCAGACAAGCTACCGGTTCGAGGCGGAGGGCCTCCGCTTCGTCGTCATCCCCAGCCGCGCGAGCCGCGGCGGCGGCGCCATCGGCGCCGATACCCAGGCGAAGATCGTGGCCGTGCGCGAGCGCGTGGCGCAGGCCGCCTCCGAATACGACCAGCGTCTTGCCGTGCTGCTCGCGGAACGCGACGCCATCCGCGCGGAAGCCGGAGCCGCGCTGGGACTGAAGGAAGCGGCGAAGCTCGACCAGGCGCTGGGCAAGGCGGTGCGCGTTGCCAACGCGCGGGAGACCGAGACGGTCTACCTCGAGTATCGGCAGGCGCTGTTCGAGCCGGGACTCTCGCCCGAACAACGGCGCCTACTCTTCGACGGTGCCATCGAACGCCTGGAGCTGCCGCTGCCCCGCGGGGAACTGCAGCCCTTCGTCCGTTCGCCGACGTGGTAGGCGGCCGAGCCCGACGCCGTCACTTTTCCTTCATCACGTAGGTGCCGTCCCAATCGGCCGGCGGCGGCTCCACCCGGCACTGCTCGACAATGCCGAGATAGACGAGCGACGGGTTGCTCTTCACGCCCGGGGTGACGCCGGGCTGGTTGGGCTCCAGCGCGGCGCTCCGGCGGAACCGGGCCGCGGCCCCGTCCCAGTCCCGTTCCTGGTAGCGGGCGAGCCCCTCCTCGAAGAGACCGATGCATTCGCGCGCCGCCGGCGAGATCGTCTCCTTGAGGCCGACGACCTCGAAGATCGGCACCGGCTGCGAGCGCCCCATCACGACGATCCGGCCGAGAGCG
>JACCED010863602.1_pt1 | contig 12564 bp, 19 predicted proteins | sample 7455021 | NCBI WGS metagenome assembly JACCED01 (sample SAMN15323456, study PRJNA562643) | freshwater metagenome | isolation source: river surface water | place: USA:Blue River Watershed | collected 2017-08-19
ACCAGACATTATTTTGGAAGCAATCGATGCGGACGTGATCAAAACCTATGTCGAGAATGGCATGGGGGTTGGGATTGTGGCGGGTGTTGCCTTAGATCCGGAGCGCGATCGACAACTGAAGTCCATCTCAGTTGGACACATCTTTGGTACCAATGTCACGCACATCGGTATTAAACAAGGTGCTTATTTGCGCTCGTTTATCTTCACTTTTATTGAGCTGTTCTCGCCCACACTGACACGCAAAATTGTGGAGCAAGCGATGGCTAGTGAATCAAGCGATTATCAAATTTAGATGGTGCCTCGGGTCGGACTCCCATTATTTATATAAGTTATTGATTTATATAAATATTATTTAACTAACTAGTATTTTTACTCACTTATTTATACACAAATTGGGCATTTACCCCCTATTTTGGGAACACCCCCCCTCATCAACTTACCATGCAGAAAATTGGTGCCCTTGTTGCTTTAAAACCAATCAAAAAATGATTAAGTTTCTAGACACCCCTCGGTTTTCGATGTCTTTTCTCAAAATCCGAGGCTTCCTCAAATAAAGCCATTTCCTTTTCTTTGTCCTGCTTTCGCTTTATCAGGTCTTTTCCTGTTATGACCTGACTATCCTTCAAAAGGCTTTCAAGGGTGGGTTTAGGCTTCTTCAGGGAATCTTTCATAAGTTGTCTCTTGCGGTTCAGGCTTAGCCCTCCCTGACCGCCTTAAAGCCCTATCCAGTTCGTCCTTAAGAAATTGTGCTTGCTCCTTTTTGAAGTCCTCATCCAAAGATGCAAGCCTTTGGGGTTTTACTTTGGCAAAAAATTCGGCATCACTCATAATTAATACTCTACCCTAGATGCACCAATAGAAAGTTTAAGAACAGCATCCATTGCTTGCTGAACTTCTTCAGGTTTCATAGAGCAGATTTCTACACCACCCATAAATGGAATATCGGCAAATTTGGAATTACCCCAAAACATTCGTTCTGCCGCATCTACATTTAAAACTGAATAGACTTCTTGCACTTCCCACAACTGCCCAGTCTCTTCGACAACTTTTCCTGCGGCTTTAGTGAAGTCTGTGTTGTGCTGTTTCAGACGAATTTTGACTGTTCGAGTAGTTACACCAATCTTGTATAGAAATTCACCATCACCCACACCATATTCTGTGAATACCCTTGATGGGTGTCGCAGGATATACAGGAAGCCGTCTTGCTTCTTCGCCAACTTTAGACCCACTATTCCATGCGACAGAAACAATAGAGGAATTGCTGGGTATTGCCCATAGGAGTCTTATGCAGTTCAGTTGAACTTTGTATTAGTTTGAATGTCTTTCCAAACTGTCCGTGCAAGTTTTCGGCATCGTAGCGAACCACATCCAGCCCACTACATTTTTCAGGTCCTTCAGGGCCAAAGGTGGACATAATGACATAACCACCATGCTTTACAGACTTCATCACCTGTTCTACATACTTAACCCTTTGGGATTCCTCGGTTAAGAAGTGGAATACTGCCCTGTCATGCCAAATATCAAAGTAATTTTGCGGAAGGGTTGCTTGAGTAATGTCAGCACAATACCAATGCACTTTTTCAGATGATTGTCCCAGTCTTTCTCTAGCAACATCAATTGCCCTTTGGGAAATATCCAAAACACTAATGTCGGAATAACCCTCTGCAATTAAGTCATCAACCAATGTGGCTTCACCGCCACCAATATCAATAATGGCAGCACTTTTAGAATTGATTGCTTGATGAATTAAATTTAGAGAAGTCTCAAGGTGTGGTGCATACCAACTTACGGCATTTGGTGCTTTAGTGCCGTAAACAGTTTCCCAATGTGCTTTGTTGTCCATAATTACCTTTCACATAATTAATGAATTGATTCTATGCCTTATTCGGACTTCCAAATAGTTTATGCCATCATGGTGGCAATTCAGACAGTCCAATAAATCAATACATAGCCACTAAATTAATGAATCGGCATCGCCCCAGCCTCTTTGTCATTATTTGGCTAACTATCGCAATCCATCTGTGCTTGATAGGGCTTTGGGCTATCCATGAAGGTGCAATCCTTAAAAAATCAAAAAAAGATAGTGCTGACATTATTGAAGTCTTACTGGAAAAGCCAGCCGCCCCTATCTCTAAATCAGCACCCCCATCTACAGCCACCAATAAATCTTTCGCAACACAAGAGGCGCCGCCTGCACCATCAGCAGAAGAATGGGCTTTTGCATCTAAATATTCATTAAAAAATAGCAAGGCTTATCGCTATAACTGGGGACAGCAAGTTCGCAGCATGATGGGAACTGCAGTCGAAGGTAAAGACCAAGGGCAGGTTCGTTTTCTAGTTGAAATAGCCCCAAATGGTTCTATCGCCAAAGTTGAGACACTTTGGAAAACTTCAGATATGGCTGAAAAACTAGCATATAAGGCGATTAAATCAATGCCGCCCCTACCACCTACTCCAAATGGGAAGCCTTTGATATTCGAAAGAACGATTGCCTTCTCCCAAAACCATGTAGATGGTCCGCCTATATACAAGGATGATTGCCTGCCTGACCCACCTGCATTTAAAAATCCATTTGCTTGGGATGGAAAGTCGCCACAGATTATTGCGGCATACAAGCCAGCAGAAAAACTAGACCCTCAAGCATTAGCAGAATGCCTTAAACAGTTACCGCAGGACTCCATTGAGGCACAGGCTGCCGAAAGCCAAAGGCAACTTGACCAATGGCGGTCAAGCAAGTTTACCGAAAGCAATAGATAAACTTAAAACTTGGTTACTTCAATTTGTAGCCTGCATGACAAGCAACACAGGCTTGTGTAGTCTTACTCAAAGCCAATAAGGCTGGCTTTACATCACCAGTAGCAGAGGCATTTTGGGCTGCAATAGCGAATTGACTTGCATTTCTATGCATTGAAGAACCTACTTCTTGCATACCCTTCGGCATGTATTTGGCAACCTCATGGGCACCATGCATTTGCAATGAACTCATACCCAAATGCTTTTCTGCAATATCGGCTGCCTTATCGTATTCACCCTTACCTAATGCATCTTGAATCTGTGCAAGTCGGCTTAAATGGTCTCGCATATTCGCTAAAGTATGCTGCTTCATCTGTTCAGGAAATTGAACTGCAATACGACCATCTTTGCTAGGGGCGCCTTTAACTTCTGCTTGCTGACTCATCATGGCTTTATGCATAGCCTCATGGTCTATCCCACCCTGTTGCATAGGTGACTGTGCAAAAGCAAAGCCACCAATCAATGTAGCCACCAAAGTGGTAGCAATGAACTTCTTATTCATTTTTTCTCCAATAAAAAGAATCCGCATAGGCAACTATACGGACCCTTGTAATTCCCATTACTTTTGCTTACTCATCCATTCCATATGGGCTTGCATGTTCTGCATCATTGGCATATTGCCATTTTCTGCATGCATCTTTTGCATTTGTTCATGCATTGCTTTCATTTGTTCAGGAGTCATCTGCTGCATACGACCTTGCATCATTGGCATGGAGCCATTCGCATGGATTTTTTGCATCTGTTCTTGCATCGCCTTTATTTGTTCGGGAGTCATTTCCTTCATTTGTTTGATATGTTCATCCATATTACCCATTGGCATGCCTTGTGCAACAGCATAGCCACCAACCAATGCCAAGCCAGCGATTGAAGCCATCAATATCTTTTTCATGATTTAACCCTTCTAAAGTAGAACTACAGACTGCATTCTTATGTAGTTCCTGCAAATGGCATATGATTCAAATCATATGAGTCAAAATATTCCCCAAGCCCTACTTAATTTGCTTCCAAGCAAGGTTTTAGTCCTATCCAAAGAAAGAGTCCTCAACAAAGGGGAAGTGTTATTTCAACAAGGAAATAAGCCTGAAATCCTTTTCTTCATTGTTAGCGGTGAAGCGGTTTTAAGTAGAGTAAGCAGTAATGGAGAAACCACAATTCTGCAAAGATGCAAGGCTGGTTTTTTGAGTGAAGCAAGCCTTTTATCTGAAAAATACCATTGCGATGCCTATGCTACCCAATCAGGATTAGCAGTCACTATTCCCATTCAAGCGATTCGCAATGCCTTAATGGAGTCTGACTTCGCTATCAAATGGGTGCAATTACTTAGCAGGGAAATCATGAGACTGCGAACCCAGTCAGAAAGACTGGGGCTCAAAGATATTAAAAGTAAACTACTTCATCTTATTGAGACAGAGGGAACCAAAGGCACCCTTACCCTGCAGTCAGACTTCAAGTCCCTTGCATCTGAAATTGGTGTCACCCATGAAGCCCTTTATAGAACAATCTCCGCCCTTGAAAAGGATGGAGTATTACTTAAGACACCAAATTCGCTTCAATTAGTTCAAAAAAAGATTCGCTAAAGATATGACCAAGGTAGCCTCTCGCCCAGTAAATAAATTCGACCTATCCGAATGGGCTGGTGCATTTGGTGATTTGGGGACATTAATTCCCTTTGTGGCTGCTTATATCGCCATCCTGAAGATGAATCCCAATGGGATGCTAGTTGCTTTTGGTATTGCACTTATCGCAGTAGGCTTTATTTACCGCACCCCTTTTCCAGTTCAGCCCATGAAAGCCATTGGTGCAAGTGCAGTTAGTCAAGCCAGCATTGCATCAGGATTAACTGCATCAGTAGTAATTGGTGCATCTTTAATGACTGGTGCCATTTGGCTGCTTCTAGCCTTCACTGGTCTAGCCAAAAAGATTTCTACCTATGTCCCCAAGTCTGCATTGCTTGGTGTAGTGATGGGTCTTGGATTCTCATTCATGGGTGAAGGCATTCGTCTGATGGAAAGCAGCCCAATCATCGCTGGTGTGCTATTGATGCTGACATTGGCTTTGCTTAACCGACCAAAAGTGCCGGCAATGCTTATATTGTTAGCGGTAGGTTTTGGAATTGCCTTATTTGAAAAACCTGAACTATCAAGCCAACTACATGCCATCAAGCCTGAATTTGTCATCCCCTCTTTTGAGTGGCAATCATTGACCTTAAATGACCTATGGCTTGGTTTAATTCTACTGGCACTACCTCAACTACCACTTACCTTTGGCAATGCCTTTATATCCATTACCGAAGAAAACAATCGCCTATTCCCTGATAGACCAGTCAAAGAACAAACAGTAGCCCTATCAACTGGCTTAATGAATCTTTGGTCAAGCATGATTGGTGGCATTCCAATGTGTCATGGTGCAGGTGGTATGGCAGGTCACATTCAATTTGGTGCAAGGACTGGTGGTTCATCCATCATCCTTGGTGGGATTCTTCTTGCAGGCGGAATTCTGCTGCCCTCATCCATTAGCACAATTTTTCAATTGTTCCCAACAAGTGTTCTTGGTGTCATACTCTTTTTTGCTGGACTGCAACTGGCACTAGGTAGCAGAGACACTACATCCGAAAAGGCTGACCGCTTCATTGTTTTAGCAACTGCTGGTTTGGCTGTTTGGAATGTTGGTATAGCAGTTTTATTTGGAATACTGGTTCATTACCTTGCCAAGAGGGGAATGCTAAAAATATAAGTTAAGACTTCTATAGATTTTCAAGACCCACTCTAAACGCACCAAAGGAATGTCTTAAAACAGCATCGATTGCATGCTGAACATCTTTTGGTTTCATTGGCATAACTTCTACACCACCCAAAAATGGCATATCCGCCCATGGGCTATGGTTCCAAAATAATTTTTCAGCCGCATAAACATGCTGAACCGAATAAACCTCTTGGATTTCCCATAACTGCCCAGTTTCTTCAACCACTTTTCCTGCGGCTTTTTTGAAATCAGTATTGTGCTGTTTCAGGCGAATCTTAACTGTTCGAGTGGTAACACCTATCTTGTATAAGCATTCATCATCACTCAAGCCATAGTCTGTGAACACCCTTGCTGGATGCCGCAGAACATACAGAAAGCCATCTTGCTTCTTCATTATTGGGGCTTGTTTTTAAGCGAATCCCTAATATCTTCCAATAGGGCAACAATCTGATTTACCTTGAAATACCAGCAAATCAATTCCCTGCCCAACAAAAAGAATAGAAGCATCACCCCAAGGGCAACTATTACACCGACAGCACTATCCATGCACACTCCCTTATTTATATAAACCCTAATAATTCTAAATTCTACATATTGCTAATGTTAGGATTAAGCAATTAATTAACAACTAGGGGTCATACCCATGAGTGAAGCATCCAAAGGATTTATCGCAAATAACTGGTTTAAGTTATTTATAGCCATAGCGATAACAACTGTAATTGGCATATATCTTTATCAAGACCACAGATTGCATTCCTGCATTGATGACGCTGACAGGGATGCTGTAGCCCAATGGCAAGAAACCTGCACAAAACTAAAAAGAAATAAGGATTGCCAACTTTCTCAAAGTGAATCTGCACTCATTGATTTTGAAAGAGGCAGAAATGTGAACTTTTGCTTCCGCCTATACAGTTATAAATAACTAATTCATCAAATTTTTTTGGTCTTTTAACAATCTGTTTAGATGCCTGAACAGTTTCCTCATTTCAACGCTTGTTCCAGTTTTAATCGCATTTTTGGACACTCTTGCCTTGCCTTCTGCTGTTCTTGCCCCTGTTGATTTCTCCCATGGCTTCCATGTTTGAATTAGCAATCTTTGCTTTTCCCTGCGGTCTGCTGTCCAAGTCATAGGTTTCGCCTTCCAATAGTTTGTTTTGCGGATTTTGATTTTTTTCTGCCAAATTATTTACTTGCTGATGCCCTTGGGCAATATTGGCTTGTTTAACAAAAGTAGGCTGTCTAGGCTGTTTTAAATCAACCAATGCCTGTAATGTTGCCCTGCTTTGATTTTGGGCTTTAAATGCCAAGCCCATGAGTGCTTGGGTTGGCGGCATGTATTCTTGCCTGTTTGCCCTAGTCATTAATGTCGTAAACATTGCATTCAAGGCATAAGCCTGCGAATAAAGCATCGCTTCAACATCAGCCAAGTTTCCACTCTTAACTTCGCCTATAGACCTTTCAAGCATGGCTTGGGTGTATTGCAGGTCAATGTAATCATTGGATAACTGCTTCTTGTCTGAATCAATCACCTTTGCCGCCAAAAAAGATGGCTTAAGTAGATGTTCGGTGCTTGCTTCAAGTTCAGTTTGATTTTTGCCTGTTGGCACAATCACAGGTCTATTTACATCTTCTTTTTTTGGTGTCTTTGTAGTCATTAGTGAATCCAATCGCTGTTAATCATTGCCCCAAACCGCCCCTCGACCCAAGACTTCTTCAGGGCTTTTAAACAGGCAAGTGTTTCGTCAGGCATTTCAATCAAATCTTGTTGCCATGCTTGGTAATCCATAGCAGTCCATTTGCATAATGGGGCAAGATACTCATACAAATTAATGAATTCCCTGTTTTCAGACTCAAGGACTCGAATAATCTGCTCCTTGTGTTCTGCGATGGTACCTGCCCATTTCTTATAAATCGCTTCGTTACCAGCCAACTTGATTTTTCTATTCGGCAGAAGTTTCAGGATTAAGCCCTCTTTTTCCGCCATGGCTATGATTTTTCTAGGGTTCATTAAATTTCACCCTCAATCATCGGTAAATCTGTCCGAAGGTTCTCAAATTCTCCAAAGGTTCTCATGTTTTCAGGTTGAGAATCTTTGTAATTGTTGAGAATCTTTGGAATTGCCCACACCCAGCAACTACCTTTGCCGATACCAATTTTTTTGGCTTCAATACCCAAATTCTTTTTTGCCCTGTTCATGGTGGAAATTGAATAGCCTGCACCGATACAGTCTTTCTTTACTTCTGATGCAGACAGTTCGCCATCGGACAGGATGCTAGTTAAAAACCGCATACATTCAGCCATGCTTCCGCCATCAGAATCATCTTCAGCACTACCCAAAAGTTCTCTTGCAGAACCCTCAATTACATTGCCCCAAAGCACCCTAGATGTTTCGATTCCGCCTTCAGTCGTTGCCTGTTCCAGCGAATACTCAAAACCACCATTGTCTGCACCAATATTCGATTTGGCACGAAGGAATATCCGAATATCATCCCCATCCTCACCTTTGCTTTTGGATGCCACCAATACAACCCTTGCAACCGCACCAAATGCCAAACTGCCTGTGATTCTTTCGATTGGCTCCCTGCCTGAAGTTCCCTTTGAGAAATGAGTGATGCCGATGATGGCAAAACCCATGCTTTCAGCCATCTGAATTAATGGGGTTAGGTCTTTACGAACTTCGGCATTTTTATGCGAATCACCCTTAACCACCGAAACAATTGGGTCAATGATTAGAAGTCTTACATCCCCAATTTTGGCGATTGCCTGTTGAAGGCTTGGCATATCGGTGCTTGGATTAAATGGCTGTTCTCCATCTTCAGAAATCACACCTTGAACAAAATGCACCCTATCAAGATTTGCACCCATTGCCATAAGCCTTGGGGTCAGGGTGTCAGAAATATCATCCTCGCCTGTCCACACGACTACATTGCCGCATGGTGACTTTGAATTGTCAGGAAATCTGCCGCCATTCGTGATGCTACTTGCCAATGCCAGACTGATTGTTGTTTTTCCTGTCCCAGCCACACCACCTAATAAATGAAACTTCCCACCTGCAATCCAGCCATCCCAAATCCAATTTATTGGCTTGGGCTTTAATTCGGATGCCTTCAGAAGAACTACACCTTGTTCAACCTTCTTTTCCTGTGGCATCAATGGCAAAGCCAATACATCCGCTTTTGTCGCTGACGGATTCATTTCAAGCCAATCGACTACATCGCCCTTTACAGGCAAATTAAGCCTTTCGACATCAATTGCTATGACCTCGCAATTTAAGCCCCCTAGAATCGCTTTAACAGCCTCTGCATGGGCTTTTCCGCTTTCATCAAAGTCAGCCCACACAATGATTCGCTTGCCTCTCAAGGGCTCAAAATCAGCCCCATCATGAGAAGTTGCACCGCCGCTAGTTGTTGCCACCAACCCAAGCCCAACTAAAGCATCAACCTTTTTTTCGCCTTCAACCCAAAAGACTATGTCTGCATCCTTAATCAAGGGCAATTGGTAAAGCGGCTTCTTACCCTGAAATTTGGGTTCACCAAACATATAGTTACCATTCTCTTGATAGAAGGGTCTGATGATTTTTGTTTTTTCAGGATGGTTAAGCCTCATCCTTGAATACAACCACTCGCCTTCCGCACTTGTGTAGTGATGCAAGCCTTGTGGCTTATATCCCTGACTAATGAATGGCGATGCCAGTTCCCTAGCCTGTTCCTTAATGATGTCGGTGTTCATGATTAACCCCATGCACCAAGTGCAATGCAGGCATCTTTAAAAGACATCCCAAATCGCTTTTGATGAAAGGCAACTATGTCTCCGCCTTTCTCACCGCATGCCAAGCATCTAAAGGCACCATTTGCGACTCGAACCCTCAAACTTGGTTCTGTATCTTTGTGAAATGGGCATATTGCTGACTGCCATTCACCTTTGCCAATAAGGTTCAAGCCATTTTTTTCAAAGTAGGCAAGTGGATTGGGTAATCTATCCTTTTGAAATTTAGCATTCATTTTTGCCCCTTGGCATGTCATCCACATCAGACTTGCCATGGTTTTGCACCCTAGACTGAAATTCAGCCTCGTCATACATATCCTCTAGCACTTGATGGGCATACATCAATTTGCCAAAGGCTACACACATGCCATCAAACCTATCTTGGTCGCTTTGAATTGATTGCAGAACTCGGAAAAAATTAATTTCTTCTGCGGTCAAGTTGCCATACCGCATTTCCATTTGTTCCATTAAGTCAGACATTAGGCAGATAGCCTTGATTCTGAATTCATTGATAAGCCCAATTGGCATGGCTTCAATGATTTGATTGGAGACTGTTCTCATTCCGCCTCCGACTTGTAATTAAGTGGATTGGCTAGAAACTTATGTAGTTCCTTATTTTGATAAAAGGTGCATCTAATCCCCATACGAATAGGTTTCGGTGCTTTGCCCTCAAGACTCAACCTGCGGAATGTCTCTCGGCATACAGGTGAAAATTTGGCAAATTGTGACCAACGACTACACCCATCATGGGGTAAAAGTCTTGGTTCGACTACATCATTTTTACTGGTCATTCTGAGTTCTCCTTTGTTGTAGATTGCGAACAATTCGCAACTCACAGGAGCGACTCTAATTACCTATATTCATCATGTAAAAGAAGAAAGTATTCAGTTTTTAACTGATTTTTTCTTTAGGCTTGTAAGGTGTGATGTCCTCGATACCAAGTTCTAAATCAAGGATTGCATTAACCATTGGAACAACACAATCAGTCATAGCCTCACCAAAAGTGCCATGCATCATCTTGAAAAGTTGCTTGGTGACTACAGACCTATTTGATGCAATATAGTCAGATGCATAGTTGGTTGGTATGTCGTTGAGTTGCTCCAAATAAACACGAAGCAAGGAGGTTAAATCCATGCGGTTTAGTTTGCTTACTAGCCATGTTCTCTTTTGGTTTTCATCCCAAGAATTCCAATCAAATGGCTTTAAAGACTCATCTTTATTGCTTAATTCAAATGTATCTCGAATGCCTGAAATAAATGACCATGCAGAAATTGGTGCCTCTTCGAAGCCAATCCTCATGCTTTTTTCAGGGTATTTCTTAATGATGTCTTCGCTTAATTTATTGGGGACTGTAAAAAATGATTCTTGAAGTGCCTCATTTGAATTGTGAATAGAAACAATCAATTTATTTACCAACTGAACAATTTTTTCAATTTCTTTTCTTTTAAATTGAGGCGTCAAACCTTCATCTGACCTTACAAATACCTCAATAAGGATGGAGTAGATTTGAGTAGTAAGCCAGCCTGATAACTTCTCTTGATTTGGCAGGTTTGCTTTAGTAGAAAGCAATTTCTCCCAGCATGCTTTCATCTCTAAATTTGTTCCTAGCCGAAACAATGCCTCTTTTACCTTTGGAAACTGTTTTGTTACAAATTCCTGTGTTGGGCTATAAGAACTTGAATAAATCTCGACCAATTCTTTTGGAGACCATTTTGCTAGTGGCGGCAATTTATCCATTTATGCCCTTTTGATGTTTATAACCTTGGCACCACCTTTGATGCCGTCTAAATAATCAGCCCACTCCTGCATCATCTTTGCCCTCTGTGGAATGTATTCAGCATGGTTATAAGCACCACTTACCTTGTCTTTTTCCAAGTGGGCTAACTGCACTTCAATATGAGCATGCTGATAACCAATTTCATGCAAGATTGTTGAAGCCACACCCCTGAAACCATGCCCAGTCATGCGACCCTTATAGCCCATGCGATACAGGGCATTAAGGATGGTGTTATTACTCATGGTTTTCTTTGGGTTGTTTTCATGAGGAAACACATACTCGCCACCGCCAGTCAATTTATGCAATTCCTTGAGGATGGCTTTGGATTGCTTGGATAAGGCAACCATGTGTGATGCCGATGGTCTGCCCTTAACCTTCTTCATTCTCTCAGCAGGCACTTCCCATAGGCTTTTCTTTAGGTCAAATTCATCCCACCTTGCCTCAATCAATTCGCTAGTTCTAACAAATGTGTAAGCCATTAACTTCATAGCCAGTTTGGTTATCGCACTTCCATTGTTGGCAACATCGTAGGCATCAATCTTCCGAAGCAATTCAGGAACATCTTTTTGGGAAAGAGAACTTCTATGTTTTACAGGCGGACTTTCAATGTGTGCATCTGAAAGGCTGATGTCGCTTGCTGGGTTTCTGTCGCACAAGCCTTCCACAATTGCATAACGAAACACCTGTCCTGATGTTGAATAAGACCGCTTGGCAATATCAATGGCACCCCTTTTAACAATCTTCTGTGCCATCTTGATAAGCATGGGTGCTGTGATGGTATGAATTGGCATTGACCCAACTTCAGGGAACACATTCTGTTCAAGCCTTCTTAAGACCTTTGCCGCATGCATTTCGTCTTTACCAGCAGACCAAGCCTTATGCCACCGCAATGCAACTGATTTGAAATCATTCTGTTTTTGGCTGTTTTCCTGCTTGCGAACATTGGATGGGTCATTGCCATCCCTTAATTGGCTTCTAGCGATAACCAACTTATCCCTAGCCTTTTTTAGACTCACTTCAGGGTAGGTTCCAAAGGACAGCATTTTGGGCTTTCCACCGAATCTATAGCGGTATCGCCAGCCTAATGAACCCTGTGGATTACACAGCAAAACCAAGCCCTGACCATCAGGGTAACTTTTGGTCTTTGATTGGGGCTTTATGCCCTTGATAAATGCATCGGTAAGTTTCAAATTCGCCCCAAGTTAAGTGCTTGTGAATAACGAATCTTGCTGATTGGTTGCTACTCACAGTCTTACTCACATATTGGGGATGTTACTCACATTTTCAATAGATGGCTACAGATGCCTAGATTGGCTTGGAAGCCTTGTGTTTTATGAGTCTTTTTGGGAAACAGTTGGCATTGATTAAACCATCTGTGGTGCCTCGGGTCGGACTCACATTATTTATATAAGTTATTGATTTATATAAATATTATTTAACTAACTAGTATTTTTACTCACTTATTTATACACAAATTGGGCATTTAC
>JACCED011248420.1_pt1 | contig 12561 bp, 8 predicted proteins | sample 7455021 | NCBI WGS metagenome assembly JACCED01 (sample SAMN15323456, study PRJNA562643) | freshwater metagenome | isolation source: river surface water | place: USA:Blue River Watershed | collected 2017-08-19
AACTTTGCTTATTTTTTAAGCATTTTTCTGCACCGGTGCAAAAAACTTGTGTGTGTGTTGAAATAAAAAATAAAAATATTAAAAATTTCATGAAAAAAACTTTTTATTTAAAATAAAAAAAATATTTTTTTTTATTTTTTTATTAAATTTAGTGATTTTTAAAAGATCGCGTCTTAAGGTTATTTTAATCCATATATTTTGATTATAAACGATGAATAAATGCGATGACAAAGATATTTTGATTAAAAATAATATAATATTAAATAATATTTTTAAAACAAAAATAATATTTTTAATAGATTTTTCATTATTATAAATAATAATATTTAATCAAAACAAATATTTTAATTTGATATTTATTACGCATAATGATAAAATATTAGATCAAAAGTATATTTTGGATTATAAAAATTAAGAGAATACAACACAATTAGAAGAGATAATATTAATATGTTCAATAGTTTCGTAATAGTCAACAACATCAAATAGTGTAAATTTAAGTTTAATACTTTTTTGAAATTCTGATTCAACTATATCATCAGGTACAGGTTTATAATTATTTTTAATTAATAATTTTTTTTTGATATCAGTTTTTTCCTTAAGTACTTTGTTATTTGTTCTTAATACATTAAGATTTCCAAGGGCTTTTTCAATAGTTTTAATTAAAACAAAATCACAATATATACTTGAAATATTTTTTGGAATGTTTTTCAGCGATTTAAGGTTATTATTTGAACATTCCAAAGAATATAATTTTTTAATATTAGAAAACTTAATTTTTTTAATTGGGTTATCAGAACAAATCAAATATTTAAGAGTTTTGGGTAAATTTATTAATTGTGTTATTTTATTCTTGGAACAATTTAGTTTAACCAAATTATCAGGTAAATAATCTAAATTTCTGATTAAATTATTTGATATATCTAAATATCTTAATTTCTTAAGGGATCCTGCTTCCATTACATAGTTTCCAATAAAATTTGATCCATTACTAGGTTTAAAATTTATCCATGTAATTTGGTTTGATTCGCATATAAAAGTTTTAAGATTAGTAAAATTTAAACTTCCAAAATCTATTGACTTTAATTCATTTTCAGAAATATTAATACTTATTAAACCACCTGGAAAATTATTCATATCTTTTAAACAATTTTCCTCACAATCTAATACTTCTAAACCTGCTGGTAAATATTCTAGCATTTCTATTTGATTGATAGAACAATTTAATTCTTTTAAAGTTGGAGGCAAATTATCCAAATTATTTAAATAATTATTTGAACAATTAAGTATTTCCAAACTATCAGGTAAATCAGTTGGATCAAATTCATTAATTTCATTTGAACTACAATCTAATTTTTTTAATGTTGATGGTAAATACTTAATTTGATTAATATTATTTTCAGCACAACTAAAATGTATTAATTCAGTAAATCTACTTAATGATATTGTTCCAGACCATTTAATACAATTGGTAGAAGGTAAAACTAAATATTTTGTTTTTTTATTAATCTTATCTAAAGACTTTTTAATTATTTTATTATTATTTTTTTCATTATCTGATTGGACATTATTATTTAACCTATTGTCAAAATTAAAATATATATTCATGATTCATATATAATTTATTAATTTTTTAATTTAGTTATATTATAAAATAAAAAAAACAATTTTTATTCATCTAAATATACACTTGTAACTCTCCAAGCTCTATATAAAGCTAAATCTGATTTAAATAATTTTTGTTGTATTTCATGTAGGTTTGAATAACTGGTGCTTAATTTTTTTTCCAGATTTATAATCATCTCGTCTAACATTGTAATTTGTTTTTGCAATAATTTAGAATCAACTTCTTCATTTGATTTATATAGTTTTATGTAATAGCTTTTGAGATAAACATTTTTTTGTAATAAATTTATTCCAAGTTCCATTTGTCTACTTATTACTAGACCTAATTGTAAATCATTTATTGTTTTTACCATCTCTATATCTAAACTTGTTTCTATACGTTCTTTATCTATTAGATGATCTTTATAAGCATAAAAAATTTTTGGTTGAAAAGTTCTAATTATTCTATTGTCACGAACTATTTGATCTATATCTTTTAATTTAATACCACATCCAGATATATTTGTTCCCATTAATACCAATTCAAAATGTGATCCAAAACAAACCAAATTTATTGTTTCATCAAAACTACCAAATTTCCATAAAGGTTGTCCAATCCATTGTGAATTTCCATCTGAATCAGAATAGTAAATCATCAAATTTATTTTTAAAACACTCAAAATATCTATTAAAATATTTCTAAATGCTATACATGTAATATCAAACATTATTTTTTTATTTTTACCTTTAATCTTTGAATATGCTATTTTTTCCAATAAATTTATATCAATACCAGGTTCTTTTTTGATATATCTGTAATAATCAATTATACTGTCAAAGACACATTCCATAGTATGACTATTTAAGACTCTGTGATTTTTTATTGTAACAAAAGATTCTTTTGTTTTCATATACTTTTTCAAATATTCATTTGCCCTACTGTCTCCATTAATTATTTTTTTTTCAATTTCTAGATTTTCTTCGTCTTCAAATATTACAGATAATATCATCGAATCTTTTTTATCTGATTTATTAGATTTATTAGATTTATTAGATTTATTAGATTTATTTGATTTATCTGATTTATTAGATTTATCTGAATGACTTTCAATATCCATTTTAAATTATTATTATTAGTATTAAATAAAATTATCAATTTTTATAATATAGATAAAAATATTATAATATGAGTAGTAATAATAATTTAGACAAAACCATTTCTGAACAAAATATCAAACCAATATTCTATGAAAATATTGAGAGAGAAACAATTAAAAATAAATTCTATCGTAAAGTTGTTTATACTGGAAAAATGCAATTTGTATATATGAGTATAAAGCCAAAAGACGATATTCATATGGAAGTACATGATGATCATGATCAATTTTTCAGAATAGAAAGTGGTGAAGGTGAAGCTTTAATAAATAATCAAAAATACAAATTAAGTGATGGAATAGGTTTTATTGTGCCAGCAGGAGCAGAACATAAAATAACAAACACTAGTAAAAACCAAGATCTAAAATTGTATTCAATATATTCACCACCTGAACATCCACCTAATCGACTAGATATAAATAATCCAGATAAATTAAACAATGTTTTAACCCAATCAAGTGGCAATTATTATTCAAAATATTTAAAGTATAAAAATAAATATTTAGAAACAAAAAAATAAATATATACAAAATTATTATTTATAAATTTTACCACTATTCCAAGCATCATTATAATGTGCTATTGGAGAATATTCTTTTTGTTCACTACGATATTCTGGATATGATTCTAAAGCTAAACAAAATTTATACCTTATAACATGGTGATTCTTTAGTCTTTTATAAAAATCTAAATCAAAATTCTTTCTTTCTTCTTGTGTAAAAAAATCTTTTAATAAATATGGACCAGTTGGTTCTAATGGATTTTTTCCCATATTTTTATTTTTAACATTATCTACTATTTTTTTTATAGCAAATAATAAAATATCATTTCCTGGTTTACAAACCATTATTGCATTATAAATACCTTCATCACAAGATATTTTATTATTCATAGTTTTATGACTCCAATCATTACAAAAATGTTCTTTTTCAGTTAATGCAATTAATTTAAAACCATTTACACATTTGTATTTGATATCCAAATATATTCCACCATTTATATATAAAACACAATATCTCCACAAGTCAGCTTTATATGCACCAGGTAGTAAATTGTCAAAAGCATTTAAAACATCAGAAGAAAAGTATTGCGAAATAAAATCTCTACAATCTTTATCATCAAATAAATGATATTCAAATTCGGGATTTTGTTTAATCAACAAATCAACATTTTGACGCATCTTTAAAGGAAGATCTTTCGTACACCATGTTTGATATATTTTTAAAGGGATAACACTATTATATTGATCTTTTAATTTAAATGGTTTATATAAATTATTAATTTCTTCAGTAATTTCTTTTTTTAAATTTTCTTTATTAATAGTTAAACTTTGAGTATTTGTTGAAAATTTTTCTTTTCGATCGTAATATTTTATAGTATTTTTATTATATGAATTATTAAAAATATATTTTAATCATAACATTAAAATTATTAAGATTATTAAATATAAAAATCTCATTTATAATATCTTTATAAAAAATTATTAGTTTTTGATACAAAAAATAAAAAATAAGATTTTTAACTAGTTTTATCCAAGTTTCTTAATAATCAATGAATTATTTCTTTGGGGCAAAGTTCTTGTTAAAAAATCTTTTAATTCACGAGAATTATTAAATACTTGAACACTTTTAAATTTGATTGTATATGATTTAACATAATTAGTTAATTGATTAAATATTGTTTGTTCATCATTTTCTAAATTAATCTCAGTATTTGTAGGTTTCTGTAATAATGTTTGATGCCATCTTAGGTATTTAACTTTTCTTTTTCCTGTTTTGTCATAATGTAATACTACTTTAAAAATAATATCACAATAGTCTATGTCGTTTATTTCATAAGCTTGAGTATCAAAAATATGATAGTCTAAAAAGAATTTAAATGCAAATATATTAATATCATTTAGATTTTGTATCATGTTTTTTGAAAAATTCTTTTGTGCATACAATACAAAATTTGATAATGTTTTTTCATATAACACATGAATTATTTGATCATTTGTTAAAATTATATTGTCTTCAGTTTCAATATCAATCACATTCTCAATTCTCGAACAAATTTTAACACCAAACATATTAACAGGCTCATTGAAAGTTATTAAACTAGGTTGGACTGATTGGACTGATTGGACAGATTGAGTAGATTGAACCGATTGAACCGATTGAACCGATTCAACTTGTACTGTTTTTACAAATTTATTTTTATCTTTAACATTAAGGATTTCTTTAAGAGAGCGAGTCATCTGTTTATTAATTTTTGACATTCTGTATAATAGATAAGAATTTTATTATATATATTTAACTACAATATATAAAAATAATCAATTTTTTGATTGTTCACTTAATGACAAATTTATAGTTAATTAGACAAATAGTGAAAATTCAATTAATCAATAGAGTTTTGATAAATTTGACTTTCGATAGAATCATTAATGATAAATCTGTAAACATTAGTGACTTGAGTTTGTCCGATTCTGTAAATTCTTCCAATAATTTGCTTTTCAATATCTCTCAAGAAACTATAGTCACCATCAATTGGTTCATAAATGATAATTTTATTTACAAATGTAAGATCAAGACCAGATGCATTTTTACCTGATCCCAAAACAAGAACACGATCGGAACCATCTCTGAAATTGTCGATATCAGTGTGATCCTGATAGATGATTGTTCCATAACCGTGTTTTTGCAAGATAGTTTTGATTTTATTACCCATCTTTTCATATTGAGTGTAGATCAAAACCTTATCATGATTTTCCTCCAAGAATTCTAGCAATTTGATAATTTTTGAAGGATACTTAAGATTAGCAGGTCCATTAGCAACTATTGAAACATCAGCCATAGTAAATTCACCACGACACATTGGACAGTTTAAGACCAAATCATGAGTTAAAGCATGTGCAGAATGTTTGCTTGTCAAGCAATATGTAATACAATCTTGACAAAAGTAGTGAGCACAAGTATTGATAATTGAACAATTAACCTGTTTATCAATTTCGTTAAGACAAATGGCACATACTTTTCCATTTTCGAATTCACGTAAAAGATATTCGTGAGCTCTCTTTCTGTCTTTAAGAATTAAAGTGTTTTCCTCAATCTTTCTCTCAAGATGTGATATATTATTTCTTAGTTCTGGATTAGGAATAGTAAGTATTTCATATACAGATTTTGCCTTCTCAAAAGTTTCAAGAAGCTCAGTAATTATCTTTTCAACATCCATACACTTTTTTTCGAATTGTGCAATAATGTCTTTCCAGTTTGTAAAGTACTCACCACTCTCTGTTACACTACTAGAAAGTTGTGCATCACAACATAACTTACTAAGGAACTTTTTGTCAACACTATTACCTGCAGCAATTTCTGCATTGTAAACAATTTGTTCAGGACCACTAAAATTAATAAATAGATTGTGAATATTGATTTCAGGGAGAGTTACTTCTTCGATCATTTCCAAAGTATTTTTTCTGAATATTTTAACATATGTATCAACATTATAATTAAATCTTTCTATCAAATAATTGACACAATTAGTTTCTGAACTTAAATACTTTATAATCTTGTAGATAGAATTTTCAACTGGGAATGGAGTAGCAGTAAGTCCCCACTTGTTCCTGCACTTTACAATAACAGCTTTCTCATAAATGTTTTCATTTGCCTCAATAGAATATAATTCATGGATCTCATCCACAATAATTCTATCAAAATTTTCATTAATCTTATCTACAAGTAAATCTGCGCTATGTAAGAATTCGTTAAATGAAACAATCATGACATTTTCAGGAATTGATCCAACATGTTTGTCAAATTCTCCTTCCCAATATCCTCGGTCTTTCAAGTGATTTGGTACAACAATTAGAGTCCTGACATGTGGGGAAGCAAGAATCAAACTAATAAACTGTAAAGTTTTACCAGTTCCAACCTGATCAATAATTACTCCACCATTGAGTTTCAAATAATTAATTTCTTCAATATCAACAAATTTGTTAGTATTGTATGAAAAAATTCTACCATCATTAAAATAGAATATTTTGTCATTAACTACATAATTTCCCTTTTCTGATTCAGTTTTTAACATCCAATGAACATTATCTCGCTGGTGTCTAAACAATTTTGTTTTTAAATGTGTTTCAAAACTAAAAGAAGTCAGGTTATAAATTCTTGGTTGAACCAACATAGTCATTATTTGATCAATCTTGTATTTGAAAAAATTTTTTTCAGGAAATGTCAAGTTATTTAAATACTTTATAGTTCTGTCTACTGCTGTTAAAATAGTAGAATCGTTCTTAATAATATGAGGAGTAATTAATGCTGAATTTAAAAATTCAAAGAAAAGGATTTTAATTTTACTATTTGCTAAAGTAATTTCACTATAGTAATAGTTATAATGTTCCTTATCTATCGAGTTGACTAATGGACAATATACTGATCTTGCTAATTTTGATCTTACCTCATCGTTACACCATGTGGTTTCCATTGATTTTATTAATTCAAAATTGATGTTATCCTTAAATTCAACAACCTCTTTAGAATTATCAATTGATGGATCAATTTGTGTTATGACCAAGTTATAAACCAAATAAAGAGACTTGTTATATGCAAAATTTTTCTTTTGAATTTCACTCCAAAACTTTTCAAGTAAAATCTTATTTTGGATTTCTTCTTCATGTTCTAGTTGGGCTTGGCTTTGAGATTGGGTTATATGGATAGCTGGAGGAACAGTTGTTACCCCAGAAATCTGTTCTGTTTGATTTGATGCCATTTATTTTTTTACAAGTATATATATTAATACCTATTCATTAAATTAATGTTTTTTCAATTTTTTTTATTATTTATAAAAATATTTAATATATTAGAAAATTTTTAAGCTTAAAGCTTATTTAGCTTCAAGCTTTAGGCTTTTAATCCCACAAATACTCTTGATACGAGATCCCTAATATAACTTTCATCAATTCCCGCTAAAATTTTGCTTTCTAGATTTTGTTCTTGAGAATGATCTTCAGAAAAATCTGATTCTTTACCAGATTGTAAACTCATGTCTTGTTCTGTAAATTCGGGTTTCCTATTTATTCTTAAAACCCTCTTTTTGGTCTTCTTAATATGTGCTTCAACTGGTTCTGAGCTTTCTACAGAATCAATTGAAACTCTTGATTTTGTTGATTTTGTTGATTTACTTGATCTTGTTGATCCTGTTGATCTCTTTGATTCAGTAGACCCAGCAGATCCAGTAGAACCAATCGATTCTGTTGAATCTCTTAGATTAACTTCTTGTAATGAACCATTTGATTCAGTGGATCCAGTTGACACAGTTGATTCAGTGGATTCAATTGACCCAGTTGATTCATCAGATAAATAATTTTCAGTTAATACTATTTTGGCCTTTTTCTTAATTTTTCCAGCCTTTTTAAGTTTTGGTAATTCATCTTCATTAGCTGATTCGGTTCGTTGAACAGATTCGGTTCGTTGAACAGATTCTACACTTTGAATAACTTGACCTGATTGTTTTGATCTTATATATTCAAGATTTCTCGCAGATACTTTCCAATCGAATTTCTCAGGTCCGTCACTTGGATGATAATAAGGACATCCACAGCCTTCACGTTTACAACCTCCTTCTTTAGATGCATCAGCACAAGATGTTGGTCTAAAGGCCTTGGCTTGTTTTCCAAATCGTTTGGTTCCAAGTCTGTTACGCGATTCAACAAAAAATGTAATTGCTTTAGCATAATCTTCAGGGTAAGTTTCTTCATATAAATTTTTCAAATAAGCTGCAGTTTTATAAACATTATTAATCATTCCCAAAATATTTTGAACACTAATTCTGTTAAAAAGATTGTCAACATCAATTGTTTGACCAAAGTGAACACCAGGACAACTTGTATCTCGAATTCTTTTAAGGAGATAACCTAATTTTTCATGTTCAACTTCTACTCTGGTAATTGCTGGTCCAAGAAGAGATGGTCTTTCGCCATTAATAAAAGTACAAGTACTCTCAACTATGATTCGACATTCCATTGCAACAGCATTCCAAAGTTTTTGTCCAACGTACTTTTGAATATCGCACATTGATACAGCTATTGGCATTAGTACAGCTCTATGATCAAAGTGTACTTCGCTACCTCTTTTAATATTAATTGATTCAATATTTTGTTCTGCGGAAACTGACAAATAATAGATAATATCTCGAAGATCTTCCCAATTTTGATCACTAAATTCGATAATTTCTATCCATTTTTCATGAGAATCGCTCATTTTAAGGGTTCCAACAAACCATGGTAAGGTTGGGAATGGCTTTTGGATCGTACTGGGCTTTTTAACCCGGATACTTGGTCTCTCTATCTGTTCTTGCATATGTATATTTCTTCGACTATAATACAAACTTATTAATAACATAATTTTTCAATTTTTTATATAAAACATGTACAACACATATAGAGATATATCTGTAATCATATATAAATGTTTATTCTATTGAAAGTACTGATAATCAACAGGTTGATTATATATCGATTGTGATAATTCACTTAACTCATTTGTATTATTTTGTTTTATGAATTGATCTATTTGTAATAATTGATTATAGAGAATTATTTGATTATATTGAGTTAACTGATCAAAGTAATCAAAGCAATCAAGGTAATTAAAATAATTTTGTTGTAAATATATTATATTTTGGAAATACCTAATATTTTCTATGTGTCTAATTTGGGATGTAAAATCATTTTGACAAAACAACTTTATATGTTCTTGTATTAGTTGTTCTTGATAGTAATTTACAAATGTTTTTTTATAATTCAAATCTAAATCATTATTTCCTTCTTTTCCGTATATTTTTTTAACCCAATTTATTAATTCCATATTATCAGATTTCATAACTATGTCATAAACACTCTTATCAATTTTAACTCCTTTCTTATACAAGTATTTTACATTTTCTAGATCACCTACATATGCTGAAATTTGAATTTGAATTTCATCCCATTCATCTGATTTACTTTCATGTTCTATTGTTTGTTGTTTGTATTTTATAATATCAGGTCTATTTGTTGGTAATCTAGTTGGTGTATTTGTTGGTAATCTAGATGAATTTAAAATAATCGGGGTGTTTTCTTTATTATCAATAATATCAGAAATATCAATTTGTTGAAAATTTGTTGAACAACCATTAACAGGTTTATGTTTAGGATTAGACATTATTGTAATTTTATTTTTAATAATTCCTTTTGGTCTAATAATAAAATTATATGTATCTAAAATACGCTCTGTAATTGAAAAAAAATTTACTTTCGATAAGTCATCATTTTTTGAAAAAAAGTGATCTTTTCTATGTAAATCTGGACTAATAATTTTGGGAATAAGTTTATTTCCAGTAAAAGGAAAATTGTTATCAATTCGATATCCCAATTCACTCGGAGATAATACTCTTTGTCTTGGTAATTTTGTAAATGACATTTTACAGTCTCTTTTACCACAAAAAACCTTCCCTGAATAATAAATATTCCTTTTACAATATAAACATATTGGTGGTTTTGTGTTTGTATTATTTAACTTAATATTTGTTAACACAATGTTCATTTTATATATCAAATTTAGATTCTAATTAAATTAATCTAAATTATTAAAAAATCAATTTTTATTATTGTATTTTTTCATTTACTTGATAGATATATTTTGTATCTTTTTTTTTATTTTATCAATTCTTGATATTATATCAATATAACCTAATTCGGATTGGTTTTGTAATTTTTCTCTACCAGTTAAACTATTCCATCTTGTCATATGAACAGATTCTAATTCATTTCTTAATCTCTCTAAATATGTAAGTTCTGCGTCAAGAGAAGCAAATTTATCAGAAGGTTTAATTTGTATCTTTGTAACCTGATTTGTAACGGATTCAGATCTAGTTGTAGATACTGTTGATCCAGTTTTTGTTCCTGTTGATACTGTTGATCCAGTTTTTGTTTCTGTTGATACTGTTGATCCAGTTTTTGTTTCTGTTGATACTGTTGATCCAGTTTTTGTTCCAGATTTTGTTTCAGTTTTTGTTCCTGTTGATCCAGTTGATCCAGTTGTTCCAGTTGTTCCAGTTGTTCCAGTTGTTCCAGTTGTTCCAGTTGTAGGACCTGGTATTACTCCAATAAGTCTTTGTAATATATCTTTATTTTTATTTGCAGGTAAAAAGTCTGTGTTATTAAATAATTGAATTGGTAATGGTTGTGTAACATCAATTGTACTAGTTCTTCTTAACAAAATAGCAACAGGAGTAAAACTAGATTTCATATTATTTAAAACATCAAAATTTGTTGCTAATGTTGGTCTATAATCACTATCATCAAATCTAAACCATTTAATTGTTCTATCAGTAGGGTCAAATCTTTTAGAATAACAAATATAATGACCAACAGTACCTACAAATTGACCTCTATGAGCAATTATATCACAAATTTCATAGTTTTGACCAGAAATTCTTACATCATCAAGATTTGCTGGCCAATAGTTCGGCTTTCTTCCATGATCATCTCGTAAATTAACTTCTATTGTAACAAAAGTTGGGACAAATCGACCAGTTGATAATTTATAACTGAAAGTAGCTCCAGCAGGTTCACGTGGTGTTTCTTCGAAAGAAGTGCTTAACCTAAATTGTGAATTTAATAATTGTTGTATATTATAATTATTAGTCATAGGTTTTATTGCTAAACTTGAATTATCCAATGAAAGATTTAATTCTCCTGTATAAGTAGGTATACCAGGTTCTTTTCTTACAATTCTATCACGAATAATTGTGCCAGAAAAAGAAAATTTAAAACAATAACCTATAGCCTCTAAATTACTCTTCATTATTTGTAATGTTTCATATGCTGAGTTTGTTTCAGGCAATCGATAACGTTTAACAACTCTTGGTACTCCTTCCTCTTCAATATTATCTGTTAAACTTCTAATTATAATTCTTAATCGTTGACCTGGAACTCGTTCTTGACCAATTGGTCTAACTAATTCAATATTAATAAACTCGAACATCAAATTAGTCAAATAAGTTGTAAAATCTCTATTTACTGAAGTTCCAAATCTTGTCAAAAACAAAAATATTGATACTGCATTTTTAATTATTAGAATAAGTTGGTCACGATTAATTTCACGAAGTGTTCTTCGATCATCCCAATCAATTGCATCTAAATCAAGTTCTCTTGTGTTATATAACGCGTTTATTAACATTGGATAAAAATAATGTACTAGTGAATTAAAATAACAAGAGTTACCGCAATTAATAATACAAGACTCGGCAACTAAATATCTATTTGGTGATAAATCATTATTGGTTAATTGACAATTATATCCATTTACTCCAAATGTATTGATATCTCTACTTTCAGCACCAAATACACCCCACCAATGTGCTAATTCTTCAGGTGTTAATTCTGCTGGATTTGGACCAGCTGCTTGTGCAGGTGTTTGTCTAGTTGTTTGTCTAGTTGTTTGTGAAGATTTTTGTGTAGATGTTTGTGTAGATTTTTTTGTAGTCACAGATTGATCCGTTAACTGTAATTTTTCAATTTCTTCATCAAATAAAGTTTTCAATTGAAATAACGGCATTTCATCTAATACTTTTTCTATTGTTCCAAAGTCGTAATGTTGAAGCCCAATTATATTGTTGGTTTGTTGTTGATAAACAAATCTATATTTGTCACTACCAATTTTAAATGTAAAATTTGGTTTTGAACTGGCAAGTATTGAAATCTGTATAGGTAATCCTTCTGCTTTGATTTTTTCAGAAATTTTGGTAATTAATGTTGTTAAATATTGATTGTTA
>JACCED010908532.1_pt1 | contig 12558 bp, 14 predicted proteins | sample 7455021 | NCBI WGS metagenome assembly JACCED01 (sample SAMN15323456, study PRJNA562643) | freshwater metagenome | isolation source: river surface water | place: USA:Blue River Watershed | collected 2017-08-19
ATGGGTGACAGCGTAAAAATCATCAAAGAACCTGAAGTGTCGGTGCAAGCCTACGCTCGTGGTACTCAGATTACCGCTCAAGACCTCGACGACGAAGACTTCACTTTGGTTGTTGATCAGGCTAACTACTACGCCTTCAAAATCGACGACATCGAAGCTGCTCACTCGCATGTGAACTTCATGCAGATGGCTTCGGACCGTGCTGCCTATCGTCTGCGCGACAACTATGACCAAGACATCTTGGCATATCTGGCTGGCTATCAGCAATCTGCCAAGCATGTGAACGGCGACACCGCCCGTACCACTGCTCCCGGCACCAAGGCTGTTGCCTCTGCTGGTTCTGACGAGTTGTTGTCGTCCATGAAGTTGATCAAGTCTAGCTTCAGCAACATCACCACTGCTTCTGCTGGTGACCATTCGATCCCTCTGGCTCCTCGCTTGCCCGGTGCTACCGCTGCTTCCACTTCGACAGCTACCCCATTGCAAGTGATTGCTCGTATGGGTCGTCTGTTGGATCAGCAGTTCGTTGACACTCAAGGTCGTTGGTTGGTCGTTGACCCCATCTTCGTTGAGATGTTGAAGGACGAAGACAGCCGCTTGTTGAATGGTGACTTCGGTGGTTCCGGTCTGCAAAACGGCCTGATCCTGAACAACCTGCACGGCTTCCGCATCTATGTGTCGAACAACCTGCCTAAGATTGGTACTGGCCCCGGTACTTCCGGTACTGCTAACCAGAACACCGACTTCGGCGTGATTGTTGGTGGTCATGACAGCGCTGTGGCAACTGCTCAGCAACTGACAAAGACCGAGACATATCGTGATCCCGACAGCTTCGCTGACATCGTGCGTGGTATGCACCTGTATGGTCGCAAGATTTTGCGTCCTGAAGGCATCGTCACTGCAAAGTACAACGTTGCCTAAATGAAACAGGGGAAGCTCACAAGGCTTCCCCGTTTATACATCTATACATAAAGGAAATTTAAAATGGCTACTATTACTACTCTTGCTGGTGCCGCTTCTGCTGGTCGCACCGCTGGTTCCGTGCCTTATTTGGTTGAGAAGACTATCGACTTCGCTGCTGCTGCAACCGCTAAAGGTTCTGCCTTGGCTGCTGCTGACGTGATTGAGTGCGTCTCTGTGCCTGCTAACACTGTCATCTTGAACGCTGGCTTTGAAGTGATCACTGTTGCTGGTGGCGAGTCTAGCGACACCACTTACGACTTGGGCACTGGTGTTGACGCTGACAACTTCGTTGACGGCTTCGACGGTGATGCCGCTGCTGCTGGTGCTTACGCACAAAACGCTGCCGCTTTCCAACCTATCGTTGTTGGTTCTACTGCTGATACCATTGACCTCACTATCGCCACTGCTACCACCGCTCCTACCTCTGGTTCGTTGCGTGTGTGGGCTGTGTTGATGAACGTTGATGGCCGCATTACTGCCGCTGACGTTGACCGCGACCAATTGGCCTAATCTTTTAGGCTGACCTAAGAGGGAGGGTCTTCCATGAGGCTCTCCCTTTTGTTGTTTATAACTAGGAAATATTATGGCTATCACATCTGCACTCTGCACCAGCTTCAAGAAAGAATTGTTGGAGCGTAAGCACGACTTCAATGCCACCAGTGGTCACACTTTCAAGATTGCTTTATACACATCGTCGGCATCGCTCGACGCAGCCACCACAGACTACACCACTTCCAACGAAGTTGTTGGTACTGGTTACACTGCTGGCGGCACTACATTGACCAACATTGATCCTACTACCAGTGGCACCACAGCCTTCATTGACTTTGCTGATGCTACATGGCCCAACGCCACCATCACAGCCGCTGGTGCTTTGATTTATAACACCACCACTGACGGTGGTACAGGCACTACTGACGCTGTTGCTGTCATCTCTTTTGGCGGTGATAAGACATCGACTAACGGTGACTTTGTGGTGCAGTTCCCCGCCGCTGACGCTTCCAACGCCATCATCCGTATCGCTTAATAGGCGGTACAGATGGCAACAACTGTACGCTCTGGCGCTATATACGGCATAGGCACTTATGGTGTCTCTCGTTATGGCGTTAGCAATGTAGCCTATACACCTGACGGTGTAGCTGGTGTTGCCACTTCAGACAGTGGTGTCGTCATCATAGGCGATGCCAACCATGTCGTTGTAAGCTTAGTTAGCCCCGCCGCTGTAGGTAGTGTTGGTGTTGTTGGTGTAGCTGTAACTAGCACAGTTGGTGTTTCTGCTACTGCTACTCTTAACCAGAATGTTTCGTTCAGCCTTGATTGCGTATTCCCTGTAGAGGGCGTTGCCGCTACAGGTGATGTAGGTACTACAACAGTTGTTGCTAAATCGACAACACTACTTACGGGTGTCGTTGCCACAGGCGCTGTTGGTTTGCTTAGTGTGGCTGCTGATTCCAACACAGAGGTCACAGGCTTTGAAGCTACCTTCTCTGTTGGCGAAGTTGATGTACGATCAATCAACCGTATTCCTGTAGACGGCATAGCTGCTACAGGCTCTGTTGGTAGTTTAGTTGTTGTAGCCGATGCCAACACTGCTTTGTCTGGTGTTGCTGCACAGGCTATGTTGGGTGGTGTTGTTGTTGCAGCCAGTAGTGTTTATGCATTGACTGGTGTAGTTGCAACATCTGCACTGGGTAGTATTGCCATTGCAGAAAATGCTATACCGACATTCAGTGGTGTAGATTCCACAGGTGTTGTTGGTAGTGTTGTTATAACTACCGTTGTATTCGACTATAACGCTGTAGCTGCTTTGTACGATAGACGCAGAACAGTACATGTTGACAGACGCAGTAGCGGTAGTGACAGAACAGCGGTAGTAGCGATGCAAGACAGAACGGTTTATGTTGACAGGGTGTCTACACCATCAACTCGTTCCATACATGTGTCGGATGAGAATAGAATAGCGTACACGTATAGGAAGCCTAGCTCGTCTGATAGATCAGCTTTGGTGGCTTAACTAGGATAAGAGGAAGTATATGTCGTTTAAATGGCCTTCAAAGGACAAAGATGAAACCTTAGACTACAGCATTGACTGGTCTAGGTTTCTCAATGGTGCGACGATTAGCTCCATTACATGGTATGTGGACAATTCCAGTGGTGTTGCCACTGCTCTCACTGCTGGTAATACTGTTAATGGTATTCAGAACGTTTCACAAACTATTAGTGGTGGTGTTGCCACAATCAATCTTGGACTTGGCACTGACAACTACGACTACAAATTCACATGTCGTATGACAGACAGCACAGGTAATGTTGCTGAACGAGTTGTGCGTCTGAAGATTAAGGAACAATAACATGGCATACGATTACATCGGTTTAACCAATGAAGTGAATCGACGACTCAACGAAGTTGAACTCACCTCTGCAAACTTCGATAGTGCCTCTGGTTTCTATTCGCAGATCAAAGACTCTGTCAACTCTGCTTTGCGTGATGTTTATGATGCTGGTCAAGACTGGCCTTTCAATCATGTGATTGCTGATGACACGTTGTCGGTTGGTATTAGTCGTTACGGTTTTCCATCTGACGCATCCACAATTGACTTCGATACCTTTCGCATCAAAGCTAATACCACACTGGGTAATAACACAGTGAAGCTGACGATCATGCAGTACGAGGAATACCTTGAGAAAGCTGTCGATCAGGAATACTCTACAGACACTTCAAAGCTTACTATTCCTAAGAATGTTGTGTATGCTCCTAGCTTGGAGTGGTTGGTTGTACCAGCCCCTGACAAAGCATATGAGGTGGTGTATGAATACTACCGAGTTCCTGTAGACCTTCTTAACTCTACAGATGTTCCTGCTGTCCCTGAGCGATTCAGGCACGTCATCATTGATGGCGCTATGTATCATGCGTACATGTTCCGTAGCAATGAACAGGCCGCTAACTTGGCTAAGGGCAAGTTTGAAGAGGGCATCAAACGTATGCGATCTATGTTGATCAACCGTGTCAGCTACGTTCGTTCCACCGCCATCAATCAAACATTGTTCTCTGGTTTTGGCGAAAGGGTTAAATACTGGCTGACGGATGGCAGACATATCCTTTTGAGTTTCGTGGAGGCTTGGTATCAAACCTGTCGCCTCTTCAGCATGGAAGTCAGATGCCGGGTAGCGCTCGACTACTGAAGAACTTTGAGCCATCGGTGGACGGTGGCTATCGTCGTATTGAAGGCTTTGATAAATACTCAAGCTCTTTTGTTCCAGCTTACGGTGAACCTCTCGTTCAAGGTAGTGGTCAGACAGGAACAACATTGCTTGTCTCCAATCTGTTTGCTGCTCCTGTGGCGGGTGATACTTTTACAATCTCTGGTGTCACAGGTACCTACACAGTTGCAACGGCTGGCGTTAGCTATAACAGCACCCATAAGCAAGCAACATTGACACTGACAACTTCGTTAGCGTCTAGCCCTGCTGATAAAGCTGCAATAACTTTTACCAGTCATCAGGGACTGATTAAGGGTGTTGTCGCTTGGAATGACACCGTTCTTGCCTACAGAAACGGTGACATCTATTCCACCACTGGTAGCTCCTACACTAAGATTAATAAGCCTTCGTATGGCACTGTGTTGGTTAATGGTGGCTCTCAGACAGGGGCAACACTGGCTGTTGATGGACTAACAAGTATTCCTCAAATTGGTGACACATTCTCGGTTGCTGGTATTGAAAAAGTGTATACGGTATTGGCTGTACCAACTGTCACTTCCACTGCCGCCACCATCTCGATCTACCCGTCTCTGGCATCTAGTCCTGCTGATAACGCTGCTGTCACTTGGAGGTCTGTTAGTCGTGCTAATGGAATAACACTTCGTGTTTCGAAATATCGCATTGCTGGTAATGACAAGGTGATCGGTGTTGACGGCTATGGTTATCCGTTTACATGGGATGGCGTGACATTCACTGTCTTGTCGTCTGCTCCGTCCGATGTGTTTGGTGCTGAGTTTGTTGTCTACCATAAGAACCAAATGTTCTTCTCTAAAGGTGAAACAATTACTTTCACTGCACCGTATACCGACTCAGACTTCTCCGCTGCTAACGGTGCTGGTGTAATCAATGTTGGTGGTGCCATCACTGGATTGGTTGTGTTCCGCGAAAGCCTCATCATCTTCACTGAAAAGACCATTAGTCAGTTGACGGGCAACACATTGCAAGACTTCTTGTTGCAGCCCATCACACGTAACGTAGGTTGCGTTGCCCCCGATACCATTGAAGAAATTGGTGGTGATGTCATCTTCCTCGGACCTGAAGGCTTGCGTTTGCTAAGCGCTACAGACCGTGTTGGCGACTTCAACTTGGGTGTTGTGTCAAAGACTATTCAGGATGAGATGACTTCGCTCATTTCCTCAAGCTCGTCTTTCTCAAGCTGCGTCATTAAACAGAAGAGTCAATACCGCATTTTCGGGTATAACAGCAGCGTTACATCATCAAGCGCTAAAGGTGTTATCGGAACACAGACTGTTGGCAATGATACAAGCACTATGTCTTGGGCAGAAACTGTAGGTATCAAAGCTTATGTTTGCGATGGCGACTACACCAATCAGACAGAGACATTGGTGTTTGCTAATGATGATGGATATGTTTATCAGATGGAAAGTGGTAATAGCTTTGATGGTGCAAATATTATTGCCTCATTTGCTACACCTTTTGTTTACATCAATGACCCTCGTGTGCGTAAGACGTTCTACAAAATGGTGTTGTACACAGACCCACAAGGTGGTGTTACCACATCTGTCAACTTGAAACTTGACTTCGACAATTTTGGTTCTATTCAACCTGAAACTATTTCGCTGTCTAACGAGACTGGCACTGTAGGTTTCTATGGTAATAGTAGCGCTAAGTATGGTACTACTGTGTACGGTGCCAAGTTGAAGAAACAGTTTGAAACACAACTGATTGGTTCAGGCTTTAGTGTTTCGATTCAATTTGTTTCTGATAGTCAGAACCCACCGTTCTCTCTTGATGCTGCAACCATTGAATATAGTACACATGATCGACGCTAATGCGTTATAACTAACTAGCTAAGGAAAACATATGGCAGGCTATACCCGTACAGACACTACTAATAACATTGCTGATGGTAACATCATTAACGCCGCAGACCTTGACAACGAGTTCGACGGTATTCAGGCAGCGTTCAATAGTTCCACTGGTCACAACCATGATGGCACTACTGGTGAAGGCGCTCCAATTCTTGTGTTGGGTCCATCACAGGATGTGGTGGTTGGTTCAACCACTGTCACTCCTAAACTTACCAACACTGTTGACATCGGTAGTTCTTCACTGAAGTTCAAAGACTTGTACTTGGCTGGTACTCTGAACGTCACCACGATTGACACTACGAACCTTGAAGTCACCAACATCAAGGCCAAAGACGGTACAGCCTCGATCACCATTGCTGACTCGACTGGCGCGGTTTCCTTTGCCAACAACGTCACCCTTGGCGATGCCACTACCGACACCGTGACGGTGAACGGATATATGGGGGTTGGCGGTGTCGGCACGGCAGGTGCTGGTATTTATGTTGGTAGCACGGCTTTAAGTGGTACTTCACAAGTAGGTGTTATCTCTACACCTGTTGGAACTTCTGGCTCTACCTCAGTCATTGCGTCATTTCGCTCCACTCCAGCATCTGCCGCGGCCTCTTTTACATCAGCAAATGTTATCGGTTTGTGGGCGCAAGACGTAACCAAAGGCGCAGGCTCAACAATCACCAATCAACATGGTGTCTACATTGTTGACCAAACCCAAGGCACAAACAACTACGGCATCACCTCGCTGGTTTCCTCTGGTACTGACAAGTGGAACATCTATGCCAGTGGTACTGCTAGTAACTACTTTGGCGGCAACATTGGATTAGGTGTTGCTCCGAGTGCTTGGGGTAGTAGTTACGATGTATTTGAAGTCCGAAACGCTGGTAATGCGCTATGGTCGTCCGCTGCAAACGACATGAAGCTGACAACCAACGTCGTCCACAACGGAACAAACTACACCTACGCAGCTACTGCTGTTGCTGCACGGTACGACCAAAACACAGGTCAGCACATTTGGTACAACGCTGCTTCTGGTACGGCAGGAGACACAATTTCGTGGACTCAGGCAATGACGCTGAATGCAAGTGGCAACCTCGGCTTGGGGGTTACTCCGAGTGCTTGGGGAAGTGGCTATAACGCTTTTGATGTTGGTAACGGGTATGGTCTGGCCCGTCTTTCTACCGATGGCGGTATTTTGCTAACCAACGCCTACTTCAACGGTACAAACTACATCTATAAAAATTCCGCTTTTGCTGCTGGTTACGAGCAAAACGACAGCATCCATAAATGGTTCACCGCAGCCTCCGGCACAGCAGGTGCAACCATTACCTTCACCCAAGCAATGACGCTGGATGCGAGTGGGCGGTTGTTGATTGGTACAACATCAAGCAGAACAAACAATCTGTCCAGTGCTTCGTTCCTGCAACTTGAGGCGGTTAACTCTTCTGCAACTGGCGCACTTGTACGCAATTCAGCAGACACAAGTGGCGCTGGCCTTATTTTGGGCAAGAGCCGAGGCACGTCTGTTGGCAGCGTTACCGCTGTTGCAAGTGGTGATCGTTTGGGAACCTTGTCGTTCTCAGGCACAGACGGCACCTCCATGCTAAGTGCAGCGACTATTATTTCTGAGGTTGATGGCACTCCCGGCACAAACGATATGCCGGGTCGTCTGGTGTTCTCAACGACCGCTGACGGGGCAAGCTCGCCCACCGAACGCATGCGTATCGACTCATCCGGCAACGTAGGTATTGGCAACGATTCGCCTACAGTGAAACTTGATGTTGCTGGTAGCACCCAAAGCACTTGGTCGGCTACTTCCACATCAATTTCTGGCACAACAATGACGATTGCTGGCACAGTAACCGGAACAATTGCTATTGGCGATTTGGTTTATGGTACAGGTGTTCAGCCTTACACACGCATCGTATCTGGCTCTGCCACGACATGGATTGTAAGCGTTTCTCAAACTGTGGCTTCTGCAACACTTGTAGGCGGGGCTGTATACAGCAACACTTTAATTCGCATTAGCAACACAGATACAAGCGAAGCAGCGGCACAACCTACTGGCGGATTGCAGTTCTATACATCTGACGCATCTGCTCCAACTGCTGGTGTAGGCGCTTATGTTGCTGCACTTGCTGAAACCACTACACCCGACACGGCCCTAGTATTCGGCACTCGTGATAACGGTGGCGGTGGTGTAGACGCTAACGAGCGTATGCGTATTGACTCCTCCGGTAACGTGGGTATTGGGACGAGTTCTCCTACATCTTATTCCTCAAAGTTCATTGAAGTTAGTAATGCAACAAGCGCGGGATTAAAACTTACAGCAGGAACTTCAGGACTCAGTTTAGGTGCTGATTTTTCTTATATTGCAAGTGACAAGTCCCTTCGTATTACAACGTATGAATCTACTGGCTTTATTCGTTTTAACACACAAGATACCGAACGCATGAGGATCGACTCCTCCGGCAACCTCGGCTTGGGGGTTACTCCGAGTGCTTGGACTTCCATTGACAAAGCGTTTGAAATTGGACGTGCGGGTAATGGCCTGTTTAGCGGCGGAGTTGATGATGTAACGGTTAACTCCAACGCCTACTATGCCTCTGGTTGGAAGTACGGCTCTACTGGCTTTGCCAACAGATTCAACATTGGTTCCGGCAACGGCTCCTTCCAATGGTTTACCGCAGCCTCCGGCACAGCAGGTAACGCTATCAGCTTTACTCAGGCGATGACGCTGGATGCGAGTGGGAATTTGGGGGTGGGGACGACTTCAACAGGTTCTGCAAAGTTGACTGTTCGTTCTGGAACAGGAACGGCCCACACAATCCTCGGCAACGATTACGGTTCTTTGTACCTTGAGACTGCAAGCGGTGGTCCTAACCGCATCACATCTTTAAACGCCGCACTAAATACAAGCCAAGCACTGGCCTTCAACGGTGCAGGTGGTGCTGAATGGGGACGTTTCGACTCCTCCGGCAACATGGGTATTGGGACGAGTTCGCCGGGGACAAAGCTGGACGTATCTGGTAACTTGCGCCTCTCTGCATCAAACCCTGCCATTGAACTGAACAACGGTGGTGCACAGGTCTACTCTACTTCTGCTAACACGCTTCAATTTGCTACTGGCGGTGGTATCGGAAGCGCAACAGAGCGCATGCGTATTGACTCCAACGGCACTGTAACGCTTGTAAGCACATCTGGCCTTTCTATTGGTCGCACAGCAGTTACCTCCCCTGCTTCGACAGACGGTAACGTGTTTAGCGGGTCTTATACGCCTTCGCAGGTAAGTACAAACACCAACGTAGCGGCTGTTACGTATTCTGCCTGCCAATATATGCGTGTCGGAAGTGTAGTAACTGTCAGCGGTCAGGTTGAGATTGACCCGACAACGGCAGCAACAAACACCATTGTTCTAATGTCTCTTCCGATTGCTTCAAATTTTTCAGCGGCAAGACAACTTGGTGGGGCTGGTCTATCCACATCTGTTGTAAATTATGCGTCGCAAGCGGCTATGTTTTTTGCAAACTCAACAAACGACTGCGTAGAGATTCGTTTAAACCCGGCAAGTGCTTCTGCTGTCACTTACGCTTTTTCATTCACATATCAGGTGATTTAAATGGTTGATTCATACACACTTAATTTTGCAGAGCAAAAGCTCATCGTGACGTTCACTGACGGAACAACTCGTGAGTACACACAAGCAGACAAAGATCAATACCTTGCTGACTACCCTGACCGTGCTGCTGATGTAGCGGCTATGGGTTGGTAAATCTCTAACTTTCAAAAGGAAAACCATGACTACTTACAACTGGACAATTACCAATCTTGACCGTCGCACCTCTGACGGCTTCATTCAAGTCGCTCACTGGCAGTGTACTGGTGCTGATGGCGACATTACCTCTAGCGTATATGCTACTGTCAGCTTTGAAGAAGGCACACCAAGCATTCCGTTTGACGATGTCACTGAGGCCGATGTACTTGGCTGGGTTTGGACCAATGGCGTGGATAAAGACGCGACCGAAGCCGCCGTTGCACAGCGCATTGAAGCACTGCAAAATCCTGTGCAGGCTTCTGGCTTGCCTTGGTAATTGGGTGAGGTTATGGACAACCAACAACTTTTCAACCTAGTAGTATCGGTGGCCGGGTTCTTGGCAGTGTTCGTGTTCTATCAAGTGATGCAACGCTTGCAGCGCTTGGAAGACAGTTTGAGCGCACTTGAGAAACAACTGCCTCACGACTATGTAACCAAAGACGACTACCGTGCTGACATCAAAGACATCAAAGACATCTTGCGTCAAATCTTTGACAAGCTCGACGGCAAGGCAGACAAGTCATGACTGACTGGATCATTGCCTTCGCCGCTGCTTCTCTCATTACGAGCCTGACCATTTGGGTTGTGTTTTCGATTATGCCGATTCTTCAATGGGTGCTGAAATGATTGGTCTGTTGCTTGATCCAGAAGCCGCGCTTGATGCAGTTAATAAAGCTGTGTCGTTGGTCAAGAAAGCCAGCGCCACCGCCAGCAGTGTTGAGTCTTTGGCTCCAATGTTGGGTAAGTATTTCGATGCTAAAGCCAATGCCATTGCGTCTGCTGAAGCAGCTAAGGCTGGTTCGTTTGGTGGCTCTTCGATGGGTAAGGCTCTTGAGATTGAGCTTGCCATTGATTCACAGAAAGAGTTTGAGGAAGACCTCAAGCGCCTGTTCTGGAACGCCAACAAGATGGACGTGTGGCAGAAGATTAAAGCTCGCGCCACAGTGATGGAAGCTGAAGCAGCCAAAGCTGCTGGCAAAGCCAAAGAAGATGCTCGACGCAAGAAGCAAAAGGATCAAGAAGAACTTGAGACAGCCATTGCCGTCATCATCTCTGTTGCCATCTTCTGCGGTCTGATGTGGGGTGGATGGGAATTATTCTCATTCTGCCGCCAACACGGATGCTGACGATGTGTGGAAGCTCCTCAAATGGTTTGATGTTGGCAAGGATTGGAAGCTCGGTATAGACCGCTTCATTCAGTTTTGCTGTGTGATGATCATGGTTGATTGGGGGCTAGACATGTTGTATGTATTGCCCGTTGATGATTCTAAAACAATTATTGACTTTTTAATTTCTAGCATATCTTTAGGAGGTAATGATGAATAAGACACTGGAGACTACTTCTAAGTATAATCAGTTCGATGTTGACGGTGATGGTGTAGTGACCGACGATGAACTCAATCGTTCTGAACGAATGATGATGATTGAGAACATGGACAAGTTGGCAGACCAACAACGAATCATGGCTTGGGTTGCTATGTTTATGCCCTTTGCCATCATCATCTTCATGTGCGCCCCGTTCATTGAACTGGACAAGGTGGCTGCACTAATGGGTCTTGCCACTACATTCTGTGCTGCTATGGGTACAATTGTTGTTGCTTTCATGGCAGCAACTGCTTACATTCGTGGGAAAATGGAGTGAACTATTTCACGATAGGTTTAGTTGCTACAGCATTTGCGGCTGGCTTTATTACACAAGGCTGGCGTAAAGATGCAGTGATTAGTGAAATGGTAGCAGCACAATCTGCTGCCGTTGCTATTGCAACAACAGAAGTTATGAACGATAATATTCGTTTACAAAAGAAAAAGGATGATGCACTTGTACAAGCAAACATTAAAGCTAAACAAAATGCTGACGCTGCCGCTGCTGCTAAGTCTCAGCTTGATTGGGTGCGGGACTACAACCAGCGTAGTGCCGCCGCCATCAGTACATCTACCTGCCCCTCCGTTAGAGACTACGCCACAACCGCAAACACCGTATTCGGAGAGTGTACGGTTGCTCTTGAAGAGATGGCAAGAAAAGCTGACGGACACGCCCTTGACGCAAACACGTTAATTAAATCTTGGCCCACTAATAAGGAAACAAAATGAAACTATCACCCAACTTCAGTCTGAACGAAATGACACAAAGCGAAACCGCTTTACGCAAAGGAATCAGCAATGAACCCACTCAAGAAATCATCTCATCTTTACAAACTCTGGTTGTCAATGTGTTGCAGCCTATACGTGACCATTACGGTAAGGGTGTCAAAGTTAGTAGCGGCTATCGCAGCCCTGAAGTGAATGCTGCCGTTGGCGGTAGTAAGGTTAGCGATCACTGCAAGGGTATGGCTGCCGATATTGAAATACCCGGTTTGCCAAATATTGAGTTGGCACAGTACATCAAAGACAACTTAAAATTCACACAGGTCATTCTTGAATTCTACACACCGGGTGTTCTCGATAGCGGTTGGGTTCACGTCTCATACGACCCTTCCAATCTTAAGAAACAAGTATTGACTGCCGTTAAACAAGACGGTAAAACTGTATACTTACCCGGTCTCGTGGCTTAATAGGGAACAACATGGCTGAAAACTTTACAGCAAAACAAAAAGAAATCGTCGCACGTAAGATGGGATATGATGGTCCCATGCAGATGTTCGACGAGTTCTTAGCTGCGTCTGCTTCTGATGCTCAGCGTTATTCTGCCATTACTTC
>JACCED012356706.1_pt1 | contig 12558 bp, 31 predicted proteins | sample 7455021 | NCBI WGS metagenome assembly JACCED01 (sample SAMN15323456, study PRJNA562643) | freshwater metagenome | isolation source: river surface water | place: USA:Blue River Watershed | collected 2017-08-19
CCTTATTCTAATGCCCCTCGGCTGAGTTGAGCCACGGGAAGTCAATGCTCCTTGTTTTCGTAGAACATAGCGAAGATGCCGTTTGCCGTATCGAGGTCGTAGCCCCCATTGGCCTTGGAATGACAGGCCACGGCGTGGCGGGCCACGGCCTCCAAGGTCTTTGCGTCAAAGTGCTTGCGGGCGAACCATACGGTCATCGCCTGCTCGCTTGGGGTCATATCGCCCCAAGAGCGAGGAAGAGCATCTGGCTTGCCCAAGAAGGGGTCGCAAAGCATCTCCAAGGACTTGGCATAAAGCCCGCTCATCGGGCCACCTCCTTGGCCTTGTTCGCACGGCGGGTGCGGACGGCATCGGCGAGGTCGGCGAGGACGAGGCCGAGAAGAATGCCAACCACCGCGAGCGTGATAATTTCGACATTCTTGACCTCGGTATTTTCGCCGAGGAATGCGTTGAACTCTTTGAGATAGTTAATCATAACGAAAGGCATTATGCTGGTTGTTGGTTGAAAGTCAAGGATGAGTTTAAAGAAAGTGGCAGGGGGCTGTTAAGCCCCCCGCCCCGTGATTAGCCCACCTTGGGGCTAGCCGCCGTGCGGACGAACATCGGGAAGCCCTCGGGACGCTTGAAGCATTGAACCTTGCGGGCCACTTCTTCCAGCGTCAGAGCCGTGGACTTGCTATCACCGCTGGCCGTAGAGCCGAGGATGAGGCCGTTGCCCATAAGGGGCTGGCCGTAGTCCTCAAACTCAAAGCCGAAGTCCGTGCCGTTCATAAGGCCCTCGTCATCGACATACAGGGTCTCACCCTTGCCGAGGCCGACACAGGTGAAGGTCTCGTATCCACAATGCTTGTAAATGTCGGTGTATTCACCGACTTCCACGAAGCGGACGGAGTTGGTCTTGGCATCGATGAGGATGGCTCGCTTGGTCTTGGTAGTAGTAGTCATACGAGAGGCATTATGCCCGCCTCGGGCCAAACTTCAAGTTTTATTTTCACTTTTTTCAAGGACAGGCAAACAGTTGCAATCCTATGCACGAGGAAAACCCCACCCTTTCGGGTGGAGCCCCCTCCCTTTTAGTAGTTCTCTGCCATCCATTTGTCAATGAAGTCATCGGCATCGGACTCCGTTTGGAAGTGATACTCCTCGATGACCTCGCCGATTTCGTCCTCATCCTCCCGCAGGACGGACTCACGGACTACCCACTTTCCGTTTTCGAATTGAGGAACAAGGTCGATTTGATATATTGGTTCGTTCATAGTTTTTATTGGTTGGTGATTACGAGATGCATTATGCCCAAGGCGTTTGGTTTCGCAAGTTTATTTTCAACGATTGTTGAAATAAAATCCGTTATGCTCCCAAGCGTCCCCGCCAAGGCGAATGTCCCGACCATACGCCTCGTAGTCAAAGTAAGCCACAAGTGCGGTCGGGGCGGTAGCAAGCAGGCCTTGCTCGTCTACGAGATGCTCGGCAAGTTCGGTGAAGTCCTTGAACTCACCAAGGTAGTCCTCCTCCGCTTCCTCAACCTTGGGGTCTTGAAAGGCGAGGATTTCACAATAAGCAAGCCACGCTTCCCACGGGAGGTGGGTGCGGGCCTTGTCATAGCGGTTGCTGATTTCTTCCTGCGTGATTTTGGATTGGTTGCTCATCGTGGGGAAGTATGCCCGACTGGGTTGAAATTACAAGAGGCAAAATGATTTATTTTTTCTGACGGAAAAACACTGCAATCCTATGCACGAGGAAAAGGGGAGGGGCCGAAGCCCCGCCCCGCCTCGGAGGGGTTAGACCCCCACCTTGGCTTCAATGTCCAGCCCGCCGACCTTGATGATGTTCTCGGCCTTGATGGTAAAGACCTCGGACGGCTCGGAGGCCTTACGCTTGGAGGGAGGGAGCAAGGACAGGTAATGCTCCTTGGAGACCTCCACGCCATCGACATAATACTTCACCGAGGGGTGATGCGAGGGGCTGGTCGTGATACGGCAATAGTCCGTATCCTTGTGGCCGATGATGAAAGGAAAGACCTTCCACTTGCCCCAAGCGAGGGGCTGAACCTCGCCACGCTCGCCCTTGGCGATGGCCTCCTTGACGGAGGACAGGTTGGCGAAGTCTACGCCCGTGCGGTAGATGCCCGTGGACACCTTGACGAGGTTCTTGCCCTTGTGTTCAGCCGAGGGCTCGCCGATGGAACGGAAGGACAGTTCGATGAACTGACCCTTTTTGGACTGGACGGCTTCAAGGAAGGAGGCCGCATTTTCGTGGAGGATGATGTTATTCATACGAGACGCATTGTGCCTCAAACTTTAAAAATAGCAAGTCCATAGACTCACTTTTTTTATTTTTTATTTGAGCGAAGAAAGTCATAAAATCGCCTTGCATTTTTTAGAAGTTTGGGCATAATGAGTCTCGTTATGAAGAACTACACATTCACAATTCGCCGTCATTATGAGTTCCAGATTGAAGCCGAGAACTATCAAGACGCTGTTAATAAACTGAATAATACTATCTCGGACGATGGGTTCGATGATAACAGTTGCGTGTTCGAAGATTGTGACCACACCGAGGAGGAAGTCAAGGAGGATTAACCTCCTTTTTATTCACGGTCGGCGTGCCTACCGATGGGGGTCTGGCGAAAAATAAGTAGCCCCGTCAATGTCACTCAAAATAAGTAGCCCCGCCTTTTTACAAATTTTTTACAAATAATTTTACGCTTGCCTTTCCAAAAAAATACTATATAACGCTTTTTCCGTTTAAAACAAAACTATGGCTTACGAACTATATTCTGTCTGCATCAAAGAAATGGGCATCGAGGATGCCATTTCTGAACCTGTCCTTGTCTCGGTTGGAGATACTTATCCAGAGGAGGGCAGTATCGAAGATAATTCTACATTCTATCACTTCTACCCAGATGAATGGGAGGAAGTCTGCAAGTCCCTCGAAGAAGGATATCCTTATGAGGTTGAGGGCGATTTCACCGTTGAGAACCACGGAGAAGTCCCGATTGTAGAAGACGAACCGCCCGCCGACAATGAGACTCCGTCAGAATGACGGGTCTCGTTTGTTGTTAGGTATTGAATAAAGAGAGGGCCCTTTTGAGGCCCAACCCTGTTAGAAACTGACTTTCAGAAGTTCGTGGAAGATAACCTTTTCTCCCTGCACATTAACGATTTCTGCGTTCAGTTGCTCGATGGCGTGATTATAGTTATCGGCATCGCAACGCCAATAACGGCTCTCCTCGCTCTCGGTCCCGTCAATGGTCTGCTTGAAGTGAATGAGGTAATGCTTGGTATCATTCTCCTTGGCATACTCAAAGGAACGCACACAGAAGCCCGTGATAGCCGTTAGTTGCTCACAGATGATATCCTCAGCATCAGACTCATCAACAGCCGCCACACGGACTTCTGAGGGCAGTTTCGGCACTTCCCCTTCGGCATCATCCGTGTCCCAGACGATTTTGAAGGCCCTGTATCGGTTAAAGTGCTTCATACAAGCACCTCCTTCTTCCACGCCTTGCGGTCGTTGTTCTTCCGCTTGTCCTTGAAGGGGCGGGAGGACGGGAGGGTTGGCTTACGCACACCCTGCATCAGTTGATTGAACTTTATGGTTTTGTTTTTCATAACGAAAGGCATTATGCCCATCCCTTTGCGTTTGTCAATACGAAGTTTAAAAAAAGAAGGGGTAGAGGTTTTACCCTCTACCCCCGTGGGATAGCCCCTTACGGGATAGAAATTAGTGCTACCTTGTCCTTTTCCTGCTGGCTTCTGGCCCAAGCATTAGCAAGTCGCTTATAGTAGTTCGCCCGTGGGGCGTAGAAGGGGTCAGAGACCGCCTCCTTGGCGTATTGCTTTGCCAGACTGTAAGCCTTGCCAAAGGTGTGGACTCGGCGATGCATCGTCTTAGTCATACATACCTCCTTCAAGTTCGTCTTGGATGGCCTCTACGATGCGTTCGTGGAGGTTGCAGGAGGCGTTGGACTTGAGGTCAGCCATCTCCTGTGCGTTGAGGGTAATCTTCTTACCATACTGCTCCATCGCTTCCTCGACCTGCTCGTCCTCGATGATGACATACACAATCTTGTGCTTGCCAGCAATCATAGACATTTCGAGTTCGGCCTTTTCACGGGCCTTCTGTTGTTCGGTTTTGTTCTTGGTAGTCATACGAAAAGCATTATGCCCGTGTTGGGCAGTTTGTCAAGCCTTGGTTTCGTCTTCGTCTTGGACTTCTTCCGTGTCGGAGAACTCCTCGTTGGCCTCAAAGGCGATATCATCCTCTGGGAACTGTGCGGACAGGGCCTCTGCGATATACTTGGAGTAGTCCTCCGAGATGTAAGCGATAATCTTCTGTCGCAGTTCATAACAGATTTCTGGAGTAAGTTTAGCAAGAATGTCCTGCTGGCCTTCAAGGGCATAGATGATATCCTCATCACGGACGGTGATGAAGTCAATCTCGGCCTTCTCGGCGATGTTGAAAATCTCCGTGAATGCCTTTTCCTGCTTTTCCTGCTTTTCTTTGTCTATGTTCATTTTGATAGTTTGTAGTCTGTTGTTATACCAATATTTGAGAATAAGTCAAGCGGTCTTTTTACTGCGAGGAAAGTCTTTATAGAGAACTCCTTCGGAGTTATTGTCATACTTCACCTCGGCACGGAACTCATTTCCATAACCGCTGGGGTAGTCTGGATGGAATGTCCAATCAAGCCATCCGTTGCAGTCAAGACACTCGGAGCGGGCGATTTCAAGGGTGGACTTGCCGTCCTTGCCGTTCTTGTCTGGAACTACGCACGACAGGTTCGGTAGGATTGTGGCTGTCGGGTGAAAGTGCCGACCTCCGCATTCTGGACAATTAAATCCATCTGGGAACAGTCCGTCAATCTTAAAATAATGGTCTTTGTCATTTTTGTTTTGTTTCTTCTTCATCTTTAAGTATTATGTTTATGTTTTTACATATGTCAAGCAAAGAAGGGAGGGGCCTCTCGACCCCTCCCTCGTTTTGCCCTTTGGTCTCTTTTAGTTGAGACCCACCGTCAGTTTGTCGAGGTAGTTCCCGCTACGGACGGCCTTGACGAGGTTGTTAAGGACCGCCGTATTGACACGCTCGGCGAGTTCGAAACGCTTGCCCTCGACCTCGTGCGTGAGGTGCTGGGTCACGGCGTTGTAGAGGTTCCAGAGGTTGCGATTGCGGTCCTCGTGGTAGCGAGGAGACTCCCACACGCCTTGGATACGCTCACGCATACGCTCGCTCATCACCTTGCTCTTTTCGAAGCCGAGCAGGATGGAGTTGCCCTCGGCCTGCGTGACCGCCGAATGCTGGAGACGCTCGAAAGAAGGAGCCGCTTCCTTGAAGGCATTGACCGAGCGTCCGAAGGCATCACGCACCAGCGAGGTGTCGAGGGCCTTCGTGTGCTTACGGGTCATACCGACAGCCGCAACGGGGACGGCGAGGCCGTTCGTGCAAACGAGGCGGACCATTCCGACTTGGAACGAGGCACGGAGCGAGCCATCGAACGAGTTCTGGACCTTGAGGCGGAGCATAAGGTCTTCACCGCCGACCTTGATGCCGTGGTCCTTGAAGTCGTAGATAGCACGGACTCGGGCCCCGCCGTGAGTGCAAACGGTCTTACGGGTGTAGTTGCCGAAGCCCTCGGTCTTGAAGAGGTCTTCGACAGGATTGAAGAAGTCTTCGTTCTGGAGGACTTCGTAGCGGTCCGTGACGATGCCAAGGACTTCCTTGTTATCGGTGCGGACATTAGCGAGGAAGCGAGTGGCTTCCCCGCTCGGCAGGTGGAACGGGACCTGCTCGACCTTGTAGTCGAAGCGGGAGGTCTGGCGTTCGTTGTCGGTTTCGTTTTCGATGATGGTATTGTTATTCATACGAGAGTCATTATGCTGGTTTGTATTTGAATTGCAAGTTTATTTTTAAGAAAAGTTATTACTTGTTGAAAGAGAAGCGGAAAGGAAGGTACTTATGGATGGCTTCCTTCTCGCTTTCAGAGAGTTCGGAAACACCCTTCACGAGTTCCATAAGGGCAATGCCGTCCTCGATTGCCTTCTTACGCTTCTTGAGGTTTTCGGGCTTGATGCCCGAAGCCGAGTTGCTGATGCAACAGGACAGGTTGGACAGGTAAGCCTCATAAGAGGTCTTGCCCATATCATTACAGAAGTACTTGTACTCCTCGTGCTGGGACACGAGGCCCATCGACTTGTTGATGGCCTCGACATAAAGAAGGGCCACATCGGTGATTTTGATTTCTTTGTTGGTCATAGAAGAGACAGTATGCTTATGGTTTTTGTTTTTGCAAGTTTTATTTTTAGTCCAGAGGGTTTTCTTTGCACTCAAGGACGAGGAACTTGTGTTCGCCCTCCGTGACCACCGTGCCGAACTTGTGGTACTTGAGGGTTTCGATTTGCATCGTGTTCCCAGCCAGAGGGCCAGAGACGAAGCGAGCGATGACGATGTATTCTTTGGTAGTATTGTTATTCATACGAGAAGCATTATGCCCGTGTTTTTTGTTTTTGCAAGTTTATTTTAGAGATTATTTTCGATAGCGGAGTCGAGGCATTCGGCGTAATACTCCATAAGGCCATCAATCGTTTCATTCTTGATGGTCTCAATCATCGCAGGAGTCAGTTTGGAGATGCGGTCATCGCCGTCAAGACGGTCAATAACATCCTCATCCATAACTGCTACGAACATAATGCCAGACTTCTTGGAGATGCCATAAATCTCCTCGATGTATTTGCTTTGGATTTTTTGGTTCTTGTTTTTCATACGAGCGGTAGTATGGACAGATAAGTTAAAATGTCAAGCCGACAGGCAAAGAAAGTTAAAATATTTATATGACGGGTTTCGGTCATAACCTCACAGCACCCAACCTATGCACCAGACGGCTGAACCGCCGTGAGGCGGTCAGTCGTAGTCGTATCGGCCCTCGTCTCGGTCTCGCTCGCAGTCGTATTCCCCGTCCCTGTCTGGCTCGATGCTCTCGCAGGCCTTATCGAGTCTGTCGGAGATGGCACTAGAAATCTTTGCGTGGATGGGGTCAGACTCCTCGATGGAGACGGTCTCGCCGTTCGGGAGATGCTCCGTGAGGTCTGACACGGCGTAGTCGGAAACTACGGCGTAGTCGTGACCTGCATCGAAGCCCTTGGCCCCCCAATACTCGTAAGAGCCGATGCCGTCATTCTCCCACTCCACATCAAAGTCCACGGACATAGAGAAGAAGCGTCCCTCGTATTCGAAGGAGTCGATTTCGAGGTTGTGGCTCACTTGACCTCCTCCTTCACTTCTTCCTTGGGCTTTTCGTGAAGGTAGACGGTTGCGACCTTGGTAGCCGCAAGCCGACCACGGGTATCATAACGCTCGCCGATGATGATTTCGAAGATGTAGTTCTCGATGGACTCGACATTATACTTCCCGCTAGCCATCTTCTTCAAGTAATGCTTAATCTTCTTGACGGCCTTGGGGTCTTCCGAAGGACGGAAGTAGTCTCCACCGCACCCGCAACGGCAGGAGTTGCCCTTGCCGATGTAGATGGACTCCACCTTATCCAGACTGATTTCGGTGGTCAAGTCGGGGAGGTTGAGTTCGGGGTTCTGATGACCGCCGTAGTTTTTATGGATGATTTTGTAGTTCATAACGAGAGTCAGTATGCCGATTAAGTTTTATCTGTCAATACTGTTTTTACTTTTGGTCCAACTTATTCGCTCCGAACTCCATATCCTCCGAGAGGATGGTAGAGTTCACACGGAGGAACTCATCGTGAGTCTTGATGATGGCTTGGAGTTCGTCCTCGTACTTCTTGACCTTGGCTTCGTACTCGGCGATGCTTTCAGCATCGTCCTCGTCATTGATGGCGAGACGGAGGTCAGACTTGGCGAGGCGAACGGAGTCCATCGCATCGCTGATATCTTCCAGAGCCGAGGCGATGGCCTTGGCTCGGTCATAAGCCCGATTGTAGAGGCCGAGGAGTTGTCCGATGGTATGGTTGCCGATGATTTCGTAGTTCATATGATTTGTTGGTTGTAGAGAGCAGTATGCCCAAGTGTTTGCGGATTGCAAGTTTTATTTTTAATACCAGCAAGTATAATACACGGCCTTGCCAGACGAGAGGGCATCCTTGGCTCGCTTGATGAACTCCAAGGTCTGCTCCTTATCATCGTAGCAACCCCACAGGAAGCCCTTGCCTTCGCCCTTGGGCATCTCGTCATTGGCGTAGTCCTCCTCCAAGGTCTGAATGTCGTCCAGCGTCAGCCAGACCTTCTGACAGTTGAAGTCGAAGGGGTCGGAGACCACGCCCTTGACTTGGGCGAGTTCAGCCATCCAGAGTTGGAGGTCGGCGTTCTTACGCCAATACATCAGTTCCTCCTCGCTTTCGAGGGCGAGGTCGCCGTCCTTATACTCCTGCGAGTCGAGGAGGTGTGCTTCGTGGCGAGAGATAGCGTATGCGTTTTGGTCGAGTCCCATAATTGTATTTTGTTTTTTAGTTTAGTTAGTATTGGTTAGAGAATGGCAGTATGCACAGTCGGTTGCGTTTGTCAAGAGATAAACTCTTATTCGTCCTCGGTGCAGTCTGGATGACGAGACACTTCGGGGTCGGACAGGGCGATACAGAAGTCCATAATCTGCGGAGGTTCTTCGCCACGAGCCAAGTCCATCGCCTCTTGAAGGTCGTATGCTTCGACCGTCTCGCAGGCGTGGGCCGTCCAAGTGATTTGATACTTCTTCAATGTCTTTTTGGTTTCCATAGTTTTGTTATTATGCTCGGTCGGTTGCGTTTGTCAAGATAAGTTTATCCCATCACGACAATATTGTCGGCATACATCAGAGTTCGCTGGTCATCCCAGAACTTGGTCTCATACGGGTAGTTGAGGGCAATCATCACATCTCGGAGATGACGGCAGGCCACGGCCTCGTGGGCCGTGCCACGAGAGCGAGAGACATACACGCACAGGGAGAAGTAGTGATAGCGGTCTTCCTTGAACTTTTGGATATCGATAGTATTCATAACGAGGAGCATTATGCCTCTGCCCCTCGGTTTGTCAATGCGATAAACTTAAAAAACTTCTGGGACGACAAACTGCTACAGACCTATGCATCAGCCGTAAAGTGAATGGCCCGCCCCTCGGTTAAGAGAGACGGGCCAAGTGTTATGAACTAACTACTACACTATCGTACTTATGACCAGCAACCAAAATTGGCGGGGGAGACCGACCAAAGTCTTTACGCTATGCGGTCAACAAAACCAACCCAAGGCAACGACACCTCGTGCGGAAACAAACCGCATAGCAACCCCAAATCTATTCTATCCTGTCGTTGACTTCACACACTATGCACAAACCCGTGGGTTTGTCAAGTGGTTTCGCTCTGTACCTTAATCGAAGGAACTCGGCGAGAGAACCGCTCCACATAGAGGCTCATTCTCTGCATAACCTCTGGAAGGGTCTCGACAGTCCAACTCTCCATAGAGTTGAAGGCCTCGACCTCGTTTGCGAAGTTCTTAATGTCCTCTTCAAGCAGGAACGCTTGGTCGGCGGTAGCCTTCACGCTGTTAGCGTGAAGTCCCTGCTCCATCCCCTTGGAGATGGCATACAGGCGTTCGGAGATATTGGCGAGACTCATATTAGTAGACTCGCTCCTGTTTGCCGTCCTTATCCACGGCGAAGACGGTGTAATCGTGGCTATCGGCTTCCATCTTGCCGACCTTCACATTCTCCATATACATTTTGAGATACTGCTCCTCGGCTTCCTCGAAAGAGTTAGCCACGATGCCGTGCTTGTTGCTGATGGTGATACGCTCGGAGAAGAAGTAAGTCTTCTCGGTGCTTTCGGTAGTTTTGTTTTCGTTGTTGTTCATTGCGTTTGTTAGTATGCTTGGTTTGTTGTTTTTGTCAAGAGTTGTTTTTGCTGTCGTTGATTTTGCCGATTTCGTAAGTGAGGGCTTCGGTCTCTGGCGTGGAAGCACTAACTTGGTTCCAATTGTCAGAGAGTTTCTGCATAATGATATCCAAGCCCTCCTCGCTGATATCGTGTTCCATAATGGACTCTGCCTGTTCCGCAACGGAGAGGCGGTCCCAGAACTGCCAGCGAGTAATGTCCTTATTGCCTTCAAGTTTCATAAGAAGGCGGTGAGCGATGGAAAGACGAAGGTCTAGTTCCATAGCCATAATGGCATTGACCGTGCTGTTGATGAGTTCGTTCCTGTTCATAGTCGTATTATGCCTGCGGGGTCTTGTTTGTCAAGCGAACCGCCTTCGCCTTGGCAAAGTGGCTATCGATATGCTTCTGGCTGTTCTTGTTCGCAATCTTTGCGATTTCGTACCAGAGGTCGGACATAGTGAGGTCATCGTACTTGGGGCGGTCGAACTGTCCCTGTCCCCAAGAGCCAGAGGCCCAATGGATTGCCGAGTCTGCCATCTTCTTGATTTCTTCGTTGGTCATAGTATTGTTGGTTGTAGAATGCATTATGCCTGTGTTGGTCTGTTTGTCAAGCGTTATACGGTGACAGCGTAGAGTTTAGTTCCGACAGCCACCTTCTGCGTGATGAGCGAGTCCGAGGGACGAGCGTTGTCCAGATGCTCCTGCTTGACTTCATAGTCAAAGGTGCTATCACGACCACAGGCCATACCGTGAAACCAGCCACCGTTGTAAGTGTTGCCCTGCAACTTGGTGATGAGGGTGGCGTAGCCCGCCTTCTCCTCGGAGTCGTAGAACTCGATGCCGAAGCAGATACGAGAGTCGATATCAGAAGGCTTGCCAGCCTTCTTGGCGAGACGCTCGATGAGTTTGTGCAACTGAGCCTTGGTCAGTTCGGTCTTACCCTTGATGACGGCGGTTGCGAGTTCGGAGTCGTTGATTTTGATTTTGGTGTTTTTCATCGTCCAGCACTATACCACGCACAAGCCATTTGTCAACGCCTGTTTTTTGGTTTTTATTTGATTGATATATTTCATTTATGATATTTGAATATTTATAAGGGGCCTACCGATATGGTAAAGCCGCAGAAAAGTAAGTAGCCCCGTCTGAAAACTTTAAAGAGGATGCTTGACATTAGACGGTGGCTGGGCATAATGCGTCTCGTTATGGAAATCCACACTATCGCAGACCTCGAAAAAGCCATCTCTGATGGCAAGTATACTCAACTCGGTATGTACCCGAAGTACTTCGTCACCAAGGACGGTGGCGTTCTGTCCTTTGAGTCCGTATTTCACAATATCGAACTTGTCAAGGATGCCATCAAGGACAAGGACAACTCTGGATGGCTAGTCTGTGGTTGCGATGTGAATTGGGAGTCCATCCTGTACTGTGACCACAGCGGGAAGCAGATTGAGTCGGCTTACGACCCAATTGAGGAGACGGAGTAAAAGTAAAGTAAAAAATTTTTTGGGCTCGCCAGCAGGCGGGCCTTTTTTGTATCTAAACAACCAGTCCTTCGTTAGGCCTCCCAGAAGCCGCAGAAAACTAAGTAGCCCCGCCGAGATTTTTTTTAAAAATTAACTTGAATTTTTTATAAAGTCTGGCATAATGTTCTATGTTATGAAAATCAACACTACACAAGACCTCGATAAGTGCCTCGCCACGCTGGGGTATTCCGAAAGCGGTGGCTATCCTTTATACTTCGTGACGGACGGGGGAGATTGCCTCTCCTTTGCCTCCGTAGCGTCATATGAGGGGAAAGCCAAGGATGCGGTCGAATTCGGCCTCTCAAACGGCTGGCGAGTCATCGCCTGCCTCGTAAATTGGGATGCCGAGATTTACTGCTCCCATAGTGGCGAGAGGATTGAGGCCGCAAACGGGTCAAAAGATTAAGTCCGAGAGGATTTAAATTTTAGACACGGGCTGGGGCTGGCTCTGGAAGCGGGGCTGGGAGGGGAGGGATGAGTCCTTCGTTAGGTCCCAAAAACGCAGGGCGGAAAACTAAGTAGCCCCGCCCCCTGTCAAGGAAAAAATAAGTCAAGTTTTTTCTTGCCCTGTTTTTGAGGGGTGTTAATAACCTGTGAATGATAATCGATATGTCGGCTATCATATGTCGATTGGATAGCCACTGGTCGCCGTATAGCCCTGCACACGGCCCGAATGGGCCGTGGCATAGAAATGGTATCGAGGGTGGGAATCGAACCCACATTTTCGGTTTAGAAGACCAAAGTCCTGTCCGTTGAACGACCTCGATGTAATGACATTGTACCAGAGAATATATGAAAGTCAAGACTTGTCCTTGCTGTAAGAAAGAGAAGCCGAGAGAGGACTTCTATGGGAATGATAAGTCTTACAGTTCTTATTATTGGTGCAAGGGGTGTTACAACAGGTACAAGTATGACAAGGTGAAAGAGCGGAAGAAGGCTTTCGTTAGGCTGCTTGGAGACAAGTGTTCACGGTGCGGTATAAAGCATACAGGACGGAATACGCCGATATTTGACTTTCACCACAGGGATGAGGCCACGAAGAAGGGCGATTGGACTGCGATGCGTAATCGTTCGTTGGAGCGACAGCGAGAAGAGATAGCGAAGTGTATCTTAGTGTGTGCGAACTGCCACAGGATGATACACTACGAAATCAAATCAAAATAGA
>JACCED011266123.1_pt1 | contig 12552 bp, 10 predicted proteins | sample 7455021 | NCBI WGS metagenome assembly JACCED01 (sample SAMN15323456, study PRJNA562643) | freshwater metagenome | isolation source: river surface water | place: USA:Blue River Watershed | collected 2017-08-19
TACTGGGCCTGTCATATTTAATAGCAGCAAGCAATTCCTGCATGGCGCTTACATAAGTTGCTGACACATCAAATGCCCCTGTAGGCAATTGGATTTTTTGGGAATCAGCCTCATCATCGAAGACGATTGTTGAGGCACGCAAATCCCAAGTAGCAGTTCCACGATCTCCAACCAGCGTATAGCGTCGAACCGGTTTGCGGCTGACATAGTCGACTCGCACTGAGGTTATGGGGCCACCGGCTCGCGCCATCAAAATGCCAGCGCAATCATCTGTGTCAATTTCTAATGAAGATGCATGGGTCGTATAACCAGTAACATATTCAAAATCATCAAGCAACCAGAGTGCCGAATCGACCTCGTGTATCAGATCTAGAAGCACGCCGCCCCCTTGATCCATGTGAGCGCTATAGCCCAATCGGTAATCTTGGCTCGGCCGCCAATCTGGCAGCCATTGACCAGCCTCAAAGTCAGCACGCACAAGATTACCCAGACGTCCCTCATCGACTAATGCCTTGAAAGCGCTCAGAGATGGTAAGAAGCGAAGATTGCAGCCCACCAAATTCGGTGGAAGTCCACCGCGAGCCACGCGGCTTTGGAGCAGACTCAAGTCATCAAGCGTCGAGACAAGCGGTTTTTCTGCATAAAAGGGAATACCAGCCTCTATGGCGGCCAGTAACGGTTGCAAATGCATCGAACTTGGATTTGCAATCACCATCATGTACGGTCTACGCGCAAGGCCTTCATCTAGAGATCCCACAACCTCGACTTCACCAATAGCTGACGTATCACGGCTGCGGCCATGCTCACGCAGAATATCAAATTGGACGTTAGGTACCAAACTACGAAGACTTGCCATATGCCGCCGTCCGATTGAGCCGGTACCAATCATCAATACTCGCATCGCAGACACCTGATTGCTCACATGGCAAGGAATTGTCGAATCATGCCCAGTCCAACTTCACCACTTCGCTCAGGATGAAACTGCGATGCCATTAAGTTTTCACGTTGAACTGCAGCACAAATCCGATGCCATCCATAAATACAGTCTGCAAGACGATCCGATGACTGTGCAGGCTCCGCAGAGAATGAGTGCACAAAGTAGACCGCCGGCTGGGAGCCTAGCATTGGCTCTAGCAATGTGCCACGCCAATCACGACCACCCTCTGGTTCAATGAGGTGGTTCCAGCCTATATGAGGCACTCGCTGCGACGTACCATCTTGCGCAAGTGACGGTACTGCCTTCACGCGGCCAGGCAAAATACCCAGGCCAGCATGATCTCCGAATTCTTCACTGGCATCGAACAACATCTGCATACCAACGCAGATACCAAACATCGGCCTGCCTGTCGGAGCAAAGGCACGTATCGCATCGTCAAATCCGCGCTCAGTGACTTCCTTCATGCTATCGCTGAAGGCGCCAACACCTGGAACAACAAGGCGAGCAGCTGTGCCAACAACCTTTGGATCTTCAGTGACAGTTACTTGTGCTCCGCAATGCTCAAATGCACGAGCTACGTTCAGCAAATTACACATGCCGTAATCGACGATTGTTACGCTGGGTTGAGACATCTCTTAAACCTTCCGAACGGGGAGATCCGCAGCAAGTGCAGCGGCGCGAATGTCCCCAATAGACATTCGTTTGTAATGAAGTACATCGGCCATGGCAACAGCATCTGCCCCACCATCCACTGCAGCGGCAGTGAAGTGCTCTAAAGAGCCCATGCCCCCACTAGCAATCACCGGCACAGGCACAGCCGCACTGACAGCGCGTAAAAGATCAATATCGAAACCACTGCGCGTGCCCTCACGGTCTACCGCAGTCAACAAAATCTCACCAGCGCCGAGCTCAACACCTCTACAGACCCATTCAAGAACATCAAGACCTGTTCGCTCGCGACCGTTGTCGGCATACGCCTCCCATTTGCCGACAGCAACCTGCTTGGCTTCAATAGAAAGCACCATAGCTTGCGAACCAAATCGACGCGCCACATCTCGAATCAGCTCTGGTCGAGCAATGGCCCCCGTGTTGATCGCCACCTTGTCTGCACCAGAGCGAAGGATATGCTTCGCATCGTCAACAGATCTAATGCCGCCGCCCACCGTGATCGGAATAAATACATTTTTGGCTGCACGACTGATGATGTCACTCAGGTTGTTACGGCCATACAGACTCGCAACAATATCCATGTAGATCAACTCATCTGCACCTGCCTCGTAATAGCGGATAGCATGCTCTTGGGGGTCGCCAATGACGCGAAGACCCTCAAGTCGAATGCCTTTGATCAAATTTGGCCCTTTGATATCGAGCCGCGGAATAATACGCAAATTACTCATTGATCAGTTCATACCTTCGTGCCAGACTGCGTGGCGCAGTTTCCACTGTTCATCTTCCCATTTCCACAAATGAGGTGAGCGGAAGTTATCGGTCAACTTACGGAAATACTCACGATCTAAAATAGGTTGCTCGAACATCTTGCTAGCCTCTGGAAATTCATTGGCTGGAATGGACAGATATTTGAAAATTTCGTCGGCAAAGCGCTCAGGAAATTCATGGTCATAACGCTTAACCAGCGCCACACCCTCTTCACGAAGGATATCGCCAGATCGAATTTCTTGGGCAGCATCATATGAAGCACGTCCGATACCGAACTTGGTTCCCGTCGTGTAATAGTGGAAGTCATCAATCCGGTCATCAATGCTGTTGTACTTGCTGTAAGTTCCTGGCGTGCGCTCTGGCGAAGCCTCAAAACCGCCATGCTCCACTGCATAGTAATAACAAGCTTGAGGATGCCACTTGAGGTAATACCCCAAATAATGGACTTCGGTTTTCTTCTCTTCGATTTCATTGGGGTTAGCTGGCAAATACGGAGCCAGATCGTGGGTTTGCAAGCCAAAATTCTTTTTCAAATCAGCAACAGATATGCCCCCCAAACTTACCTTTGTTTGATCCTCCGCCGTGAAGTACGACCAATCACGTTTAGCTGACTCTGTATCACCTAAAGGATTACCATATTCAGCCTCATTCTCACCGAAAATCACCAGTGGAATGTTGTGCAGCAGCGCCATTTTTGGAGCCAAGGACTTTTGACCAAACATGAATGCTTGGAAAGGGTGAAATAAATTATCAACAGCCAAGCGCGTCAACAGACGGTGCGCACGGCCGTTGGGTGTCATCAGCAGGTTATCGTGGCCCGCATGAATCCAGCGCTGAAAATTGCGCCAACCCCATTCTGTGTATGTATGAGGCGCCCATGTCACGGTCAATGGGTGCATACCATATTTGAAACGCAAGATGTGAGAGGCGTAAAAACTGTCTTTGCCACCAGAGCCAGGAACAATGCAGTCATAGCTGCCATCTTTGCTGCGATGACGATCTAACAAATCACGCAATTGACGCTCACGCTCTTCCCAATCAATAGTGCCGTGCTTCCTTTCAGCGAAGCGGCAAGCATCACACACGCCTTCTTCATCAAAGGCAATGGTCTTTTTCTTGGACTCTTTGGTGTGTGTGTATTCAACAGCAGAATTTGGACGCTGGTTAGAAATTACACAGCGCTTGCAGAACACCACATCAGAAGGTAATCCGTACTTGACTTCTAGTTTGAGTGCGCTACCTAGGTATGCAGATTTATCGATTTCTTGTGGTGCTGGAATACGTTCCATTACTTTCTCCTAAAAATATCAAACTAACAATGATTCAATGACCCGCAGGATTTCCTGCGTGGCCGTCTTACCTGATTGGCCTTGAGTGAATACTGGACTTGAACCTTGTAGCGCTTCGTTCACCGCCCCCCTTAAGTCTTGCAAATCAATTACTCCTCTTGAGACACCCATAGCCTCGTACTGGGTGTCGGCTGTGAACACCGATGTATCAACGCTTACAACTGGTCGGCCAGCGAGTGCGGCCTCAAGGCCAACAGTTGATGCAGTGACAACAACCGCATCAACTGCATGCAGTAACGTTGAAATGTTTTCAGACGCGGGACTGAAATCAACCCGAGTCGCAGGTTCAAAATCTATAAGTTCGTTTGGATGATACCGAACCACAAGACGTAAGCTTTCATCGGCCGCAACGATGTCGCGCAAGGCACGTTCAACACGACGTGGCAAAGTCGGATCCCCAGACAAATTGGCAAACGGATGATGCGCTGGCTCTGTCTGGGAAGCCCATAGCACAATTTTTTTTCCATCATCCCAGCCTCGCTCACGTCGAAGTTGTAATCCTGCCTGCATGGCCTCGGGCGCTTTTAAACGGTCAAATGCGGGGTTGCCTGTCACGACCAGCTCTTCCGATTTACGGCCATGTGCCAGAAACATATTCCTAACTGATTCATTCAACACACAAACGCGTGTAGCGTATCCTGCTTGTCCTATCCACTTTATTTCTTGCAATGCAAATAAATCGACAGCACAAACTGAGGGAATGTTAAGCCGCCCAGCGGCAAGTAATGCAGCCTGTTCCGCTCGGGGAGAATTCGTCGCAACAACTACATCTGGCTTGGAATACTTAAGGACGCGCTCCAGGAAACGAACGGGTAGAAAGGCTTGACGTCCATGCCGCTTAAAGCGCACGCGAGCCTCCTCCAATCCTAAATCGTCGACAAGATCAGCAAAAGAGATTGCTAGGTAGGCTTCAGTCTCCTCTTGGGGAATCAAGCCTCCGACTGAATGCTGCGCCAATAACTCATTTACGTATTTCCGGGCATTGCTATCTGCAAAGCGCCAAAGATCCGCAAATCCTAATGCGTCAATCCCAGACTGCGCCAAAACCGATCGTGCAGATGTCAGCCCTAGGAAGACTACTTCGTGCCCTTTTGAAAGTGCAGCGTGTACCACAGGGACCAACATAGCGACATGTCCTCCACCGTACGCAACAAAAAATAATCTAGCCATAAATTACTAATATCAAATACTGCTCGCGCGTCTAGTTCAGAATCCGTGCTCTCCGAAAACGACACCATCTTTGCGATATGACACCCAAAATGTTTCCCCAATCGGGTTCTTCATTGAAATGATCCATGAGACAAAGGTTGGACTTCCTCCGTTTGCATCTAACTCGAGCAGTTCTGAAAGTCGTAAGGCAATACATGATTCTGCAGAAACCTGCAGCGCTACAGTTTTATCTATTGTTCGTGAAATGATACGAATTTCGCCTGTATTAGCCTGTGTTGAATCGGGGGCGTGTGTATTGTTCCTGAAAAGAATGTAACCATCGTATCCTGCACCGATACAGCCATGCCCCCAGTGTCTCCACTTCGGCGGATACACAATTGATTTTGCTCCGGTTGCGATATCTGTTGAAAATCGACGAGGTACATCCGCAACACGATACCGATATGACGCATTAAGACGAGACGGAATAGACTCACCTGATAAGTGAAGAACCCTCATTTCCTCTTCAGGAGCCAGAGTAAAGGCAAGACCCAGCGAACTAAGCTGGGATTCAAATTCAAATGTTTCGCCTGTTGACTTAAGATGTCCTTCCCCGTAAAACTTCTTGCTGACACTTGCACCTATACGACCGACACAATTTGTGGGGAAAACACGAACTTCCAATTCAAGTCCAGGTACAGACTGAGCCGCAATTAGTGATGGATACATACCACTTAGTTTAGAACCATCGGGCTGAGGACAATGGTCGAGAAATTCAGTAATGGGAAATGAGTGCGTTACCTCTAAAAAGTCGATATCCTTGTGAAGATTTCCTACGACCAAGCGAGGGAACGTATCAACAGCCCTCAAAGCTACCGATAAAAATGAATCTGCATCTGGCAAAGATGCAAGCTCAAATATCTCGTCTGCAAGAAAGAGCTTAGATGAGAAAGGTTGCATCTCTCCGACGTTAATCGACCTTGACTCGATTAACGTACCGCAGGAATTGCGGAGAGAAACCTCAATAGTTTCATCCGAAGCAGGTGGCATGGCACCGACGAAATAATGAAAGAAAGGAACAGTAGAGTAATATTGACCATTCGTCGATCGCTCGAAGCAGCAATTCCAATTTGTTTCCTGAGAGCGAACTGCTTTCTTTGGTTCGTCAGCATTCTTTATTCGACCAGCAGCATGTACCGCGCTAAAACGACCGTCTGCCTCATATATGCCGACAATAGCAGGAAATGGAAATGCCAAATTGGAAATTGACACAACCTCGACTTCAACCATTCCATCAAACGGAAGATTTACTCCATTCGGCCGCAGAATATTATCACGCACAGAAAATTCATTATGCAATGACAAACCTTCAAACGATTGTCGCGCAAAAATTTTACCATGATCATCATATACACGTATGTTAATTCCTATATCTTTAATGCCGCTTTTCAAAAGCCAATAATTTAAGAAAACTATGTGAAGGTCAGTCGTCGGACGCAAGCGAAGTGGATACACAGCAGAAGCACGGTGTGTAAAAAAAGATTTGCGTGCGTCAAATGCTTTTGCTAATTGAGTCTGCGTGGTCAAGATTTTTCCTTAAAAATTATTGTAACTCCAAACAATCACCATGCACTATGCTGAGAGCGTGGATTATTAAGTGAAGCGCGAGCGTATTGATGCCGCAAAAAAATACCTGCGGTGCAACAAGATAAGAGCCATGACAACTCCAACGGAGTATGAACCAACTCCTTCAGAAGCCATTGAAGCAAGCACGATGGCAACAAATAATAGAACACGAGAATTTCCACTTAGGTATAACTTCACAAGGATGCCAATGGCAAAAATAAAAGATGGGATTAATATTAGCAAACGATCATACTGCCCCGCAACCATTGCTGTATAAAAGGGGTTCCCTGTAAGCAGGGCGAACACGAATCCTGAACCGCTTCCAGAATAATCAAGCCCCACCGCTGACGCCGTACTGAGAACCTCACCAGCGATAGATCTATCAAATAAATCAACGATTTTCTCGAAAAATTGATCCGCAATTGCCAGGTAGAGGAACCAAGATCCCAATTTAAATAAGCGACCATGTAACCGAAGATGCGAAATAGCCAATATTGGAAAATAAAGTAGATAGATAAACATTGTGGAACTACTTAGGAAAAGAGGCAGCGAAAACCATAAGAAGGCCCAAGGATTTACGCGTCTGTCCACCATGAAAATTAGGCAAAATGCGACTGCGTATATCGCAATCGCAAGGCGAAAGTTAATGAATATAGGTATCAAAACCAAAAAAATTTGCAAAGCACTTCTTCGCCCACGCGGTGGAACCCAGAGAGCAACCGGCAAGGAGTAGAGCAATAAGTAGAGTCCCTGCAAGATAGGAGACAATATTAGACCATCCAGATAAAGAATTGGCGAAATGACAGCTAACCGCGCAAGTAACCATATCGGAGGCTCTGCTTCGCCCATCAAAACCCAAAGAATTGTTTGCTCGAAGCCATCAGCCTCGTCAAGCAATCGGCCTGGTCGTGGAGAAAACAATGTACGATCAAAAAAAACCAAGAGAAAAAAGTAAAGCACCAAAACTAGCATTACGAGGCCTACTCGAGGGCTTGCTTGACGCCGAATCAAAATATCACTCGAACTCATGATTTATTGCCGAAACACTTCTTACCGAACTCTATCGATGGCTTCTCAACAAAGCGGTGAATGAGGTCTGCGAATAAGACAGAAAGGGCCGTAGCGACAATGAATACAAATGCTGTAACATTTGTACACAGCTCTAATCTTTTGCAAATCAACGCAACTGCTATGACAAGAGGATAGTTGACGAGATATAAGCCATAAGATATGCGCCCCAAGTAACTTGCCGCGTGCGCTAATTTCCACGGCAATCTAAGATCTTCGTGTGCGAATGACCAAACAATCAACAAAAAACTACTAGCGTATGCAATTTGACTACTGTAAAAAATCATCCGATTCGCACCAAATTTGCCACTTTCAAGTTCCATAGCAACAAAAAGAGTTATTAAAATTGCAACAATCGCACTGAGGACCCACCCCCTATCACTAGATTTCACAAGATGGGCGCAAGCTATTCCTAATAAAAAATATGCATTGACCGCGCTCGTCATCATTCGCCATCCGTCGGGATGAATTCCAATGACAGAACAGAAAATACCAACTAGTGCCCAAATAAACATGATCACCAGAAATAGACGCCAAGAAAAAAATGCAAAGAGAAAAAGACAATAAAACATGATTTCATGCGTCAATGTCCAAGCGCTAACTGGAATAAATGTTGTTAAATCGTCGCGTGGAAGCAGCAGTAGATTTTGAATAAATAGAAATCCATCGACTGTTACAAAAGGCGGAGCACCAAGCCCTGTAAATGCAGCAAGGATATAAAGGGGTACAAAAACGACAAAATAGGCGGGCAAGATGCGCAATACGCGACGAACAGCAAAGGCAAGTGCAATTCGCCAATTTCGAGTTGAAATACCTTCATATGTTCTAGCCATTACAAAGCCACTCAGAAGGAAAAACAACTCAACACCACGATAGCCTACCATAGTAAACAAGCTAAGGGGCTCAAATCCGAAGTACTTTTCCTTCTGCAATGTGATATCAACGTGATAAAGAAGGACCCATATTGCAGCAAGCCCACGAACCCAATCAAGCCCCTGAAGGCGTCGCACTTGTTGCACGTTAAAAACTAATGCCTTTCGTAACTGGCGTGCTGAATTTCATTGAAATATAGATCAACTCATTTGCTTGCGAAGATACTTCGGACTCCGTAGCAATAGCCAAGAACAGATTAGAATGTTCGTAGCACAATTTATCCAGATCAAATCGACTATTGGTCATTTTTAATATGCAATCTGCGCTAGACACGCAACCAGCTCTTTATCACACAGCCAACATCAACAAAAACCTTTCCGATATATTGTAGCGGTGGTTTTTGACCATCATCGCTCTCAACACCAATACGAACTCCTTCTATCTCCTCCGCACTTGGGTGCATCGCCGTCCTAAACAAAATATCCCAAAATTGAAATAAACTTGCGAAATTAGTATTGTGATGCACAGGATTAATTGAGTGATGAATACGATGTGCACCTGGTGACTGTATTAGATAACGACCAATCAAACCCCAATTACTTGTAATATTACTATGCTTGAGTGGTCCAATCGACTTTATAAAAAGTATAAAAATAAAAAAATGATCTGCCGGAACTGATATTAATGCTGCTGGCAATGCGGAAATCATCGATGAAAGCGCTCGCTCCATAGGATGATCACGAGCGACTGTAAATACAGTCATTTCTCTTGCGCTGTGGTGGTAACGATGAATGGTCCAAAGCAATGGTATCTTATGACATAGTCGATGCGTCCAATAGTTTGCTAAATCTATAAATATATAAAAAACAACAAATGCCAACACTGATGAACTAAACACAATAGGGCCAATAGCAACACCAATTCGCAAAAAATAATGTTGCACAACGTATGTTATTCCGAAGAACATTACCATACCCAGGAATAAGGAGATATTTGTTTCAACAAGTAAAAATCCAAGTATGTCCGTCTGAACCGATCGCGAAAATTTAATTAATCGCCTAATCGACGAAAGCTTCCATGGTACAAATATCAACTCTAATAGTAAGACGATCAATATTACTGCAAAGGCAATCAGAGTTGAACATAACAACTCAAACCAACCTAACACATAAAATGCATGCAAGCGAGAAATTACGTGCCCTACAAAGTCTATCACATCAAATAAATTTCATGAAGATTTTTACACAAACTAATGACATTTTAAATAAAGTTAAAATCTAAAATTTTTTCCATATTTAATTTAAAAATTATCTAATCACTCGAATGTTTATCGGATTATTAAAACCAGTCAGCTCTGCGATTACTCTCCCATCAAAAAATTCTATCACACGATGGTTGTCTGTATCTGCAATGTACAGACGTCCCTCTAGATCAACAGCATCATTTGGCGAATAAAGCTCGGAGGTGTTAAGCGATATACAAGTTGCACTATTTTCACCAGAAGGCCTGGTTACAAGGTTAGTATTATTTTGACAACCCAACCGCGTTCGAATCAATCGCAACGGATTAGTATTGAATTCCGAAATTACATTAAGATGCTCCTCGGCAACAATTATTTTATTTGAATATAATTGGACGCTATTAGGGTAATAAGATGGGATTTGATCTTTCAACTCTAACGTGTTCACGTCTAATTCTATGATACGATGACTAAAAGTGTCTGCAATAAATATACTTTTACTATTCACGTCGATACCACGTGCGTAGCTAGAATTCACCCGCGATGTTCTTATTAGCCGAGGCTCATACTGCGAAAAATCGTACTGTCTTATAATATCATGACCATTACCATCTAACAAGATAAAGAGATTTGAATTCATCTCACGAAATGCCAAAATCGAATTTTCAAATTTAAAAGAATGCAAATTTTCACCGGTCTTCAAACTGATAACACGTAATTTTTTACCCTCTCCAACCAATACCCTCTCGCCTTGAATGTCTAGCCCGCGCGGCATGGACAAACGGACTTGCCATACCAAATTCCCTGTAGTATCAAAACGCTGAACTACACCACCAAGATCAGAGACTACAATAAATTCGTGATTGAAGGGGCCTCCAATTAATTGCGGCGCCTTTGAAGGTGTGCACCGAAGTATATCTATTGTATTTTTAAGGTCCTCTGAATAGTGCGCACGTCTTACTTTTATCAAGCCTGCGTTTTCAGCCATACATAATGGTGTGTGTTTCAATATATAACTAATTTGCGGCCGCCACCGATCGAAAACTCCACAAGCTACTAGTTTCACCCCCAATCCTAATGATAAAATTAAAATCAATAAATAAAGGTTTTTTCGCATAGGCTTAGTAACTCTCAACCCAATGCGTAAACGAAATCAAAGCTCTAATTTCACGTGTGTTATTATTAGATCCATTAATATGCGCAACTAATAGACTATAAGCCTTATCGATATCTAACAATCCTTCCAGACGCTCCAGTAGCGCAATGCGACATGAACAGTATTCAGCCTTCTCTCGACGAAACCATTCACCAACGGGAACTGTAAACATCTGCTTCTTACGATAAGCCAACTCCTCACCGATCAATCCAACAACGGCCTTTTTATAAAGGTATTTGGTCTCACCATTTTTTAGTTTTAGCTCACCCGGCATGCGGAAAGCAAACTCCATCATGCGGTAGTCGAGGAACGGTGTCCGGGCCTCTAACGAAACCGCCATGCCCATTCGGTCGGGTTTAACAAGGTTATTACCTGATAACAACAGTTGCATGTCTAGGAACAGAGCTTGGTTAATGCGGTCTTGGTGAGGTACAGCATCAAACCAAGGCTTAGCCACATCAAACGAATCAAGTTTCCCAGGCCCAGCGCGCATAGCTTCACCATAAAGGCTGCACTTGCCGCCTGCATCAAAGAGAGAAATGCTGTCAAAGTAGCGCCGGCGGAATGCATTGTCGTCTAATGCATCAAGTTCTGGCTGTGCAAAAAAATCTTTGTACTTGTCGTAGCCTGCAAACAGCTCGTCAGCACCATCGCCCGTCAGTACCACCTTCACATCCCGCACTGCTAGTTCAGATACACGATAAGTTGGTAAGAATGAGACGTCACCATGAGGCTGATCACAATGGTAAGTGGCCATAGGCCACAAATCAAGCATGTCAGGATCAACCCTCTCCATCGTGTGTCGGGTTCTAAACCGATCAGCTGCAGCTTGAGCAAAAGCTGATTCGTCATAGCGAGGATCATGAAAACCGATGCAGAATGTTTTAACGGGTTCGCTCATATGACGCGCCATTAACCCTACAACAGTGCTGGAGTCGACCCCGCCCGACAGAAAAGCGCCAAAAGGTACATCACTCCTTAACCGCAGGCGTACAGCATCATCCAAGATGGCATTAAATTCTTCTATCCACTCCGCTTCACTTCGACCATGCACAGGCTGCACGTCTGCAAGGTTCCACCAACGCCAAGTATGCGATCCGTCCCTAGTGACTTTTATGGCATGGCCTGGCATCAGGTGCTTGATACCTTCGTACATCGTATGCGGCGCTGGCACATAGTTAAAGCTCAGATAATGGTGCAAAGCCTCTTTATCCATCGCTGGCTTTGGTATACCAGCCCTTAGGATAGATTTAATCTCTGAAGCAAAGGTCAACTGACGACCATCGTCATGTAAATAAAGTGGCTTTACACCAATGCGGTCACGAACGATGTACATCGCTTGCTCACGTTTGTCGATGATGGCAAATGCAAACATGCCATTAAGTTTGTGCATGAAGCCAATGCCTTCAAACTCGTACAAACGCAACAAAACCTCAGTGTCAGAATGCGTACGACATGGATGGCCGGCTCGCGCCAACTCTTGAGCAAGCTCAATATGGTTGAATATCTCACCATTTTGCACAACAATGATTTGCCCATCGTCAGATACAAAGGGCTGATGGCCACCTTGTAAGTCAATGATAGACAAACGTTGGTTACCAATAGCCATGCCGTCTGTAGCGTAAACACCCCGGTCGTCAGGCCCACGATGACGAATAGCTTCACCCATTCCGGCCAGCACTTCTTCATTCAGCGAATGCCCATCGCGGTGGTAATA
>JACCED010722851.1_pt1 | contig 12541 bp, 9 predicted proteins | sample 7455021 | NCBI WGS metagenome assembly JACCED01 (sample SAMN15323456, study PRJNA562643) | freshwater metagenome | isolation source: river surface water | place: USA:Blue River Watershed | collected 2017-08-19
GCACCCATGGTCTTAACTCCTTATTTCTTGTAGGTGGCCAACCCTAGATTATGAAGGTCAGGTTGTAATCTCGAGCCATGAACTACCCAGCCCTACGCACCACCCTCAAATGCGGCTCCATCGTCTTTGGAGCATCCGCACTCTTTCTTCTGGCTCTGCCCTCACTCTTTCTCGAACTCCTCGCCCTTGAGACCACAGATGAGCTCACCTGGTCCATGCGCATGATCGGCATAACAGTCTTTGCCCTAGCCGGAAATATGTGGAACAACGCAGCCCAGAGCAGTGATGCACGAGTAGGCAATGTGGCAAAGGTGATGTGTATCAGCGCTACAGCGCTAGGAGCCCTCACTCTGATGATCCCAGCAGAGCTCACCTGGTTCACATATCTCTATGCAGCTGTGGGCTTTGGGTTTGGAGTGGCTTATGTGGTGGGGATGGTGCGGGGAATAGGAATTATTTGACTCCAATTGTTAACAACCTAAACATGCTGCAGCATCTTTTGTAAAGGGAAGTGATTGTTCTGCAAAGGTCGGAGCGAAGCATTAATCATAACTGACAAAGTTCAAACAGATTAATCAATTAACATCGAGAGTGCGTTTTGTTTCATTAACCTACTTCAAATATAAACTCTTCCACAATATAGTAAACAGGAATTCTTCAAAAGGAAATGAAGTATGTCTCGAATGCCTTCACATTTTCCAATAACACATCAGACTTGATTAATCAAAAAGCTGATTACAGGCCCTTTAGTCGAGATTCAACAAGGAAAATCAATGGTGATTTTCTAATACAGATTCCAATTTTCCACGACCTGTAATGGGACACCATTTCGAATCGCAATAAACTTTATTGCGGCTTCCATAACATCCTCTTTCTCATAGGCGTCATCACTTAACAGCAAATCCGGATTAAGTACATCAAAATTCCATTCCGAAATAACCTTTTTAGGGTCAATACCCTCTTGTGCTGAGCAAACCACTGCTATAAACAAAAAAAGTGGTGGCCTTGTTCCCCAACTCTCATAGTCGAAAGCTCCGTCCCTATTCGCAGCAGGAACCAAAATTTTATGAGCCAATTCCTCAACCGCAATCTGAGAATCTTCCTTTAATTGAATAAGACCGCCCGGTGCGACGGTTCTGCAGAATTCGCAATTACAGTTATCAATGCCAAGTTCATTTATAAAGGAATCGATATACTCTTCAGCATACTTCAGGGCTTCACTTGTGTTCAGATTAGATTGAAGCTCTCTTAAAAGAGGTTCCCGAACTTTCTTGGCGCCCGTCTTTAGATCTCTAGCGTCTATTAACTGATCAAGAAGCAGTTGATAGTACAACGGCTGGGTTATCAAAAAGTTTGCCATTAAATTGCAAAGCATATGATTTTGGGCAATTAGTTGCAAATAGAGGGAACTGTCTTTGTCTAGTTGCTCAATAGTTTTTCTGAAATCTTTAATTGCTCGAGACAACTCAGACCGGTATTCTATCGAATCTCTGTGCTGTTGAAAGAATGAAGTTAATCGCGCGACCTTAGGGAGATGATCTTCTTTATCCGAAATTCCCAGTGACTCTTTACACTTGTCGCTTAAAGCGCTTCCTGCAGGAACAACTGCGACTATGTTAAACGCTAATCGATTTAGATCTCGTAGGGTCACCTGGCGATTCGGATGTGCCCAGAAATTCCGAGATTTTCTAATCATTTCTAATGCATTCAGGTGCGGTCTTTCAAGAATGGCACTTCCAAAGAAGGACATAGCTAGCGCAGATCTAAAGTTCTGATTATTCAGATCGAGAATCTGCCTCATCTGAAAACTTAGGTCGTTGATGTCGTTAACATCTTGATTCCGCTCTTGAACTATGCAGGCTGAGAACCACTCATCGCCCCATTTTTCTGATAAATAATCAGTCAGGGAACTAGCTACTAATTCGGAAAACTCCAAAAGGTACTCTTGCCCGAGTACATAAACTGGATTGGCAGAGTTACTTTGCATTTATGAAATCTCGGATAGAAGGTTCTTTGATTACACGCCTCATGCAAAGAGTCTATATCCCCGCTGCCACCCTCTAAATCCGTGTATCTGATGAGAGTCAATCCTTCCTTCGGATCTGAGACACAAAAGTTAAATTGTGAGTTCCTGAACCCCCGATCTTAAGAATGCGTCTGCTACCGAATTCATTTCTAAGATTGAGCGACTCGGATCGGTAACGACGCCCTCGGGAATCCATATAACCATTCCCTTGCGCGCTCTCGTTAGTAAGACTCGATATGCATTTATCTGAAAAGTAGATTTCTTTGCAGTTGCTTTCCAGCGTGCTCGCGAAGAGTCAAGGGTTCGAGCCTGCCACTTCCCGTCAATTGGGACAAGATCCCAAGACCAGCAAAGACCTACCCAATCAAGTTCTAGACCTTGACATTTGTATTCCGTAGCCGCAATCTCCAAGGCTTCGGATGAGTTTAAGTCTGGCAGGACATTCAGGTACCAGTTAGCCCACTTGAAAGATCTATTTGCGTCAGCGACAGGATCCACTCCGTAGTTCACGAGGCGCTTCGATTTTGAAGAAGCTATCAGGCCTACGCTTTGGGATTGTTCAAATGCTGCTTTACGCAGCCAGCTCTTTGCAGTCTCTAAATCACGTGTGAAGAACAGTGGGAAATCTCCAAAAGTTGATCTAATGCTTTTTGCATTATCAAATTCCCCATCCAAGAAACATTCTGCCCACTCCGAAATATTGGCTGCATTATCAGTTCGTTCGTTTGACTGAAGATGCAAATACGAAAATTGGCTGAAAACTTTTCTAATCTCCCGGAACTCAAGTGGTATCTGAGGTCCACTTAACTTCCAGCTTACTTTCTTTAACAAATTTCTTTTGACTACCGCTTCTAGCCATGTTGAGAGACCGGCTTCCCCAGTATTAATCTCTTGACCTTCGCCTAACAGAACTACAGCCACAGCCCAGGGTAAACTTTCTAAATATGAAAGAACTTCTTCAGCTTCAGACCCCACTTTGTCATTCTTTTTTTTGAACCTCATGTGGGCTTCGGTCCAAACTCGCTGCCCTTCATCAAAAACAACGACATTGCTCTCTATCCCAACATTACTCTCAGTGATGCCGTGGATCAGGCGCACTTTTGCCGATGCATTTGACTGAGATTTCTTCTTTGTCGAGCCCAGTCTGCGAACCTCATCGCGCGCGAGACTCTCCGTCAAAACTTCTACGAGTGGAGCATTGCCTGTCAGATAAAGAGGCGTGCCCATCTCTTCGCCGAGTAATTCCTGAATACCTCTATCGTGTGCGATTCTCAGTCCAATAAGGGTCTTTCCGGATCCTGGTGAACCTGAAACAACGATCACTCGATGTTCTTTATGCTCGCAAGCCAAAATGACTTGATCGCTAATTTCTTTGATTAGCCTCTCTATCTCGTCTGATGAAGCTAGCCCAGTAGTCACATTTTTGTCGTCAAGAGCTGCAACTAAAGCGGTCGCAGCTTCAACAACAGACGGTCTTGGCGAATACTTTATGAGATCGGCATTGGTCCCACTAAATAGTATCGACTGAGGATAGTTATCTCTAATCATTTGCAACAAAATGATCAAATCAGCCACTGACAAGAGCAAAACCTCAGATGGAATTTGATTTTCTAAAACCTCACCTATGTGCTTTAAACTAGACTTACATGAACGCGTGACAAGAACTGGAACAACTACTCGATTTCGCCCTATTTTTACCTTCCCCCAGAGATCATCAGCGTAAGCCAGAACTTGCCGTTCACCTGAATTTTTAGACGATTTAAATCCTGTTTTCATTTCAACGACAACAAGGTGTGTTCCGGTGTCAATTGCAAGATCAGGGCGACCTGAAATTAGTGGTGCTGAGAACTCGGGCAAGAATCTCCAGTTAGAATTGAATACGACGATTGCTTCGGCAATCTCATAGATCCAGGCAAATCCAATCTTCCAGGCTTCAGTTTGTTCTGGCGTTACAACAAACCTCGAGAATCTCGCCTGCATACTCTCTGTGGCGCCCTGGATGAAGTCCTGCCGGTCATTTTGCAGAATTTCGCTGGCAGTGCAATCGTTAAAGTTCATAAGAGGGTAAAACTACTCTGCGTAGCCCTTCATGAGAATATGTGAACCAGGAGTAACTACTTGAGACTGAAAGCTTGAACTCCTATTCTGCGCACTTTAGAGTCCTTGTGAGCGCGATTCGTGAATTTGCCCCCCTCAGTTAGTAAGCTACGGGTATGACCTTCACGTTTGCAGACCTATTTGCCGGCATAGGTGGTTTTCATGCCGCATTGTCTAAACATGGTGGAGAATCAGTTTTTGTCTCTGAAATTGATGAATTCGCTCGAAAAGTTTATGCCGAGAACTGGCTAGATGGAAGGGGAGACTTCATTAGCGGGGACATTACAAAACTGACGAAAGGGTCAGTGCGAGTTCCTAAGCACAATGTCTTGACCGGCGGTTTTCCATGTCAACCATTTTCCAAATCTGGAAGTCAACGTGGTGTAGCCGAAGCTCGAGGAACCTTGTTCTATGACATACATCGAATTATTGAAACCAAGAAACCAGATCTTATTCTTCTCGAAAATGTAAGGAACCTGATTGGTCCGAAGCATATTCAGGACTACAGGACAATGATTCGCCTAATTCGAGATTTGGGATATGTCGTAAGCGATGAACCTACGATTCTCTCTCCACATGAGATTCCCGAAAGGTTAGGTGGAACTCCTCAGCATAGAGAAAGAGTTTTTATTGGAGCAGTTCGAATGAACTCTACTGTTGCTTTGAAATTCACAGACATCGGCCCTCTTCTACCGAGACATCCATTTAAGAATTCTGGACCTGTTAATTGGAATTTAGCCCAATTTTTAGATAAAGACATCTCGAAATTCTCTGACTCTCAAAAGACGTTACAGATCTCACAAGATCAAAAACGAGCTCTCAAAGTTTGGAATGATTTTTTAAGAACCTATTTAAAGGAGAACAATAAGCAATTACCCGGTCTTCCCATGTGGACCGAGTACTGGAGGCCAAGAAGCGAGATTCGCCTTTCAAAATCTCTTCCGGATTGGAAGCGTCGATTCATTGAGAGAAATTCAGATTTTTATATGGAGAATCGAAGGTGGATTGATGCGTGGTTGAAGGAGTCCAGGCTTGATGAACTTATCCCGTCATACCGGAAGTTTGAATGGCAGGCACAAGGCCTTCGAAACATTAATGAGTGCCTGATCCAATTCCGCCCAAGTGGCATTCGAGTTAAAGCACCCAATTATGTTCCAACTTTTGTTGCCATGGCGCAAACCCCAGTGCTTGGCTGGGAGAAACGCTCACTAAGCGTTGAAGAAGCAAAGGCTCTACAGGGTTTCGGTAAATCATTTGAATTTGGAGACCAACGTGAAGCCCTTTCCTTTAAGCAAATAGGAAATGCTGTACATACGGGGGTAGCAAGCATTGTGTTCCAGGCCCTAGTGAAGCGTGCACGTCAGCTTGAGCAGCCCTGGGCCATGGATCTGAAAGTCAAGAATTCCCAACTCAATTTGTTGCCGGTAATCGAACCCCAGTAGCAGTAAGTCAGGCTAAAAAGTCTACTTTTCCCTTATTGCTACCGATTGTCACTCTTGCCCGCTAATCTTTCCCAACGCGAAAGGGGTGTTTTGTGGCAAAGCAAGATGATGAAGATTTCGAGTTTGAGGTTAACATCGAACCTGATGCATCTGCACTTCGGATGTTTCGAAGTATGTCATTCACCCCATGGTATGCATTAGGTGAATTTGTAGATAACTCGATTACAAGCGCTTTGATAAATGTCAAAGAACTTAAGGCAAAAAATGGACCTGACTACGAACTCGAAGTATCAATCGCTTTCCCGCCAGGCGAAAACAAGCTTGTCGTAGAAGACAATGCGGCTGGGATAACCCGAGGCGACATGCATCGCGCACTCAAAACAGGGGTCCCTCCCGAAGATACAAGCATTGGTCTAAGCAAGCATGGTGTCGGAATGAAGGCTGCCTCACTCTGGTGGGGGGCACATGTGGTGATTGAAACGTATCCCCTAAACGAACCCAATGGGTGGCACGTCGAAATCGATGCATCCGAAGATGGCGACGTGACCTCATCGGTGAAAGTAAAGAAGATTAAACATCGCGGATACTCAGGAACACGCCTTGAAGTCCGAGAACTTTGGAAAAAAACACCACAGGCTAAGACAATTACTTCGATAAAGTCATACCTTCCATCAATTTATCGCTCCTTCTTGGGAGATACGCACAAGGAAGATCAACTGAAGTGTGCAATTTTCTACCAAGGAAAAGCTCTCAAATTTCAATACCCTGCGTTGCTGACTGAGCCATTTTGGCCAACAAAAAATGGGCCCGGGTATGGAGAAAAGCCTAGAACTTGGCGGAAAGAAATTTCAATCACATTATCAACGGGAAAGATTATCTCCGGGTGGGTTGGAATTCTTGAGCAAATGAGTCGTGATCTAAGCGGGTTCTTCCTTCACTATCGCGGAAAGGGTATCGCAGGTGTGGTGCCACTTGAAGGCGACGAAGACGAAGATCAGGCAGAAGCTAAAGATGCGATATCACGAGGTTCTTACAAGCCTCGAAAAATATTTAAGCAGCAAGGAAGCTATCCAGATCAATCATTTATTGGTGAATTCGATATAACCGAGTTTGGAAAAACAATCACCACAGACTCTCCATTATGGACTCCTGATGAAGAAGGTGAATTCACAGAAAAATTGCTCAATTTAATGAGCGACGATGACTACATCCGCATGGCTGTTCACTTTAGAAGAAGAAAGGCTGCAGCTGTAGACGAGAAAGCTAATAAAGTTGCCGACAAAAGTGAAGCAAAAATCATTGAAGGTGCTCTTGATGGAAATGTCGACCACGAAGAAGTGGATGCTTCGGAGGCCGACGTTGATTCAATTCGTGATGCTCTAGAAGGTGATGCTATTGAAGACATTATGTCTATCAATTTGCGTGATAAAGAAGAGCATGCGCATAGGTTCAATGTCAGCTTTATCAAAGATGTCTCTAGGGCCTTCCTGGTCGTAACTGAGAATGAAGATTTTGAGCACTTGATTCAAGTCAATGTCTTCCATCCGGCATTAAGCGATATAAATCTCGATATTCATGGGCGCAAAATCCTGCAGAGAGTCTGTGTGGCTTTTGCAGCAAGTGAGGTATTCAATTCTGGTTATGATAAGCAGAAAGTCAGAAATAAGGCCAACCAAATTCTTGCTCAACTAGGTCAAATAATCGAGGACTAAAATGGAAGCAATTCTTGTACCAGTCGAGTCCAGAAATGCTCTTGGTAATTGTTTAAAGAATTATCTTGACAATGACAGGAAAAAGACCAAGTTAATATTGCCTGGGCCATTGGCTGACGAAGACTCTAGAGTTTTTGAAAAAAATGTCTTTAACATAACGGGTCGTTTAGACGAATTTCTTGAGAGTGATAAAAAAGAAATTGCTTTCCTTGTGTTAGGAAAAATCCAATCTGGGAAAACCGCAAATCTTCTGGGAACTGTTGCTTGGGCTGTTGATAGAAAAGTTTCGCTTGCAGTTATTTTCACAGGAGTTACTGAGGCGTTAAATGACCAGACCGCAAAGCGAATCAATAAAGACTTAGTTAACAAATTGGATGAACAGTATGTAAAAGTTTTTCAAGTTCCTACGAAATCTTCAGGGGATAGCTACGAAAAACTATTGCATGATTTGACTAAATGGATTAGTCGACGCAGTACGGAAACCATAGACGGACTGATTAGGCCAATTCCTGTGCTGGTGACACTCAAGAATCCCTCAAGAGTAAAGACTTTGCATGCCTTGATCGAAGCTCTTGAAAAGAAATTCGGGACTGAACTGGTTTCGCTCTTGATCGATGATGAGGCTGATCAAGCATCGCAAAATGCTGGTGCCCGGAAACGAAAAATTACACCAACTTACAAGGCAATCAGCGCTCTCCGCGATTTAGAGTCCAGGAATATCCTTCTGTCATACACGGCAACTCCACAAGCAGTTCTACTTACTGAGAGAAATGGACGGCTTCGCCCAAATTATTGTGTCACCGTTGAGCCGCGAACAAACTATTTTGGACTAGATACGGCAGTTGGTGACACATATATAGGTAACCGCGTTGAGGTTGATGACTGGCTATTGAAACCAACTCAAATGACAGCTTCGCCTAAGTCTTTGCGCGATGCCCTCATTAGGTTCGCTTGCACAGGATGGGTCCGATTCTATTCCCCTGAAATTTTTTACGCCTCAGGAGCGTTTGCGGGAGAAGTCTTAAATCAGCAATTGAAGAGTTTGCAGATGCTTATTCATGAATCGGGCTCACAGAAGGAACATCGCAAGGTTTACGAATTTGTTAATTGGGAGTTAGAGAGACTAACCGAGGGACTTGTAGATGCAATATCTGGCTCACTCACCGCAGCGCAGGTTAGAAACCTGGCAGACGAGTGGGACTCTGGCCTAGAAGGCATAAGGCAGGGTGCTGCTCCCAATCTACGAAACTCGATTACACCAACAGTTGACATCGACTTCTTTAAGCAGATTCTGAATTTAATAGATGATTCAACTGTGCTGGTAGTCAACTCAGATCCTGACAGGCCTGGCCCGGCGGATGACATACCTATCGATGATGAAGTGTGGGCGCAATCCAAATTATGGATACTAATCGGCGGTGATATTTTGGGGCGTGGGCTAACTATTCCACAGCTTACAACGACTTACTTTTTACGTCACGCAAAAAGTCCCAATTTTGATACCGTTTCACAGCAGATGCGATTCTGTGGGTATCGCTCGAATTACTCTCAATTCACCCATATTTTTGCACAAGGTCAAACACTAGGAATTTTCGAAGTAATGAACGAAATTGATTCCACTGTTTGGCGTTTAGCAAAGAAGTGGGATAAAGAAGAGTTGAATATTTACAATGAAATGCCTGTAGTTATGTATGCATCTCGCCCTAATGTAAAGCTGGACCCCTGTCGCAAAGCTGTACATGATCCAGATCTAGTAGATATTACGATTAAGGGTAAGGTAATTTTCTCAAGTCGGGATGTTTTCAATCCTATTCGCTTCAAAGAGAATTTAATGACCCTCAGAACATTTGTCGATGAGTCTAAACTAGATATAGATGCCCACGAAGATTGGCGAATTTTAAAGGAGCCTACCGACTCACAAATGCAAAGACTTCTCGCTGGCTGGGAAACTAACCCTGCTGAATCAACTTTCCTTGTTGGCTCTGCGGAACTCTTTGTCCCAGAACTAGAGGACTTAGGTTTATCAAATGTCCCGAGGAATATAGTTGTACACAAGTCACTATTGGAATCTGAACTGAACAACGTTGATTCAATTCTTGCAGAGATAACTGTTACGCGTGGCACGCACCCTGCCCAAGCAAATGCTAACGTTGAAAACTGGAAGAAATCTTTTGAAGCATTGGCGATAGCTGGCGCCCCAAAAATTTCATGGCCTATTCTTAGCGTTCCTCATATGGGTGAGGGGCAACGAAAAATTCGCAATAGATACAGTCCTGATGCTACTACGCTGTTGATCGAACCAATCTTTGGTCATAAAGGTAAAGCAAAAGATGGTGACAAAATTGCCGCTGGATTGGCTTTTTCATTATTGAGTCCCTCAAATTTCGAAGTGCGAATTATTGGCCTCGAGTCTCGGATTAATACTTTAGGTGCGAACTAATGTGGGATAGCAGAGAAATAGTAAAGGCTATTCGTAATTCTAAAATTGATGACGAATTGCCACCGAATCATATTCGTTTGCATCTTTTCGATTTAGTTAAGCAAATTGGTGTTGGGACGGATGGTCAAGGAAACACGGTCCTCGTGCTTCCAGGGCAACCTGACTCTTTTGCTTTTGAAACTGAGTTCGCGAGCTACGATCCTTGGTCGAATTTAGTTGTATTTGAGTCCAGTGCCCAACTAAATGGGGTATCTATTTTAAGATGCAATATTGAACTAGACGATGAAGCAACCATAGAAGCTGCCTCTGCGATTTTTCTAGGTCTCATGGATCTGCAAGAAAAATTTGGAGAGACAGGAAAGGCGATTTGGCAGTTAAAAAGTCTTTTTGCTAATCGCCTAAAATTTGAACTTTCGGACTCGACTTTAACTGGCTTGTTTGGAGAACTTCTTGTTGTTCTCGCTTCTAGTGATTTTCCACTAGCAGTCAGTTTTTGGCACTCAAATGTTGATGATAAGTTTGATTTTTCAGGTTCTAATTTCCGTCTAGAAGTTAAAGCAACAACTACGGGTTCGAGGAACCATAATTTCTCATCTCATCAAATTCCAGGAAATGCTCCAGATAAGACATTTGTGGCATCTGTGATGATTGTGAAAGTTGAAAATGGAAGTTCGTTGCAGGATTTGCTCAATTCATTAAGGCCCAAATTGGACCAAAATCAGAATGAGAAAGTTAACGAAATTGTTTATCGAACGCTTGGTGTTCCAGTTCAACTAGTGTCGGAGTATCAGATTGATCTAGAGGCATCTTTGCTTGGAATAAAACTGCTCAAGAGTCCCGATGTTCCAAGCCCGGAGCTTACGGATGGCGTTATCTCTATGAACTGGTTGGCCAATCTTGATAATTCCCAAGGAATGACTTCCTTCTATGAAGATTTTTTTGAAGCGAACAAATAGCCCCTCCTAGGAATCTTTTCCCGATTTAGCCGTGGCAAGAGCCTAAAGTCGCTTGTGCCGTGATGGCGCAGTTTTAACCCTTCATATTTTTTCTCAAGCCTAGCCTGCTCAATTTTTCTTCGATTCTCACGTACCAACTGTCTGCCTCTTGGCCTCTTGAATCCGCTTATTTAATCTTTCCTGGAGATATTCCATCGAAAGTGAATTGGTACCAGTGATGCCAAGATTCTCTAGTCGGTTTTCTACTTCGATTAATAGTGATTTCAGGTCATTCTGAACCATAGTCTTTAAACCGTTTTCTAACCTCAGGATTAACTCCTCGAGAGTTCGCATGCGCTCATTCTCTATTCTAAAGCTCTCTTCTAATCTTCTCTGCTCTTGAGCCGCTCTATCTTGACGTATCGCATCTATATTCTCAGGATAATCCAAGTAGTCAACCGGAACGATCAATTCAATCTCTCTCCCGAGAGAATGAGTAAGCACCTTTACATGCGTCTTGTCGCCTCTAAGAAGATCTATTACTTCGGCTTCGAAATCTTCAAATGCCCCCTGGTTTAGGGTGACCGGATCACCTAAGAAAATTTCAATGCCTTCAGAAGGATTCGAATCCCCCTCGCCAAACTCTGGATTAGGATTAATACCGCCTTCCCACCAGAACATAAAGCAGGAATGACAGGGCCTTTTTTTGTACTGATAAATCGCATCCTCAACTTCAATTGAGATTAGATTTCCAAGATAGCTGAATTTCGAGGCTCGATTGCGCCCCTTGATTAACCACTCACAGTTTTCAGATGTATGGAAAGCGCTTCCCCAACTACCAGGGCTGACAATCACAGTTGTTCGTCCTAATTGTGACATTAGGCGTGCTACCTCGTCAGTAGGTGAATTCGAAGTAATTCGAAAATCAAGACCAAACATAGAAACGTCGCCCTGACGCAAAACTTCGTAAGTTTCTTGTCGGCGCTTTTCTGCTTGCTCATAGGCTTTCTTGGCATTAACCACTCGCTGAATTTTGTCTTTTTCGGCTTGCTCAGCCTGGGCTATTTGAAAAGCCTCGCGCCGTAATCTCTCTTCATTCCTGCGCTCTGTATCTCTTCTTTGAAGTTCAGAATCACACTCTTCTGCAAATTCTTGCAAACGGTCAAGGAACTCTAAGTACTCAGTCCCAAATTCAGTTCTAGAAATGAAATCAATTACTGGAGATATCTCTTGAAAGTATGAAACTTCCTTATGTGTCAATGCACCCGTCCATTGAAGTCTCTCATAGCCCTCTTTGGAAATTCTGTTCAGCAATTCGGCTTGAATGCTTGGTCCTCTGTATTTCCAAACACGCGTTGCGATTTCATAAAAAATCAGCTTTTGTTCTTGGGTCAGATTCTCGAGGGACATCAACCTTCTCGATTCATCACTTCAATAAACTCCATGACATCCCACTCCAGCCCGTTGGATCTTCCAGAGATGAAATCCTTACCTGATGCTGTACTTATGTCTAGGGTTCTTAGATAAAACTCCCCTTCGCGCTCGGCCAGATCTGACAGCTCTACTTTGACCTTCTCTTGTGCGATATCGCCTTCTGCGCAGCTAGGGTCACATAGCTTCTCTCTGAAAATGCCAGCTCCTTCGGCGCCATCTATCCCCCATGTATTCCAGGTGATTGAGTGCACCATCCATCCTCCGTCGGCACAGGTGAGCGTGATGGTGTCTGGTTTCTGGACAGGTATTTCACAGTCCCAGGTAAGTACATCTGAATCTTTGAGATCGGCGGGGATGGTGATTGTGGGCTTTGGCGATGGAACTAGCTGTGCAGTTGAGTTTTTGGAGAGCGTGTTCGCAGCGAGTGCGGCGGATAGGTACACCGCACTTGCTGC
>JACCED010061920.1_pt1 | contig 12540 bp, 13 predicted proteins | sample 7455021 | NCBI WGS metagenome assembly JACCED01 (sample SAMN15323456, study PRJNA562643) | freshwater metagenome | isolation source: river surface water | place: USA:Blue River Watershed | collected 2017-08-19
AGATATTATACTTTTATTATTTTTTTTAAATCTAAATGTGGAATTATTGGGTCACATTCATGAAGATATGTTTTTAAAAATGTATTAATTTAATATTATATTGGATAATATTATAAAATACCATATTTTGAATCATGATACATACAATGATACTTTTAAGGAACTAAACTCTTTGATAAATATGGCATTATAAACATTTAAAGTGTTTCGTTTGTTATTTTAATCTTTTCAAAGATTTCTTTTTAAATATAATAATTTAAATAGTTTTAATTATCATCAATTGTATTATAAATACATTCGATGAATGGTGCCATTGAATATTTATAACAATATGCGGAATTAGTAAAGTTATATTAATAATAATCTAAATTATATTATAATCCTGCTAAATAATTAAAACACATAAACTTAACTTTTTATAATTCGGTTTCATTCATATTTTCAATATATTGATACAATACATACTTATTTTTAATTTTATATAGTGGAATTTCATCATTTGACAATAAATGTGGATTATATTCTATTACTTTCATATATTCATTTAATTTTGCGGTATTTATATTTGTATTCCAACTTTAATTTTTTTGTTTATAAAATTATTCCATATATTTTTTATATTCAATATTTTCATCTTATTATAATTTTCTAAAAAAATATTTAACAAAATTATAATTTATTTTATATGTTTTTTATCCAGGCGTTTTATAAAACAATTATTCGTTTTTATCTATATCAATATTTCCCGTTTTAACATATTTTTATGTATCATGTGTATTATCAATTATTATTCGTTATTATGTATCAATTGCTGTTGAAGCATATGCCTCATATAATTTATTATAAATATAATTATTAAAATATAAATATGATAATCTTGGTAAAAAATCATTACCAAAAAGCATAGTTAAAACAACATATTCTTATATACTAATTTTAAATTCATATTTGTCTTCAATATCTTATAAAATAAGGTCTTTCAACAACATTGTATCTATAACTGTTCCGTCTTCACGAACAATGAAAATATTATGTTATTCTGTATTAAATAATACTAATTATATTAAATCACTATCTAAACCATTAATTGCATAATATTTATTAATATCTTATGGTTATTGTCTGATTATTTAAAATATTTTATGTTCTGCTTCTCCTAACATTTGGTCATCATATAAAAATGTATTATCTTATAAACCATTGCTGTTAATAAATTCTTTAATATATTCTGATAATTCTTTCATAAATTATGTTCCTACTGATATTTAATTTGTATCAAACCAATTTTGTTCATTAAATTCTTATAAGCACATATTTTTTTTACAAAAAACAAATAACTATTGATTTTTATATTGTGATAAAAATCTTCGTTTTCTTTACTATTATAATTTAGCATAACAAGGTATTCCATCTAAAACAATATATGTTTATTTTGGTTTAATTTTTTCATTCTAATTTTTAATTTCTTCACAAAAAGCTTAATATATTTATTTTTTTGTTTTACATTTTGATATATTTTTATATATTAGTCCATTTGCGTCATAAAATAAAATATCAATATTTTTTTAAGGAACACTATTTTTTTTAATAATTTATGGATATTATTAACTAATATATTTAAAATAATTTATAATTCCCATTTTTAATATTTTTGAATCTAATTATTGGATATAATTATTGGATATAATTATTGGATATAATTATTGGATATAATTATTGGATATAATTATTGATTATTATTTTAATATTCTATATTGATACAATAATAAATAATTTTATTATAATAATATATCAAATTTTATTTTTATATATAAAAAGTAAAAAAAATTTAATTTAGTTTAAAAATGGCAAAATCTTAATTTTCATCTCTTTCAGTAAAACCAACACTTAAATAAGTAGAAAAATTTCTATCTACTGAACCACCAAAAACATTCAAAAGTGTTTAAGGTTAAAAAAGTTATAGAATTAACCATATTATTGTTTTAATGGCACTCGTATATTTATTATTGAAAATGCCACAAATTGTTAAGAAATACAAAAATGTTCCATAAGATATTAAAATACTATATTGGGCAACCATTATCGCATTTGTAATCCAATTTGCCATTGTTGTATATCTATTACCAAACATTGTAGAATGTTCAATGTCTGGAAATTGTGGTAAAATCGCATGGTTTCTACTTGCGTTTAGTATGGTATTTGCCGTAGAAAAACTGTTAATGTTTATATATACAGTTGAAGCAATTTAAAAATTTTGATTTAAATTAATATTATTTTTTTATATTTTTATATTAAAAATATAACAAAAAAGTTTATAATTACGATGTAACATATTTCTAAAAATCTAAAAGAAATGGACGATATCCATAAATCTATTTCTAAATCTAAAAAATCTTCAACTGTTGAACTATCTTAATAAAAAACAAAAACTGCACAAGTATCTGCCCCAAAATCAAAATCAAAAACTGATTCTAAATCAAAATCTCAATCAAAAACTACACAAGCATCTGTCCCAAAATCAAAATCAAAATCAAAAGGTATGACAGGAGTATAATCAGTTTAAAAAATGATGGGGGGTGCCGATAAAGTTTTTAATTTTTAAAATTTTTATAATGCTCTTGAATCCAAATATGGATAAAAAGGTGGATACATTGAATAATAATAATAATTATCGTCGGAAGAATAAGTTACAACAAATACTCTTTCTTCTTTGGAAGACACAATCCGATCCGAAAATGTAGTTATATAAGATTAAAAATTATAATAAGTAAAAAAACATAAATAATAATTATCTGAGCAAGGTATTTATACGGGTAATATTCCATAAGTATTTTATCATAAAGGTGAAGATTTTAATCCATTCATTTAATAATAAGTTTAATAGTAATGATTTAATATTTCATATTTCTTCATTTTCGGTTTCAGTTTCATGTATGTCCATTTTTTTTATTTCTTCTTCTGGATAAAATAAATGTTTATATTACAACATAATTTTAAATAATTTACTTGCGTTAGCTGGTGAAATGCTACATATTTCGTGTATTTTTTTTCTTTTAATGGGGTCATTTAATAAAACCATTTACAAACAACCTGCTTCACGACTTCTTGGATCTTTTCTATATAATATTTATTATGTTTCAATAATGTCCATAATTCTAAATGTTTCTTGTAATTATTCATAAGTTAAATTTAATTATGATATATGACGACTCAAATAATCATATGGAGTTTGTTATTGTTATTAACTAATATTAAACTAATTAAATATATTAATACATTTAGTTACAATTTAAACATTTACATTTGCCATTTATGCAATTTCACGATTGCTACGTTTAACATTATTTTTTGCACACGCATAATATATACATGCACAAAACATACCTGTCCTTTTTGGATCTCTATATATTCCCTTATTTTGTTAAATGCATCTATAATATATAAATGCATCTTTTATAATTGATTCGGGTATATTTCCTTTTTTACATATCGAAGTGATTTTATTATAAATATCATTATATGTCTTGTATTAATAAGAAGTAATATTTCGTTATTGATATTATGCTATCACAAAAGATTTTTTATTTCTATCAATATATGAACCAAGTGGTTAATTAAACATTTCTTATTTTTCATTACAATAATCTGCCCTGTTTTATTTGTTTTTATCATCATAATTATTACATTCATTCTGATTATCAATATATTAATTTAGAACAGTATTGCATGAATTACAATAATATATATTATCTTAAAATATAATCTAAGATTTATCACAATATTCACACAATACTTATTAATTATCATTAATTTATTCAGACATTTAATTATTTGTATTTGTTACCTTTAAATTTTCTTAAAATTTTTAATTAGTTTATTAAGAAGATTACCCAATATTTTTATCCTTGACATTGTAATTTATTTATTATTTTCTTAATTCTTGTATTTAGATTTATTCTAACTTATACAGTATATCGTCAATATATGAATTATTCATAATTAATATCTATGATGTTATAATTACAACTAATAAACAACAATATATCAAATAATTATTTTTCAATTAATAAATCAATTTTAGATTTTAAGAGTATTTATAATCCTTTCAAATATAAATAAATACATAAAACATTTACAACTATGTTTCTATATTATTTTTAATTGTAGTCAAACCTTTATATAAAAAATATTTTTAAGAATAATTTTTATATTGTTTTTAATGATATGAAAGAAAAATATAAATCTTCTTCTGAATGGGAATAACTTATATAACAATCATTGAATGAAAAAAATATTGTATTTATAAATGATATTTCTGAAATAAAAAATAAAAAATATTTACATTAAATTAATGATATTATTAAAAATTATGGTTAAATATATATAATTACAGAAAATAATCATAATTATACATAAACTATATTATTTTATCTCAAAGCGCTTAATCAAGATCTATATGTTTCAATGAAAAAATTTCTTCATACAAATTAATGATTTTATTCATATATTATTAAGGAACTTTTCTAACATCAATTAATAATTCATTTTTCTTAAATCGTTCATATGAACCTTCTTGTTCTTTAAATAATTTATCTAATAATATTTAATTGTCGTATATTTTTTTTGCTTTTTATAACCCTACTTTTGAAAAAACTGGTGGTATATTATCTGATTTATCACCAATAACAATTTTAATAAACAAATCTTTATCTGGATCACCTTCTGAACATATTGTCAAATTTTTTCCTTCCATATTATATAACTATACATTATTGAATCTTATTTATAAATAATCATTATCATTTGTTAATACAAAAATATTATGTTATTAAAATCCAGGAGGTGTGCTTGTATTTAAAAAATGTATCATATTCATTATAATATCATCTGCTTCAACATATGGCATTTAAAAGAAACAATTTTTATAATCTTTTTTAAATTATTCTAATATCATTGTAAATACTTACCAGAATACAGGAATTTAACTTCTGTGTTCTTTATATTATGTTAAATGTTGTTTTCTCCAATTTTTTTTATCATCTCCAACTAATATCATTTTGTAATTTTAAAGTTTATTTTTTTTTATAAATTTTTATAGTTTTTCTTAATATTTTTCTTTTAATGATTCTTAAAATTCTTAATAAGATAAAATACTATCCTGTGATTTATCTTCTGGTAATTTTAATCTTTTATAGTATGAAACATAACCATTAATTAAATGGTGTATATAATATGACAAATCAACAAAAAATATATTCATTGTTTTTTTTGAATATGTCATTTTAACAATTTCTGTATTTTATTATTCAGACATTTTTCTATTTAAAATGTTTTTATTATTATAAATTTAATTTAATTTTAAACTTATTTTTATTAATTTTAAAATTCACATATAAATAATATTATTTATTTTTTTTAAATCACAATTTATATTACTAATAATATTTATCTACAATATATTTTTATATTCTAATATTGTTTATATATTAATAAAATTGATAATATTAATGTTTTTACTATTTTTACTATTTTTGATATTTTAATTATTCTTATTTGATAATATATCTAATTTAATCTGTATATGAATAATTTTTAATTAATTCAATATTTTTATTTTAATTTTTTTATTATATTGCCCAAGACCAAGCTTGTCGAAACTGTGAAAATTGTATTTTTTACATATTATAAGAATTAAATTTTTCTTTAATATAATATTTTAAATATTATTATAAGAATTAAATTTTTCTTTAATATAATATAATATATTATTATATTATAACTTATAAAATAACTATAAATATAAATAAAATAGTTAATTTTAATAATGGAACAATTACTATCAAATATTGATAAATCACATATTGTAAGTAAAATTAAATAAGAATTATCTTAAATATAATCAATGCCAAATGATTTTTTTGAAGAAAGATTTTATTTAATTTATTATCCTGAATTATTTTTTACACAATTTAACATAGACAATAAAGCTATTTAACATTATGAATAGTATGGTAAATAAAAAAATCTATATATTAATAGAAAATAATTATATTAAAATATCACCAATGAAACAAATTTAAAGATTGATACATAATTTTACTATAACTATTATAAATTATAAACTCTTGGTATGCCATATAGTAAGGTCTCTGTTATTGAATTTTGGTTAACTTTTGGATTTGAATATTCAATGAATATTTTATCACTCAAATATTAATTATTGGTATAATAATTAAAATCTCAAAAAGCTTTTACTTATTTTAATAATGATACAGAATTATCAGAAGCAGTCAGATAATACTTATAAAAAGAAGTTTAGGAAGTTGTTGGAAATAATGTTGAATTGATTATTAGTTTTGAAAATATAGGAATAGATCCATTAATGGTAAAGTATATTTAAAAAGAAATAGATATTGAAGTTAGAAAAAAAGACGCATATATATAGAATTTAGTATAAATATTATAAAATATGCTGTCTGAAAATGTTTAATCAAATTAATCACTTTTAACAGCAAGTATCAATGCATAAAATAATAACATTGGTTCATTTTAATAAAATATTACCAATTTTAATAAAAAAATAGAATAATTTTAATAATATATTTCAACAATTTAAGTTTAATCAATTAATGACGATATATCATAGATGTAATCAAATATAGAATAATTATAATAAAAAAATAATACAATATAATAAGAAGTTTTGGATATAAATGTTTCTTCTACTTAGATAAATGAAATAGAACAATCTATATAAAATATATAATAATAATTATCACAATTATCTTAAAATATCAATAATATTTAAACATTATAAACATTTTAGACTTAACAAGAAATAAAAAATAATATTTATGATTAAAATATTTAATAAAATACTACAAATATTACAGATATATAAACATCAGTAGATAGTGTTAATAATTAATAAATTTAATTAAATGAAGATATTGAAGACATATAGTTTGATGTTGTAAATATCAAAGCAAGACTTGTTGAATTAGAAAATGAGATATTTGAATAAGTTCCTTGACATATTTTATATTTTATATTTCAATTTTCAATTATTTTATGATTATTATTTTCTTGGAATGTAATATAAATATTCACATTTTTTTTATATTTAATTTAATTATTCTAATTACATTTTTGCCCCATTTTTCTTTTTAATCATAATACTTTAATTATCTTATGAACATTATTATAAGTTACTCTTCATTAACATTCGTGTAGTATCTTCTATATCATAATCTTGTTAATTTTATTAAGATGGTTATTAACATAATGTTTTTAAATTTAATTTTTAAATTTTGTTTTAATCTTAGAAGTATTTTTTTTATTCACTTTAAGTATAATCACTTTAAAATAGTTTTTTTATTTCTTCTTTTTCTAATTATTAAAACATAATTTAAAATAATTATTTTGGATTTTATAAACTATAATTTTAAATTATAATGTGATTATGATAATATTATCTATATTATTGAAAAATTTTATTTATACAAGCAAAAATATAATTAGATAATTAATTATTATATAATTATTATAATACAATCAATTTATTATTAAAAATATGTTAATTATCAATGTTATATATGTAATTTAATAAATTTGCAAAAACACTATTTTTATATGAATCTTTAATATATTATAATTAACATTTTTAATTTTTATTAATATATGTTTTATTTAGTTTCAATAATAATTTTAACAATAACCAAATATAATCAGATTAATCTTGTGAATGATGTAATAATTTTTCTAAATAATTGAATATAGTTTATAAATTATAATTTTTTTTAGAATTATCATATATACCTTTAAAAATACATTTTAATTAGTCTTCTTCTTGTTACTTAATCTAACTAAAAGGATAATGTATAATTGAAGGCCACGATAAAGAATCTGTTATATTGATATAGTAATTATATAATATCATATTTTAATAATTTGTGGTATTACTTAATTGATATAATAATATAAACAAATTTTCATAATATATAAAAGGTTTCAATAATAAATATTTTTATTACATTTTTTTGAGATGAGTTTTTTGACCATCATTATATAATCCGTCAAAAAAAATATTCAGATTTGTAATATCATTTTATTCCAATAAATCTTAAAAAATGTTTTAAATGTTATTTTATTATAATTTTGGTTAAAGCATATTGTTTTTAGTATAAATATGTTTTTAATTAATTTAATATTTCGCACCATTAAATAAAGTTTTTATTATTTGTATTTTTTTCTTACATTATAATAAATAATAAATAATAAACTTAAAAATTTTAATAATGTCTTCTCAATAAAAAGGTGGTCGTGCTCCTTCCAAATATATTCTTTTTATGAAAGAACATATGCCAAAAGTAAAAGCTGAAAACCCAACTATGCCTCAACCAGAAGTAATGAAAAAAGTCGCAGCAATGTATAGAGAACTAAGGGGTGAAGTAAACCCTGCTGTTCCACCAAGCAAATCAGTCGCAAAAGCATCAAAAGAACTTGTATCTAAATCAAAATATTATACACAAACAACAACAGCAGTAAAATCCGCAACTAAATCTGCTTCTGGTTCCAAAACCAAATCCGCAACCAAATCTGCTTCTGGTTCCAAAACCAAATCCGCAACTAAATCCAAAGTTTAAGAATGATGGTTGAATAAATAAAATGATTATAATAATAAAAATCTATTCATACTTCATACTTCATACTTCATACTTCATTATAAAATAATTTTTTTTTATTACAATGTGTTCCCAAAATTTAATTCAATTTATTTTAATCAGATTAATAATGAGTTATGAATTAAATTATTTTTTAAAAATCCATATTATTGTGTTATTTTTCCATCTAAATCAAATCTTCTTATTTAATTTAAAAGTAATATTTTTATAAAATTTATTATAAATATATACGAGTTTAATATATAATTGATTATGTATAAACATTATATTCATCAAAACCATAATATGGTATATCGTCTTCATATGTATTTTTTGTTTTATATTTAATTAGCGATACAAGTGCTATAATATTTAATTTTTTAAACTACACTTAAAAATACAAAGACTACTAAATTTTCTTAGTAGATTGTTAAATTTTTTATTCACTTAATGCTATATATTTCGATATTTTATTAAATTTCCTTTTAGGAACAATAGCATAATGCATTGTGTCAAAAATATTACTAATAACATTACCGATATTATTTAAATTAACTTCATTAAACAATAAAATAGTTTTCTTTGATAAACTATATAAACATTCTGTTTTTAATTTTAATTTATTCTGTTTCATTGTGAAATATTATATACCTTAATAAACTTAAATATACACGATAATTGCCATATATTTTTCTAATTTTATTATTTTTTAACTTTTATTTCATTTTTTTGTTTTTTGAACTCAATATTTTTATATTTTTTTATTTTAAAAACATATTTATAAAATGGTAAAATCCTTAAAAAAAGTTTAAATTCCTTTCTAACAAATAATAATAGCATTAGTTATAATATATATATTATATTAATTGTATTCAAAAGTTTTTAATTTTTAATTTAGAAAAATAATATATTTTGATAACGCAAGTACAACATAAATGTATTAAGAATGTTTAGATTAATTAGTCTCAAATTATAAAACTAATTGGTTTAATCCATCATCAATATATCATTAAGGTCAAGATGCACACAAACAATTAGAAATTTATAAAGAATAATTAGCAAAAACTATAAATGCTAAATCAAATTAAATATTTTTTGTAAGTGGAAGCACCGAAGCAAATAATCTTATATTAAGAGGATTGGCAGATAAAAATGATATTATTGTTATATCAAAAATGGAACACCCATCTATATATAAAACAGCAGAAGATATTTCACCAAATAATGTTTTATTTATATAAAATAATCCATAATCTGGATTAATTAATTTAAAACATTTAGAATAACTTTTAAATTAAAATAAAGATAATGTTAAAGTAGTTAGTATTATTGGTTTGAGTAATATTACTGGTACAATTTAAAACATTAAAAAAATTTCTTAAATATGTCATAATTATGGTGTTTGGTTTCATTGTGATACAACACAATGGATTGGAAAATTTCCATTTGATGTTGTATAAATGGATATTGATAGTTGTTGTGCAAGTGCTCATAAATTTCATGGATGTAAGTAATCTGGATTTCTTTATGTAAAAAATCCAACTGATAAACGATTTCACAATATTATAACAGGCGGATCATAATAAAAAATACGAAGCGGAACAGAAGCTCTGCCATAAATATCATGTATGATTTGTTCAATGGATAAGGCATTAATTGAATATAAAAAAAATGAAAATAAAATTATTAAAATTAGGGATTATATTATTAATGAAATTACTAAAAAAATTCCTAATACAAAATTAGTTGGATTTCCTAAAAATTCACAATCAAATGCTCCCCATATAATTAACATTATATTACCATTTGAAACAAAATCTATGGTAGAATATTTGGGGTAAAAGGGAATATGTTTATCAGTTGGTAGTGCATGTTCAAAAGGAAACCCATCATAAGCATTATTAAAAGCTTTTAATATTTCAGAATAAGAATAATTAGGAAGTCTTCGTATTTCATTGTCACATATGAATTCTATGTGTGAAGCAAAAATACTAATTAAAAATATAATATTATATTCAAAAAAATGATCATTGTTTATATTCAATTTCTTTTTTAAAATATTTTAAACACATATTAAAACATATTTTATTTATATTAGAGTTCTTCCAATTCTTATTATGTTTATTAATGTTCTTTTTTTTCATTATTTAATTATTATTATAAATCGTTTTTTATTTTTTTCGTATAAAATAATTAATTTTCAAATTAATTATTTTCATTTAAAATAATTAAATATTTTTTACTTATTTCTTAATATTTCTTTTTTAAATCAAATAACTCATTTTATAAGTTAGATTTTTCTTTATTTGAAATGTATAACTTTTACTAAAATTATGTATTTTTTTTACTTATTTCTTAATTAATCTTTTTTTCATTAAGTAAATCATTTTATAATTTGGTTTTTTCTTTATCAAAACAATTTAACTTTTACTAAAATTATGTATTTTTTTTACTTATTTCTTAATTAATCTTTTTTTCATTAAGTAAATCATTTTATAATTTGGTTTTTTCTTTATCGACAATGTTTAATTGTTCCTGAATACAAGATGGTTATTATTTTATTTTATTTTTTTAAATAGTTAATTGTCTTGTTTGATTAACTAATTTTATTTTATTTAATCTTGTAATATATGGTGTAATTTCTTAAATAAAAGAAATATAATCTTTTTCAGAAAGATTATAAATATATTATTCAATATCCATTTTTGTCATTATTGTATATTATTGTATATTCTATAAAAATCAAATATATTATAAATATGTATATTATATTGTTATATTTGTTTATTTCAATTATTTGTTTTTAAAATAAATAAAATATTTCAAAATTTGAATAAAAATTGAAATAAACAAACTAAATTAAATATAAACAAAGACTTATAACAAAGACTTATAACAAAGACTTATAACAAAGACTTATAACAAAGACTTATAACAAAGACTTATAACAAAGACTTTATACAGATTTATTAAACAATAATTAACAATGGCTTCTACTGATAACAATAATAGACGTTCATACAACGCAGGGCGTGTAAGAAAATGCCCTCTTTGTAACATATAGTTTAAATTTAGCAAAAACTTTTGCGGAGTAAGATAACACATACAATCAAGAAATTGTAATTGTGATATCGCATAAGAAAACAGATTATAATATTTATAATCTGTTTGGAATACCGAAAGAGTATTTGAATCTTAATAACCAGAAACAATTATTATAGAAAATAACACAAACAATGATACAATAATATCAAATATTATTGATAATCAAAATGACATTTAAACTCGTGTTGAAAATCTTGAAGCGTTTTAAGATTAATAAATTTTAATTAATTAAAATGTTGAATAATCGTTAGAAAGTCTTAAAAATGATTTATATAGATAATTATTGGATATGCAAAAATCTGTGAATGAAACTGTATTAAAATTTACAAAAAAACGGGGTCCAACAATGCCATGTTCAATGGGTAATTCCAAAAGAGCAAGATATGATGACAATAACAATGGACATAGTGGATTTAACTATATTAATATTAAATTAAACTAAAAAAAATCTTGAATAATAATGAAAGATTTATTTTTTAATTAAAAATAAACATATTTTTATTTCATTTGATTTTTAGCATTGTATATATTGTGTATAATGTCTTCATATATTCTTTTGACATAAATTTTTATTATATATGTCAAATAATTTATAAATATTATTAAAAACTTATTTTGTCATTTTTTAAATTTAAATTTTTTTTTAATTTATTAAAATATCATTCATCAAGCAGAACATAATTCACACGCTTCTGGGTTTGCCCTACTACATGCATTTATTTCTTCTTATGAAGGTTTTGTATTATCATTTTTAACTTTTTTTTATGAAGAA
>JACCED010551112.1_pt1 | contig 12537 bp, 10 predicted proteins | sample 7455021 | NCBI WGS metagenome assembly JACCED01 (sample SAMN15323456, study PRJNA562643) | freshwater metagenome | isolation source: river surface water | place: USA:Blue River Watershed | collected 2017-08-19
AATTTGAATGCTGCAAAATGCGTGGTTTATCCCAATCCGGCCGCAAACAATGAATCCATCGAAATCATGGCCAATCAGTCCATCCACAAAGTGGAGTTGTTTGACATCAACGGCAAACTTGTGGCAACCGTGAACGGACAAAAACAGCAGCATTTGCATCTGCCCACACAAGACTTAAAAGCCGGCATGTTCATTGCTAAAATTCACTTCCAAAATCAAATTTCGACCCAAAAAATCATCATCAAATGAGAAAAATAATTTTAACCACAGCATTGGCACTCAGTTTTAACATCGCCAAAGCGGCGGGACCAGGTTTGGGTAGTTTACTTAACGGAATTGACGACAGCGGTTCAGGTAGCAACAATGCCGATGGGAGTGCCGGTGGCGCGGGCATACCTGTAGATGGCGGATTGACCTTCTTCATTGGTGGGGCAGTTTTATATGGGGCGAAGAAAATCAGAGAACAACGCAAGAAATAACTTGATCAAACAATTTGTAATACGATTTTCCATCTTTCTTGGTTCCTGGCTCATACTCAGCGAACTATTTCCACAGTGGGTGGTGGCAACGGACAACGCCATCACCCATTTTATTACTTATTCATCAGCGGGACTCCAAAACATACTTCATGGCACACACGTCACTGTTGGTAGTCCTAAAATACAACTGCCATGGTGCCTAATTGACAATCACCAGCAAGTTGTGAGAATTGGTGGTGCGTGCAACGGCAGAGACCTCTTACTCTTTTTCACTGCCTTTCTTTGGTCACTCCCCATCGGAACCTTTGAAAACAAAATGCTTTTCAGTTTCTTGGGTATCATATCTATCTTCATTTTTAATATTCTCCGCATTTACGGATTATTTCAAGTAGCCCTTGTTGCACCCGATTTCTTTGATTTTCTCCATAAATATCTGTTCCAAACGTTCATGTATATCGATATGTACATACTGTGGAGATGGTACATCAAATTCAGTCAGCGTCAAAATGCAATCGCGTAGGTGGTTTCTTTATTCATTATGGATTCTTGCATTTGTGATTGATTACATTGATCAGCGATACTTTTTCTATTTCTATAAAAGCACGCCATATACTTTCGCGGGTGTTACCTTCCATTTTAGTGTCTTACTCAGGTATCCTTTGGCTGCAATCAAGTGGTGGATCACCGCAAAATTGATTCCCCAGTGGTTTGAAAATTCATACAGAAAGATGGCTTTGATTTTCTTAGGATTATTGCTCTTAGACTCAATATTAGTTCTGGGAATTAAATATCAAATGAACCACTTAACCTCCGCTCACAGCCTTATTTACAGCATTATACGACTAAAACCTTTTAATAACTATTTTCTCGGGTTTTTAGCAGGATTAACCATTTTATACAAATTCAATCAAGCTTATGAAAATTCAAATATCAAAGGCTCAAAAGATTAAATTCTTCAAAGCGCTCTACGCCATCAATTTCATTGCATTTTTCCCTTTGCTCTGGTTCAGCTTCCTCTATTTAGCCATACAACAATTGGTAATGATTGCCCTTTTGTGGGGATCCTTCAGTCAGAAATCCAAAAAAGAAAGACGCAAAGAAGATCCTATAGCTAAATTCCCCATGGGAACCGTGTTGTTATTCTTCTTCCATTTGTTGGTTCTCATAGGCAGCCTCATCATCTACTTTGTTGCAAAACAAAACAGCGACGGAAGCTATCGTTTGTAGATTACATTCCACAAATCATTCTTAAAAACCACTTAATTTCGCATCATGAAAAATAAGTGGAATGTGATTCTTGCCGCCATCATTTTCGGGGGATGTTCATTGTTTTCAAATGGCATCAACGTATTTCCTGTCACTACAGATTTAGCCTTCGGTGCTCAAGTTGCCTCTGATATCGATAAAGAAAACAGCAAAAGTTTGCTTGATAGTGCATCCAACAGCGTTATTTACCGTTACTTATATTCCATCAGAGACAGTATCCTCAAAAACAATGAAATTGAGCACGAAAACAAATTTCCTTGGCGTATCAGAATCATTAAAGACGACCAAACCTTGAACGCCTTTTGCACCCCCGGAGGATACATCTATTTCTACACAGGAATATTGAAATATTTACAATCAGAAGATGAATTGGCCGGTGTTATGGGACACGAAATGGCACATGCCGCTAAACGCCACAGCACCGACGCTTTGACCCGTCAATACGGTGTCACCATCTTTACCCAGTTGCTGATTGACACTCAGTACCATGATCTATCGCAAATTGCTGCGGGTCTAGCGCTTTTGAAATACGGCCGAAAAGATGAATTACAATCCGATGAATTTAGTGTTCGTTGGTTGCACAACACCAGTTATAATCCCACAGGAGCTGCAGGTTTTTTTGAGCGAATGAACGCTTCTGGCGGACAAAGAGTGCCTGCATTTTTAAGTACTCACCCAGATCCAGGTAAAAGAGTAGAAAAAATACATGCTTTGCATAAAAAATTGGGTGGAAAATCAGGGAATAAATTCGAAGAGCGCTACAAACAGATGATGAAGTACATCTAATATTTAGCCAATCCCATCAAATACCGTAAAGCCGTTTTTATCACTCGTCCAGCAAATTCATAGTGCGATTCAGATCCTCCGGAAACGTAATACAAGGAGAATCTCGTTAATATCAAGCTTTTCAAGGAATAGCTCGCCGTTTTTACATATTCCAACCATTCTTCATCTAAAAGAGCTGCATGTTTTTTTGCATGTCCCTCGAAATCATCATTGGGCAAGTCCAAAAAGCTCAAAAACTCCATGATGTCGCGGTGAGGATAGTCGTTCATGCATAATTCCCAATCGTAAATCACGGGCTCACCGTTTTTCAAAATCATGATATTCCGAGAATTGAAATCATTGTGAATGACACAAATACGCGAACTAAGTGTAGAGAACTCAAGTTCCAATTGACTCAATTGTAACGATTCCAAACATCGAAAATCAACTTCGTCAAACTGAATATCTTTGCGAACGGAATCCAAAAACAATGCATTCAATCGTTGATAGAATTTCATTGCCTTCCAAGGCCGTTGCAGTGGAAACTCATTGGTGATTTCAGCTTTGAATTGAAGATTATGGAAATCATGAATCGCTTCAATACAAGCATCTATTTCATTGAAACTCCATTTATCAGGCTCATTCTCGCTGTTCAGAATCTTTGTTTCTGTTGGATGAATAAACTGTTGAAGAAGCAAATAGATTTCTCGCTTTTCATCTTGTTTGGTGCCGAATAATTTAGGGAAATAAGGATATTCAACCTCATTAAGCCATTGAGTCATTGAAACTTCTTTTAGATGGCATTTATCGAATTCTAGTTCTTTTCTGTCTTCCAAAATGGCAGCAGCTAAGACAGAATCAATTCCACTGGCTACCAAATGCAACCCTTTGTAAACTTCTTCACTTGTGGGTCTAGACTTCAATAGCACACGATCAACTTCGTTGATCTTCAGCAAATAATAGCCTTGTAACTTCGATGTGACCCGAGTGGTCAGCTGGGTTATGATACCGTTATCAAAATACTCGTGACTTTGCCACTCAATTTTTTCTACTTTTGATTTGTAGGAATCATATAAGCAGGCCTTCAGAAAATCAACATCCACTTCCGATTTCAACAACCAATCAACCGGTTTATTTCGTCCTAATTTTTGATGCGCTCGAGCAAATTCTCCACTAACAATGGCTCCAAAAGTAGAAATCTCTAACCCTAAAGCCGCACCTGCAATGATTCTAGAAAAACGCTGTAATTGACCACGGCCATGACAACCCATCATTTGAAGAGCTTCTTTTTGCTTGGGAAGATGAGTACCACCGCCCACAGTTCCAATCACTAAATTGGGAAACGTAATTTCAAAACAAAGTCCTTTTTGCGTCTTTTCAATATTCAAAAATGCCGTTGATGATTCATGTAAACACGCTGCATCTTGTCCAGTAGCCAAAAATATCGAAGCTAAGGCATTAGCTACATTAATATTGTAACCCACCATTCCTTCTTTTTCAGCAGCCTCTTTCGAAGGATGATAGAATTTGAGAAATTGATTTGAATCTACCCTTAATACATCTTTCAACACTTCGTCTGAAACCACTACCCTCGCCGATACTTTGCAACCACGCCCATGATCAATGTTGTACTGTGATATTTTCTTGTCGGCAGCGCCATTTCCTTCAATGACATAATCTAAAGGCACATGGGGATATAGCTTGCCAAACTCAGAAGCAATATGCAACAAAGCATGCCAAGTACAAGTAGTAGTCATATTTTGACCCGCTGCATCACCTGTTTGGTAATAAAACTTGGTATTTACATTAGATCCGGATACATGTGTTTTTATTTCGAGAAGCTTTGCGTGATTGCTGTAGGACTCAGCGACAGATTTAATTTCTTCAAAATGGGAGTTCAAATATTCAGCCAATAATTCAGCGTTTTGATTTGAATCCAAAATAAACAGGGGCGCCCGTAACATTCGTTGATAATGAAATTCGGACTCAAATCCTCCAGAAAGAGCAATTACGCGAGCTCCGCGATTCATAGAATAAACCAACGCTCCTTCCAACGTTGCGGCGGGCAAAAAAACAACTTCAGCTGGTGATTCTGCTAATTCTTTGTATGCAATAGGACCAACCAATCCTACGGGAATCTCAACACTTCCAATGAAAGATTCGATGTTATGATTGATTTCATCAAGGGGAAGTTGATGGCTGAAAAGTCGGGACAAGTCTAGGTGTAAGCCCCTCAAAAAATCTTGCCTAAACAAAACCGCTTGGCTTGTATTAAAACCTCTTCCTGGTACTTTTGGTGCCCTATCAAAAAAATGCCCCTCTGACATATCAATGAAGCAAATATATCGTGTAACTAGGCAATTGATTTACGATTTATCACAAATCGCGAACTTCAAATTACGGATTTTCGCAACTACCCTTATCTCGGGTGTCCAACAGCGCTTTCAATGAGGAAGCGTCTCATCCAATGGTTGTTGGTTGCGGTACCTGTCCAAGCTCCCACACCAAAATAATTTCCACCAGCGGAAAAAGAACCAATGTAAGAAGTACCAATGAAGGTCCCATCGATTTTAATATCTAAAAAACGAGTACCGTCGAGGTTGTTACCGAAGAACAAATCAACCGACTGCCAAACAGAATTATCAGTAGGATCTATGGGCGCAAAACTATTGAGTTGGGTGCCATTTTTGTAAACATAAATAGCATTGGTGTATTCATCAAGAAAAACAGAAATACCACTTGCAGAAGCACTGTGAGTGGCTGAACTTCCAATGGCAGTGCTGTTCGCCCCAAAAAATATCCAGGTTCCATCGCCACCATTTGTGACGCTTCCTGCGTACAAATTAGCAGCAATATGCAATGGTTTGCTCCAATCAATGGTTTGTTGCCAATAGATCTTGCCGTTTTGATTTGCTGAATTGGGTGTAAGTTGAATATATCCCGTAGTATTTGAAGCGTTGCCAACAAAAGTAGCTGCAGGAGATAATGATGTGGGATTCCCGAGTGTCCAGTTCCATTCCATTACACCAGGGCTCGTGGTTTGATCTTCAAATCGCACCCAAGCCGTTCCGTTCCAATAGTAATACCCAGGAGTAACGTTGTTAGGATAAGACCCTGCAGTAGCAGTATTGTATACCAACATGGAAGTAGTTGGCGATGTCAAAGGGGAAGCAGAAGTCAAAGAAGTCAGTGCCACTCTCGACAACAAAACACCCTTTGTGCTTGAAGTAACATCTAGCTGAGCTGAACTAGAAGGTGTTGTGGTTCCTATTCCTACTTGCGCAGTTAAATTGCATAATGGCGCGGTGAACAAGGCAATTATAGATAAGAATTTAAGCGGATCCATAGTATTATAAGTTTACAAATTTACAAACAAAATGGTTTACTTAAAATCAATAATCTACATCAATTTTTTATTCTATATTTACGCTAACCTCAAATTACGGAAAATCCGTAATTCAAAGTTGTGTATTTGCGTTTATCCTTTTTGTACAATAACCAAAACTGCATAGATTCGCCAACTTATTGAAAACCAAATTCAACCTCATGAACCAACATCTACCGCTATATTCCCGCTTTTGGACCTACCTAAACGAACGATTTCCACTTCACTCACACGGAATTTTAATAGCAGCATTTAGTTTTAGCGCTATTGGTTACTCCCGATTATGTCAACAATTGCCTCATTTTATTGACCTTAAGCCCTTTTTAGTTTGTATCTTCAACACCGTTTCTCTGTTTTTTCTTCTTCGTGTGTTCGATGAACACAAAGACGCTGAAGACGATGCAAAATTCAGATCGGAATTGCCCGTTCCACGCGGACTTATTTCGCTCAAAGAACTACGCAACATTGGCTTGACCGTATTTGTTTTTCAACTGATTATTAGCGCTGTTACCTTTCCTAAAATGCTTCCACTTTATGCAGTGGTTATCGCTTATTTATTGCTCATGGGAAAAGAATTTTTCATGGCTGACTGGCTTAAAAAACACCAATTCTGGTACGTCACCAGTCACATGATCATCATTCCACTTATAGATATTTATGCGTCTGGTTACGATTGGCATTTGAGTCAACATCCAGCACCTTTCGGATTGATATACTTTTTTGGTGTTTCCTTCTTCAATGGAATTGTGCTAGAGCTCGGTCGGAAAATCCGTGCACCCCACGATGAAAAACCAGGAGTTCAGACGTATTCCAGCATGTTGGGATTGTATAAATCAGTCTATCTGTGGATAGCAGTCCTTTTTGCAACTCTAGTTCTCGCTTTGTTTGCCGCAGAATTTGCAACACTTCCAACGGGTGTGTTTACCGCGCTTTGTGTTTACTTTGTTTTGACCTTGTTGGCCGCCGTTTGGCACCTTAAAAAGCAAAGTTCTGCTTCTGCTAAAATCATTGAAATTGCCAGCGGAGCTTGGACCATACTCATGTATTTAACCCTTGGCGGTATTCTAACCATTACTCACATTTTATGAGTAAATTCATTGATATCAATAGTCCGTTAGAAATTCAATTCAATCAAATATACACTGGTGGCAAAGGATTTCACCTATTGCAACTTGCTCGACACGGATTTCAAGTTCCTGAATTCATCATTTATAACGCGTCCGAAACATCCATCAAAACACCCTTGAATCTAGATGAAATTCAACTCATCAAAGAATCACTGGGCTTTCCTCATAGGGTATCGGTAAGATCTTCGGCTCTTGGTGAGGATGGATTTTCACACAGTTTTGCTGGACAATTTCTCACTGAGCTCAATGTTTCTTGGGAAACCCTTAACGATAGCATTGAACGCGTTTGGAACTCCCTCAACCGCACCGAAATCAAAACGTATTGCAAAGAACACGGAATCAATGTCCCAAATAAAATTTCCATCATCATCCAAACCATGCTCCAACCTGACTTTTCAGGCGTTGCATTTGGTGTAAATCCGGTGAATGGACACCGCAACGAAATGATCATTACGGCAGCCCCGGGTCTTGGTGAAGCGTTGGTGAGCGGGGCCGTAAATGGCGATACTTTTGTTGTGAAGGATGACTCGGTTGAATGTATTTCAGGCGAAGCCGCATCCCCAGAAACACTTAGCACTGAACAGGTAGTTGCCGTGAGCGAACAACTCAAACGGCTCAAAAAACTATACGGGAAACCACAAGACATTGAATTTTCTTGGGTCAAAAATGATTTGTATCTACTTCAAACAAGACCGGTAACTTCCTTAGATAAATTGGCTGATACCGGGGCAGAGATGATTCTCTGGGACAATTCAAATATCATTGAATCTTACCCCGGCGTAACCACCCCTTTGACGTTTAGTTTCATCATCAAAATGTATGAATCCGTCTATCTGCAACTTTGTAGATTGTTGGGAGTAAGTGAAAAAGACTTAAGTGAAAATGCTGCCGTTTTTTCAAATATGTTAGGCCTAATTGAGGGAAGAGTTTACTACAATTTATTGTCGTGGTACAAAGCGTTGGCGCTGCTTCCCGGATATCATTTGAACGCAGAGTTCATGGAAAAAATGATGGGGGTCAAAGAACGATTTGAATTGAAAAATCTGCCTCAGAGAAATAAGCTAATTGAGCGCCTAAGAGTTTTGGTCATGGTTAAATCTATAATATCCAATCTCAAGGCTTTGCCCAAAATGCGAATCAAATTTCAAAGTGATTTCCAAAAAGAATTAGACCGATTCAATGCCATCTCCTTGGATGAAAAAAACGCATTTGAACTGATGGAACTCATGATTGATTTCCAAAGCACACTTCTTAAAAAATGGAAAGCCCCCTTGGTGAACGATTTTTACGCTATGATTTACTTCGGCTTACTTCAAAAAACCGCCGAAAAATATGGCTTACCTCCCGGAATACACAACGACCTTTTATGCGGGGCCAGCGATATTATTTCTACTGAACCCATAAAACGGATGAAAGAAATCAGTAAGGCCGTTGTACAATTTCACACCCTTGAAAATGCATTTCTTATTGAAACTCCAGAACAAATTCTGAGGTTGATCAATGAACCTAATTATGAACCGGTGCAAAAACTCTTCGATGCCTATTTGAATCAATTTGGCGACCGAACCGTGGGCGAGTTAAAATTAGAAACCATCACATACAAACAAGATCCTACCGCCCTGATTCAATTGATCCAATCCTACATAAGACAAGGAGTTGGGCATTCTGAAAATGTGAATGAACGAGTGGATCTCAAAATGCGTAAAAATGCAGAAGAAAAAGTAGGTCACATTTTGAGTGGAAAGCCTTTCAAAAAATGGTTCTTCCGCTATTTACTGAAGCGCACTCGCATATTGGTGAGTGCAAGAGAAAACCTACGTTTTGAACGAACCCGAGGATTTGGAAAAGTACGCGAAATCTTCTTGGCTATGGGCAATCAATTCTTCAGTGAGGGCATTTTGGAGCATCCCAGAGATATTTTTTACCTAACCCAAGAGGAAATCTTCGACTTCATCAAAGGCACATCGGTAACCCCAGAAATTTCAGAATTGGTATCCTTCCGCAAGGAAAAATTTGCAAAATATGAAACCACAACCACATCTGAACGCATCAGAACTTACGGAGCAGTTTACCACGGAAACTCGTTCTCACAAGAAAAATCAACATCCCTTGACGGAGAAGATCTGAAAGGCATTGGTTGTTGCCCAGGAATTGTAAAGGCAAAAGTACGTGTTGTTTTAGACCCAAAAGAGGTGAGCGATTTAAACGGTGACATATTGGTAACCGCCTCCACTGACCCCGGGTGGGTAACACTATTCCCCACGGCTTCAGCCATCATTGTAGAACGAGGTTCACTGCTCTCGCACAGTGCCATCGTGTCTCGTGAATTAGGCAAACCCTGCATTGTAGGTGTGACCCATCTTTTATCAAAAATCAAAACCGGCGACTGGGTAGAGATGGATGGTTCAACAGGACAAATCAAAATAATCAAATAAATTGAATGGCGGAGCAATCTGAACTCAATATATCTCAAAAAGCCTCGTTCGATTTCATCCGATATGCCACAGTTTGGGAAGACCCCGTGGTACTTCTTCAGGCGCTCAACATCCAAAAAAATGACCAGGTTTTGAGCATCGCTTCTGCCGGAGATAATTGCTTCAGCTTATTGATGGCAGACCCAAAATTGATTGTTGCAGCCGACATCAATCCCGTTCAATTGCAACTCACGGAGCTTAAAATCAAAGCCATTCAGGTGCTTTCTTACCCAGAAGTTCTTGCTTTTTTGGGATATTCATCCGAGCCAAATCGTGCGGAATTATTCAATAAAATTGAGCCCCACCTCTCAGAAGAAGCCGCTCGTTATTTTAGAAATTCCCTTCCCACTTGGGAAAAAACTGGCATTATTCATCAAGGAAAATTCGAAAAATACTTCCAAATTTTCTCCAGAAAAGTACTGCCCCTGATTCACAGTTACAAAACCATTGAACAATTACTCACTCCCAAATCGGAACATGAGCAACGCCAATTTTTCCTCCGCCATTGGAACACCTGGCGTTGGCGATGGTTGTTCAAATTATTCTTCAGTCGTACCGTTATGGGTTGGTTGGGCCGCGATCCAGAATTCCTAAAACAGGTAGAAATTCCCGTTTCAGAATTCATCTTAAGGCAAGCAGAAATACACCTCAGCTCCAGTCGGGCCGCACAAAATCCGTTCTTAAGATACAACCTAACAGGCAGTTTTGGCGCTCTTTTACCGCATTACCTTCAACCTGAAAACTTCGAATTCATCAAAGACAGAATTCACCGAATTTCACTGTTTCATGGCTTCGCCGAGGATGCGATAGCTCACTACGGTCATTTTCACGCCATGAACCTGAGCAATATCTTCGAGTACATGAATTCCGAAGAATTCCAACGAACTGCCCAAAAATTAACGGCAGGCCTTTTCCCAGGCGGACGATTGGCCTATTGGAATCTCATGGTAAAACGAAGGTGCTCTGAGGTTGTTACTGACTGCACAGAACAGACCAATCTCATGTCCGAGCTTCGGCTCAAAGACAATGGCTACTTTTACAGCACCATTGTATCCGATGTTTTTCTTAAATCTTTTGACTTTGGAATTTATCGGCTCAATTCAGATACTCTTGCAGTGGGTTATCCTTCAAATGAGGGAAGCAATTTTAATTTAACCGAGCAACTCAAAGCCCTTACACTATGGGCCCAAAATGAGGGATTCAAACACCTAATAGGCCCAATGAATGGCAGCACTTGGGAAAATTATCGTTTAAAAACCTCTTCCCGACGCATTTTTTTGGGGGATCTCCCATATCAGCCACAAGTTGTAGAAAGCTTTGAAAGTGCAGGATTTAAACCCATAGAAAGATACGTGAGTACCCAGATGCATGAAATTCCAGGTAGTATTTCCAGATTGGATGAACGAAAAAACCAACTAGAGAAACAAGGAATCAAATTCCGACACTTGAACATGGATTCTTGGGAACAAGAACTTCAAAAAATCCACGAACTCAGCCTCGTGGCTTTCCAAAAAAACCCTTACTACACTCCCATTCTTTGGAAAGACTTCTTATTAAAGTACAACGAAATCAAACAAACCATTAACCCACAATGGGTACTTTTGGCAGAATTGGAACAGAATTTGCAGGGATTTGTCTTTGCCTACTCGGATCTTGAAAATAATTGCATCATCATGAAAACTGTTGCCCGTAAACCCGACTTTAGGCTTGGTGGATTGGGATTGGTGATGACCGATATTTTACAACAAAAAGCTAAAACCATAGGCATTTTTCAAGTTGTTCACTCATTCATGCATCAAGACGCGGCATCTCTTAGATGCTCAGAATCTTTGGAAGCTGAAATCATTTCTGAATACCATCTGTACGGAATAGAATTCTAAATTGTCAAACATCATTCATATCGCAAAAACCCTGAGGAATGGAAATATCATGGAGCATTTCCATGCTGCCGCGATCATGAATTCAAATCGCCTTGCCATTGCCGATGAACATTCGCAAGTAACCTTTGATGAATTAAGACATAAAATTGAAAACGCTCATTCGTTATTTATGGAGCGTGGCCTTAAATCCGGCGACCGTGTTTTGGTCTTTGTACCCATGAGTATTGATTTATACATCAGCGTTTTAGCTCTGTTTCAAATGGGCTGCACTGCTGTTTTCATTGATGAGTGGGCCAAATTAGACCGTTTAAAAAAATCATGTCAAATAGCTGATTGTAAAGGGTTTATAGGCATTCCCGTGGCGGCTTCTTTGGGATTCTTGATCCAGGAAATTAGAGAAATCCCCATCCGCATGACCACGCGAGAAATTCGACATGCAAAAAAGAGCCATTTCCACGATTTAGTTAAAATAGATAGCTCAAACGAAACCGCGCTCATCACTTTCACTACGGGCAGCACAGGCACACCCAAAGCAGTAAAACGCAGCCATGAAATTCTCCATCAACAGTTTTTATCCCTCCAAAACACCATACAAACCCGCGATGACACAGTAGACATGCCGGTGTTACCCATTGTTTTAATGATTAATTTAGGGTTAGGGGTCAGCAGCGTAATCGTAAAATGGAGCAGCAAAAAGCCTTACGCACTGAAGGCAAAAAAGATTATCAAAACCATACAACAATTTAGGATCAATCGCATCATTGCATCCCCTTATTTCATTGATCAACTTTGCATTAAGAGCCTTACTGAAAATATTTCTCCAAAATTAAGTTCGGTGCGCGAAGTCTTCAGCGGAGGTGCACCGGTTTTCCCATCTGAGGCCAAATTATGGCTCACTGCATTTCCAGACTCTAAAGTTGAAATTGTGTACGGAAGCACCGAGGCGGAACCTATTTCAAGCATCAATGCACGTAAACTCATACAAACCATCGACTCCACTTTTGAGGATGGGCTTTGTGTAGGAAAAGTTGAATCTTGCACACAAGTTAAAATTCTGAATCTAAAAACTCAGGAAACTCTCAAACCCGGAGAAATCGGGGAGATTGCGGTTGCAGGAAACCATGTTGTAAAAGAGTATTTTGGTCCTGATTCTGCTGCTCA
>JACCED010337050.1_pt1 | contig 12535 bp, 13 predicted proteins | sample 7455021 | NCBI WGS metagenome assembly JACCED01 (sample SAMN15323456, study PRJNA562643) | freshwater metagenome | isolation source: river surface water | place: USA:Blue River Watershed | collected 2017-08-19
AGATTCTTATCAACCTATTGTTAAAAGATTTATTGACGAAGACTAATGATTGATCTAACAAAAACCCCGAAATCACAAGGCTACGTTTTCCCAGCAGAATGGGAGCTCACCATCAGTACCAGCCTTACGCATAATGCTAAAACCTGGAACAGACTTCAAAAAATCAGCGCCATCGTGCGCTGGCAATGGTTGACGCGGAACCTTAGGATCTAACTCGATTGTTGTTGGCGTGGTCATTGGTGCCGCTGTAACAACCACATCATTCAACACAGCTGCAGTCGCAAATGTGTTTGACGTCAACATAGACGCAACTGCTGCAATAGGGGTTAATTTAATTAACTTTATTAATTTTTTCATGAATCACTCGCAATATTTTTTGATAGCGCGCAAAAGCGCTGATACCAGCACTAAATATCTAGTGCCGAACTAAAAAATTAAGCGAGTACTGGAGGTGCTCTAGAGGGGAGCGATACCCAAGCAAATAATGGCTTAGGTGATTGATAGAAAAGCTGAGGATATAACTGATGCGACTCTGGCTTAGCAAAGCTCAAAGTGCTATTAACAGGCAAAGCATAAGCGCCATGCACAATACAAAATGGGCAATGCTCATTGGCTTTTTTGGTTTCTTGATCTTGATGAGCACCAAGCATGACGGTCATCTTGCTGCCTGTTGCAGTACAAACCTCAACAGCAAAGCCTTTGCCATACTGAACCACTGAAATAGCCTGAGAAATTGATGGTGCAAGGGATCCCGTGAAGACAGCTAGGATAGCTATCCACTGGATGAATTTGCGTTTAATCAAGTAGCCCATGTGGCGTGATTTTATATGAATTGGTCAATATTCATATTTTTTGCTGACTTATTGATCTATGTCCTACCTGTTTGTCAGTCAAAATAAGGTTTATTGCCCTATCATTAGAAGATGTCTTCCGATCGCAGAATTGCACTTTTTGCTGACCTACATAGCAACCTAGAGGCTTTTGATGCCTGCCTTGAGCATGCTCAAGCACAAGGTGCTACTGAATTTGTATTTTTAGGTGATTTAGTGGGTTATAACGCCGACCCTATTGCCATTGTGGAAAAAGTTGCTGAATTAGTTGATAAAAATAAAGCTGTCGCCTTAATGGGTAACCATGATGAGGCAGTCTTTAAAGATCACTCCACCCGAATGAATGCACATGCTTGGGCGGCTATTCAGTGGACACGCAACCAACTCTCTGATCAGCATGTTTCTTTTTTAAAAGAATTACCACTCATTCATAAAGATGAAGATATTTGCTACGTGCATTCATCTGCTTCTAAACCAGAAAATTGGTCCTATGTTGATAGTGGCTTAGCTGCTTGGCACTGTGCTGAAGCAGCGGGTACAACCTATACATTTGTAGGCCATGTTCATGACTCCACTGTTTACTATCAAAGTAGTGTTGGTAAATTAGTTCGATTCCACCCTCACCCTGGTGAGCCCGTGCCCATTTCTCGCCATAGAAGATGGGTTTCAGTAACTGGCTCAATGGGGCAGCCTCGAGATGGAAATCCTGCTGCTGGATATGCTCTATTCCAACCTGATGAAGAGAGTATTACTTTTCATCGCGTTGACTACGATCATTACAAGGCTGCAGAAAAAGTTCATAAAGCTGGCTTGCCTGATGAATTAGCCAATCGTTTGTTAACAGGTAAATAAACAACTTACTTCATGGCCATCAATAAAACTATCGAGTCTATTAACGATATTTTCCAAGAAGGAAAAGAGATCGATGGTTTTTTAATCGGTGAAGAGGTTCACAGAGGTGGCATGGCTGTTTTATATGAGGCCACCAAAGAAGGTATTGAATATCCTATCCTTTTAAAAGTGCCGCGTGTTGGCCGAGATCAACCAGTTGAAAGTTTGATTGGGTTCGAGACAGAACTCACCATCATGAAAGCACTTAAAAGTCCTTATGTACCTCGCTTAGCTGGCGCGGGCAATATGGCAAAAAAACCATATATCGCCATGGAGCGCTTAGATGGCCGCCCCCTAGATCAAATCATTGAAGAACAAGGTGGCAAATTAAGCGACATTCAACAGACGATTGATATTGTTTCTAATGTGGCTCTTGCGATTGCTAGTCTTCATGCACAAGACATCATTCACTTAGATTTAAAACCTGAAAATATTTTAGTCACCAAAGATAACAAAGTGGCGATTATTGATTTTGGTTTAGCTCACCATACTCACTATCCAGACTTATTAGTTGAACAAATGCGTAAGGGTGTAGGTTCAGCTCCCTACATAGCGCCAGAACAAGTGATGGGTATCCGCAACGATTGGCGCAGCGACATCTTTGCAATGGGCACTATTCTTTATGAAATGCTGACTGGAGAACTTCCATTTGGCAGCCCTAGCACCATCAACGGCCTCAAGAAAAGAATGTGGAGCGAAGCATTACCTCTTCGCGCCATCCGCAAAGAAATTCCGCCATGGTTACAAGAAGTTGTTCTGCGATGCATGGAGCCATTAGCAGCGAATAGATATCAAAGCGCTACTCGTTTGCGCCAACTTCTCAAATCTCCTGAGAGCGTTCAACTAACGGCAAGATCTGAAAAACTGTATCCCAATAGCGCTTGGGATAATATGAAGCGCTGGTTTAGAGCTGCCGGATATGAGCCATCATCATGCCCCAAACCTAGCTCGGCACTTGAAAGTGCCCCGCTGATTATTGCCGCTATCGACACGCGTCAAAATGATGACGTATTAAGGGAGCGCATGCAAAGTACTGCTATGCATTTACTGCAAGCCTATCCAGAAAGTCGCTTGATTTGCTTAAGCACTATTTCAAGTACGCCTACATTTGAAGGCAACGCAGAATCAGAGACAGCATCTGGCATTGTGCGCGGTCATTTGGTTCAGTTGATGGATTGGGCAAAACCACTAAAAATGTCAACAGAACGCGTTTCATTCCATGTACTAGAGGCAATGGATCCTGCCTCAAGAATCGTTGAGTTTGCAGAAGATAACCACGCCTCGATGATTCTAATTGGAGCATCTCATAAGATACCTACCAAGGTAACGCCATGGCGCACATCCATGACAAAAATTGTCGAAGAAGCACCTTGCAGCGTTCATATTGTTAGAAGTTAGTAGTTCTAGTTAGCTTTAAGAGTATTTCTGAGCTTAACTTCCTGATAGCCAGGCATCTTCTTCGCCTCTTTTCTTAATACACGAATCAGCTCACTCACAGCACTGCGCTTGACCATCTGTGGCGACATGGCTAAAAAATAAGTTTCATCACCCAAACTCAAGAAATCTAAGTCATGCTCTAGAGCAACACTCTTGAGCCCCAAGCCAACGTCTGCAGTTCCTGCCAAAATAGCTGTTGCTACCGCAGAGTGAGTGAATTCTTCTCGCTGATATCCTCTAATTTTTTTAGCAGGTAATTGTTGCGCCTCCAACAATCTATCTAAGAGTAGACGAGTTCCTGCCCCCTTTTGTCGATTAATAAATCGAACCTCGGGACGTGCCAAATCTTTTAAATGAGTGATGCCTAAAGGGTTATTTTTTTGAACCATTAATCCTTGGGTACGACTCATTACAGGATAGGCTTGAATACCCTGAGAAGATAAGCGCTCACGCACTCCTTGAATACTCTCATCATCTGGAACATGAAATCCAGCCAAATCAGCATCACCAGAAAGTAACCGTTCTAAGGATTGTCCTGATCCCATTGTTCTCAATTCAAAGGCTTCGCTGTCCTGAATAGCGGTCTCTAGGATGGGGTCATTACTGGCACAAATTAACCATTTTTGATGATCAAAATTTTCTAATTCATCTAGACGAGCCTGAAAAATGGCTTCTTGTTTTTCATTGATCGAGGCGTATTGAAGCTCAACACCTTCAACAATTTTTAACAAAGTACTGGCGGCCTCAGTGAGGGAAGATCCATGTCCTTTCACACTCAGAAGTAATCGACAGCCTAATGACTTTTCAACACCCTTTAACTTATTCCATAAAGTTCGATATGAAATATCCATTGAATCAGCAGCAGCCTGCAATGATCGACCGCTTTGAACACCGCGTAATAGGTCTGCGGCCCAAGATAGATCTACCGAATCCTTTGAATTTGATACTTTTTGATGAATCGAAATTGCTGGTTTTATTTTAATTCGCATATGAAATTAATTACATATTGATAATAACTAGATGATTGTTGATGATATAGCTAAATTAAACAAGGAGACAATATGAAACGCCGTCATTTACTACAAATAGGTCTTACGTCACTGCTCATGGCATCCACCATTGGCATGGCTCAGGCTCAAAAATCCATCACAGTATCTTCAACGACCTCTACAGAGCAATCAGGTTTGTTCACACATATTCTTCCAGTATTTCAGAACAAAACAGGTATTCAAGTAAAAGTTGTTGCAGTAGGTACTGGTCAAGCTCTAGACATTGGCAGACGCGGAGATGCTGATGTTGTGTTCGTTCATGACAAGGTTGCAGAAGAGAAATTCGTCAGCGAAGGATTCTCAAGCAAGCGTATTGAAATCATGTACAACGATTTTGTTTTAATTGGCCCTAAATCAGACCCTGCCAAGATTAATGGTGGCAAAGATATTGCAGTAGCTCTTCAAAAAATCATGAAGTCACAATCCAACTTTGTTTCACGTGGCGATAAGAGTGGCACACATGCTGCCGAATTACGTTACTGGAAAGTAGCAGGCTTGGAAGTTTCAGCCGCAACACCATGGTACAAAGAAACTGGTTCAGGCATGGGTCCTGCTCTTAATACTGCTTCAGGTCTTAATGGATATATTCTTTCAGATAGAGCGACTTGGTTAACCTTCAAGAACAGAGGTGACCTAACTATTTTGGTACAGGGCGATCCAAGATTATTTAATCAATATGGCGTGATGTTAGTTAGCCCAGAAAAACATGCTCATGTTAAAAAAGCTGAAGGACAGGCTTTCATCGACTGGATAGCATCCAAAGATGGTCAAGAAACAATCGCCTCATATAAAGTTAATGGCGAGCAATTGTTCTTCCCTAACGCCAAAAAATAACCCTAAAGTATTAAAAGCATTAAGCTTGTCAGATGTACTCTTCCTTTAGCGATGCTTTTCAACTTTTAGAAACACTCGATGCCAAGCTTCTTGGCATCGTTTTCATTTCTTTAAAAGTTAGCCTAACAGCACTACTGATTGGTAGCATCGTCGGCATTCCCCTAGGTTCCTTGATTGCAGCTCGCCAATTCCCAGGAAGGGAAGTTGTTGTCATCATCTTAAATAGCTTAATGGGAGTGCCCACCGTTATTGTGGGTGTTGTTATCTATCTATTACTATCGCGAACAGGCCCCTTAGGAGACTTAAACTGGCTCTTCACGACCAAGGGCATGGTCTTGGCTCAAACCTGTCTGACAATCCCTTTAATTGCAGCTCTAACTCGACAGATCATTGAGGATACCTGGCAAGTTCACGGCGAGACACTGACAGCTCTGCGCTTAAGACCCTTGGCTAAAATAAAATGGCTGATCTGGGATGCTCGTTTTTCACTCTCTATTACTATTCTGGCTGGCTTCGCCAGAGCTATCTCAGAAGTCGGCGCAGTCATGATTGTTGGTGGCAATATTGATCAAAGCACCAGAACGATGACAACAGCAATTGCACTTGAAACAAGTAAAGGTGATCTTCCCTTAGCCTTGGCTCTTGGACTTGTACTGCTTGCTGTTGTTCTTTTTGCAAACTTTGTCATATTTTTAATTAAGTTGCTTGCGGAGAGACGCTATGGTTGATGCTCTAGACAAGCAAATAGAACTACGAAATATCCAGATCATTAGAAATCAAAAAACTATTTTGACTGCTAATATTTCAGTACCTCTCGAGGGGATTACGGCCATTATTGGCCCCAATGGTTCTGGCAAAACAACTTTTTTGAAACTAGTACATGGTCTTATCGATTTCGATTCTGGAAATTACCTTCCTGGAGCGGATCAATTACGTTCAGCACTGGTGTTGCACCACACCCCTCTCATAAGAGCCAGCGTTAGAACTAATTTAGCCATCATTAGAGATACTGAAGGTATTCACCCTATCAGTGATGAAGATATTGATTTAGCACTGGCTGATGTCGGCTTATTAAACTTGGCTGAGCAATCTGCGCTGAAATTGTCTGCAGGCGAAAGGCAGCGCTTAAGCCTTGCAAGAGCAAAGCTTCAGAATTCAAGAACAATCCTATTAGACGAACCAACTGCAAATCTTGACCCGAGCTCCACTGACCAAATGGAAATCATCATTAAAAAATTGGCAGGTCAAGGCAGCTCGATCATCTTTACATCTCACAACTTAGCCCAAGTTGAAAGACTTGCTAAACAAATTATTTTTATCTCAAACGGATCTTGCTCTGAGGTCATTGATAAAGATGTCTTCTTTAAAAATCCGCCTTCAAAAGATGCTGAAAGCTTTCTGCATCATGAATTAGGTTGGTTATAAAAGACTTTCATTATCCCCACTGACATAGCAGTCCCCATAAGGATAATGACACCGCCTGCGATCATCCTAAGAGTGATTGATTCATTTAAAAATAACTCACCTAATAGCATTCCAAAAACTGGAATTAAAAAGGTCGATGAAATGGCTTTAGCAGGCCCAATCTCCTCGATTAATCTAAAGTACAGGACATAAGCATAAGCAGTTGAAAATGCTCCCAGACCTAATACAGCCAACCAGGCATTGAATGAAATGGGTGCTTCAGGCCAAAAATAATAGGCTAAAGGCAACAGCAAGAATGCCCCCATCAACATACTGCCAAATGTCATCTTTAATGGTGATAAATCAGCGCAATATTTTTTAATGTAACTGGCTGAAGCCCCATAAGATAAGGTCGCCACTAATACAGCGATAGGGTTAAGAATCTGCCCAGAAAAATGGAAAGCAGTGCTGTCACCAACCAAAACAAATACTCCAAATACACCAAGTAGAAGACCCAGCATTTGCCACTTAGACAATTGTTCTCGAAGCCAAATATAAGCCACGAGACTCCCCCAGATAGGAGCTGTTGAATTTAGTATGGCACCCATACCAGCTGTTAAGTTCGCCATAGCAAAAGCAATCAAGCAAAATGGAAGTGCTGAATTAAAGATTCCCACCACCATTAACCGGCGCCACTCATTACCCTGAATCATTAAATGAGTACGTCTTGCAGGATGTAGAAATAAGAACAGGCCAATAAGAATCGCTGCAATCAGTAAGCGCAACTCAGCAATCAAAACAGGACCAAATTCATCAATAGATAATCTAATGAATAAATAGGATGCGCCCCATAAGGCCCCTAAAGAAGTTAAATGCAGGATGTTTTTCAAACTCATCTGATGATTATCAACGATGAGCTTGAGTGAATTGATAGAAATAAAAAATGCCGCGAAAGCGGCATTTTTAGGGACTGAGGCTTACTTTTAAGATAAATCTTCTAAAAATGAAGCTAATGTCTCAGCAGGCAAAGACTCCACGTGCGAAGGATACTCAGGATGGTCACAACCAACCTTCATTTGCGCACCAGCCTTGAGGGATTTCTTCATAGCCTCTGTTAATTCAAATCTTAAAAAGTGAACTGATGATGTTTTATCAGCAGTTGAACGCTCTAAATCTTCATTAGCAATGGCATAAACACGTGGCTGACCTTCTACCTCAATGAAAATACGATGCTCAACACCAACCAACTTAGCCAATGCGATCTTTCTATCGGCTTCGTTGACGTACTCAAGCTTCATAGTGACCTTGAAGTTTGAGCCATCAGGAGTCAAAGGATTGTAGGTATCCAATTCATCCTGAATACCCTCATCTTCAAAGATTTTCTCAACACGCAACATTTCTTGGATTTGATACTGCATCAATAATTTGTTTTCAAAAATCAAATTAAGATGCTCACCAAGAATAACTGTCCTTTTTTTTCGTTCAGCAATCACTCGCTGGCGCATTTCTGGACGGGCCTTATAGTAAGCCTCTAATGTTAACAACTCTTCTCTTTTAATTTTATTCACTACTGTCTCCATCTGTACCACTCCTAATTTTTTTGATCACAAACCATAAGCCTTGGCTAAAAGAGCAATCGGGTGAGCCATTTGTGACTTCTTCAAGCCATTCTCTTCCATACCTTGCTCAATATGATGTCCTGCTAACTGACAGTCAGAACTAATAAAGTCAGGTTCTGTGCTGGCCATGTTTTTGAATACCGGCTTACCAATTTTCATAGCTGTCTTGTGGAACTCTTTTTTAACACCCCAAGTACCGGCATGGCCTGAACAGCGCTCAACCACATTCACTTCTGTACCAGGGATCATTTGTAGTGTTTCAGCAGTTTTCTTGCCCACGTTTTGGACTCTTAAATGACATGGCACGTGATAGCTAACCTTACCTAACTCAACCTTGAAGTCTGTTTTAAGCAAGCCATCTTTATTACGTGCAATAAAGTACTCAAACGGATCCCACATAGCATCTTTAACTATCTGTACATCTGCTTCATCTGGGAACATAAGAGGTAGCTCTTGCTTAAACATCAACGTGCAAGATGGAATAGGCGTCACAATGGCATAACCTTGTTTAGCCAATTCAACAAGCTGCGGAATATTGATGTTCTTGTTCTTCTCTACAGACTCTAGATCACCCAACTCTAATTTAGGCATGCCACAACAAGCTTCTTTTTCAACAAGCTTGTATGGAATTTCGTTATGAGCCAATAGTTTTAGAAGATCCTGACCAATACCTGGCTCGTTGTAATTAATGAAACAAGTTGAATAAACAGCGACCTTACCTGGTGTTTTTGCACCCTCTTTAACTGGCCATGCAGCTGATTCTTTCGCTACCTGTTTAAATGTTTGAGGAGCATAACTAGGAATCCATGCATCCTTATCAACCCCCAAAGTTGCTTCCATCACAGAACGCATCACCTTAGTACTGTTAACGGCGTTCACTGTTTGCGTAACAATAGGAATACCTGCAAAGCTTCCTAATTTATCTGTTGAAGATAAAACGTTATCGCGGAATGTTGTTTCACCTTTTTGATGCTTAATTGCTTTTGCTCTCAACATCAAATGTGGAAAATCCAAATTCCAAACGTGTGGAGGCGTGTAAGGACACTTGGTCATGTAACAAAGATCGCACAAGTAACACTGGTCAACCACCTTGTCATAGTCTTTCTTATCGACACCGTGAACTTCACCATCGTCAGTGGCATCAACAAGATCAAACAAAGTTGGGAAAGAACCACACAAGCTAACGCAGCGACGGCAACCATGACAAATGTCAAAGACTCGCTCCATCTCTGCGTTGAGTTTTTCTTCGTTATAGAAGTCAGGATTTTTCCAATCTAAGGCGTGCCTTGTTGGAGCTTCTAAATTTCCTTCTCTCTGACTCATGGCGATTTTCCTATTTTTATAGTTGGTATCGAAATTACTTAATTTGAATGTCTAAATACTGAAGACTCTTTATGAGATTCCCGAAGTTAGCTTCAACTTCAGGAATCCTTAAAAAACCTTGAAAGATTTAGTGAGCTATTAACCTGCTACTAATACATCCAATGCTTTTTGGTAACGGTTAGCGTGTGAACGCTCAGCCTTTGCCAAAGTCTCGAACCAATCAGCGATTTCGTCGAATCCTTCGTCGCGTGCTGTTTTAGCCATACCTGGGTACATATCTGTGTACTCATGTGTTTCACCATGGATAGCAGCTTCTAGCGCTTCTTTTGGTGTACGGCCAGGCATACCTGTACCAGGCTCACCTGCACCACCTTCGATCAAGAACTCCATATGACCGTGTGCGTGACCAGTTTCACCTTCAGCTGTTGAGCGGAATAATGCTGCTACGTCGTTTTCGCCAGCGATGTCACACATGTTCGCGAAATATAAGTAACGACGATTTGCTTGTGATTCGCCTGCGAAAGCATCTTTCAAGCTTTGCTCAGTTTTACTACCTTTTAATGTTGGCATTTTTGACTCCTATCGATAGATTGAATTTCTAAGTCGGTTACGATTGCTATATCTACTAATAACCCTAAATTGATTTAGCAATCTAACTAGACAGACTCAGTTTATGTCTAAAACAAACTAATAGCTAAATTGTATTTATTTATTTTTACGATAGTTTTTATCTAACAACATTTTATAAGAATAAGCTATTGATTTATATGGATTTTAATTCTTTCATTTTGGCAACTAGTATTGTTGCCCTCGCCGAAATGGGTGACAAAACTCAACTTTTATCCCTTATGTTGGCGGCAAAGTACAAAACCCACCTCTGGGCCATCATTGGCGGCATATTTATAGCCACGATTCTCAATCATGCTATTGCCGCTTGGCTAGGGAGTGCCATCTCACAATGGCTTAGCCCTGATGCCTTGCGTTGGATCTTAGGCGTAGGCTTCATCGCACTGGGTTTGTGGCTGTTAATTCCAGACAAGCTGGATGGAGAGGAGAAGACTCCCCTGACGCACAATGCTTGGAAAGTATTCACCATCACTACATCTTTATTTTTTATTGCCGAGATGGGAGATAAGACACAAGTTGCTACCGTAGCCCTTGGCGCCCGCTATGACGATTTAATCGCAGTTGTCATGGGAACCACGGTTGGCATGATGCTTGCCAACGCTCCGGCAGTTTGGTTGGGACAAAAATTCACAACTGCTCTACCAATTAAATGGGTTCATGCAATTGCCGCTATTATTTTTATTGCAATTGGCATTGCGACAATTTTTCTCTACAAATAACTCAGAAATAAAAACGACTTATGGCTCGCACAGAAAACTCGGTTACTTTTTTACGAAGTGAATACAAAGAAACAGCATTTTTGATTAAGACTGTTGAACTGGATATTGCACTTAATCCTGCTAGAACAATTGTTGTCAATCGAATGCAGATGAGTAAAAAGGTCAAAGGTGCCGGCGCCTCACTGGTACTTCATGGTCAAGATCAAGAACTGGTCAGTGTGCGAATCAACAATGAACCCATTCGCGACTATGAATTAACACCCGAGCTATTAACCATTAACAATCTACCTGATGAATTTGAATTAAGCATCACCAGCGCCTGCGTCCCAGAGAAAAATACTTCACTGATGGGACTTTATGTCTCTAATGGCAATTTCTTTACGCAATGCGAGGCTGAAGGATTCAGAAAGATCACTTATTTTTTAGATCGCCCTGATGTGATGGCAACTTATCAAGTGACTCTGAGAGCCATTAAAGAACACTTCCCTGTGCTTCTTTCAAATGGAAACTTAGTTAAGGAAGAGGATCTAGGCAACGGTTGGCACTCTGCAACTTGGGATGATCCATTTCCAAAACCATCTTACTTATTTGCCTTAGTGGCAGGAAAACTCGAAGCCATCGAGAGAACCATCAAGAGTCAGTCAGGCAAAGAAAAGTTGCTGCAAGTTTGGGTGGAGTCAAAAGATTTAGAAAAAACAGAACACGCCATGAACTCATTGATTGCATCAATTCGATGGGATGAGAAGAGATTTGGCCTTGAATTAGATTTAGATCGATTCATGATTGTTGCTGTTGGCGACTTCAACATGGGGGCAATGGAAAATAAAGGTCTTAATATTTTTAATACTAAGTTTGTTTTAGCCAACCCAGAAACAGCAACAGATGTAGATTACGGCAATGTGGAAAGCGTGGTGGCCCACGAGTACTTCCACAACTGGACAGGCAATCGAGTGACTTGCAGAGACTGGTTCCAACTATCTTTAAAAGAAGGTTTGACTGTTTTTAGAGATCAAGAATTCTCTGCCGATCAAATGGGTAGAGCATCTGGTAAAGCAGTTAAACGTATCGAAGATGTCAGACTATTGCGTCAAGTTCAGTTCCCAGAGGATGCAGGCCCAATGGCTCACCCTATTCGCCCTGACAGCTACCAAGAAATTAATAACTTTTACACGGTAACTGTTTACGAAAAAGGCTCTGAAGTTGTTCGCATGCAGCAAACTCTTTTAGGTCAAGATGGTTTCCGCAAAGGAATGGATCTTTACTTTAAGAGGCATGATGGTCAGGCCGTCACATGCGATGACTTTGTTGCAGCGATGGCTGATGCCAACAACAAGGATCTCAACCAGTTCAAACGTTGGTATAGTCAAGCAGGCACTCCCAAAGTAAAAGTTACAGAATCATTTAATGCTGGCACCTATCAAATCACTCTGAGTCAATCTTGCGCTGCCACTCCTGGGCAAAGCAAAAAAGAGCCCTTCCATATTCCACTTTTGTATAAGTTGGTAAATGGCAGCACAGCTCATCAAGAAATATTGTTGGAGTTGAAAGAAGAAAGTCAAACCGTCACTATCACAGGCTTGACTAAGAAACCAGTTCTATCAATTAATCGAAACTTTTCCGCACCGATCATTCTTGACTTTGAACAAAGCGAAGAAGATTTATTAGTTTTATTAAAAGACGATGATGATGCTTTTAATCACTGGGAAGCGGCACAAAAGATTTTCATGAATTGCAACTTGAAGAAGAAACTTCTTGATGCAGAAGTTATGCAAACATTTAAAGCCATCCTAAAGGATGAGACT